>Ga0307507_10007849_pt1 | contig 15150 bp, 4 predicted proteins | sample 7_EM_MG_FD_207223 | JGI IMG/M metagenome (GOLD analysis project Ga0307507, IMG submission 207223) | Populus trichocarpa ectomycorrhiza microbial communities from riparian zone in the Pacific Northwest, United States - 7_EM | ecosystem: Host-associated > Plants > Roots > Unclassified | place... | reverse complement strand
TCACGGCCTATATATCAACTGTATTAATGTACAACCCCTTGCATCCTTTTTCTCCCTTTCTACTCTCCTCCCCGTATCTCCCTAAAAAGCCTATTTGTATATTAATTATCGTCCGCTTATTCAGTGACTCCGTAACTCTAACTCTAGTACCCTCTTGTGTATGTTCCCTGGTAACGCAATAGAGGGCTACCCCCAGGATTAAACCGGGGGCGTTAAGGGTATAGGAACGTGTAGCTATAAAGGCCCCAGCACGGGTCCGAAGTCTGTTAAGTGGAGCAATAGGTCGATCGTTTATAGGTGCGTAGATTAACTGTATGTTGTGATGTTTAAAGGGAGGGATTTAGGGTTCCCTACAACTACTCTGCCAAGAGCGTTGCAGGTCTGCGAATGGGTAGAGGGTATAAGGGGTGGCAGGTGGCGGGTGTGTAGGGGCTTCGAGGTCTGCGAAGCTATAGGGTATTGAGAGTGTTTTAAGGCTTGCTCGTATTGCTTGTTCAGGGACTACGTTGCTTGAGGGCCCGTAGTCTGTCAAGGAAAGAATCGTCTGGCGTACGTAGGTCGATTGATTTGGTGGACCGAGTTAAGGCTTGAAACTGCTTCGCGACCGCTCTCCTTTGGGCGCCAGGAGTGTCTTTCAAAGCGGGTGAAGGAAGGTAGGTAGGTATAAGGGGTTCGAGGACGTTTCGTGGTTACTCCGATATTTCGTATACAAGCCTCGTTGGCTATTTGATGCTTCGTATATAAAATCTCATAACCTTCGCACACGAAGCTCTTCGAAATGAGCCCCTTATTAGAGTACGCTTTTAATCTATGGCGCTCATTAATCAATGTTTATATCACTCCATGTAATATAAAGCGTCTCCTGGGTGGTGAGTCTTTCACGGGGCACGTAGCACTATAGACGTATAGTGCTAGTATGCTTGGTGTGGATGTGACTGAGTTGTATTAAGTAGGCCACGTAGGCCTCTATATACTCTATGGAAAGTGGTCTAAGCGACAGAAGCGAAATAGGTCACATGACTGGGTCCTATAACCTATTCGCATTCAAACAGATATATAGGAGGCGCTTATGGGGTATATTGTTATAGGCATCGCTAATATCTAGGCTAAGCTATATATAGTAATAAATATATTAAGGAATTTATAAAGTATATTATTAATATATTACTAAAACGTACTAGGAGTACTCTTTATACTAAATAGCATTACTAGGTATTTAAAGAGTCTCTATTATATATAAAAAGCTATATACTTCTTATTTCCTTTATATATATAGATTTTATTAAAGGCAGTAACTATATTAAGCTTTATAAAGTACTATACCTTTATTAAATAGTTAAGCGTCTTTTAAATTAGGGGAATTAGATATTGGTTTTAAATTATAATTGCGTTTAGAGCTTAATTAATATAGAATCTTAAGCCTCTATTAGGAAAATAGAAAAGTAGTAAATGTCAGGTGAAACCTAAGTAGATAGTTATATAGCTACAAGGTACAGGCGACCCTAGGGCGACCTAGGGGTGACTCGCCCGTAAGGCACGTGCGCTGCACGTACCTAGGGAAAACCCTTCCTTACCTTACACACAGACTCCTCCTTTTCCCTTAAGGATTTGTCTGTCTATATAATATACCCTATTGTTTTATTATTGAGCTCCCTATCCACATCTTTACCTCATATTTAAATCCTTACTAATCCCCTTAGGAGGATAGCCGGTTTAATTTTTCTATAATACCTTTAAAAAGAAAACCGACGCCTGTGCCTAATAGTAATACACTAACAATATAACTGCCAAACGCCTTAGAATCTAGTATAGACAAAACTGCTAGAAATATACTAGTAGGATCTAAGCTACCTTTTAAACCTTAAAACAATTAGCTACCTGCAAACACTAGAGACTAGTTTAACTTATATACCTAGGCTTAATAGGAGCTTAGTAAGATTACTAGCATCCCTCCAAATACTACGGATATAAAGGAGCTAAATAAGCTAGCTAAGAAAATAGCCAACTTATAGAGCATTATTAATTTAATAAAGCCCTCCCATTGCCTCTCCAGTAAAGAGTATAAGTTATATGGCGAATGCATACGCCAAATAAATCTTAACGCCCTAGTTAAGAAGTCACTACCTAATATTAGCGGTACTACTTAACAGCATTTTAATCACTAGATTGCCGCAGTACTATAACTATAAGCAACGCACGCGCTAGGCCATTAAAGGTCTTATAAAAGAGAAGACAATTGCCTAACTGGTTTGTTACTAGTTAGGTACTAAAGATAAAGGTCCCTTACTATAGGATAAGTTTAAGACTATAGTCTAAGACTAGATTAGGAACCCCATAGTAAGACGCTTTAACAATGCTACTGCGTACTATATATGTTACGGACGCTTTAAGTACGATGTTACGACTACTTGGAGAAGAGTCGCAGGAAGCTAGTTAGTTAATATAGGCACGATCCAGGATGGATCCGGTAGAGCCATATGATGAGGAATAGTAACCAAAGTCATGTGGTGTGCTCTGTAAGGTCTGTAAGGTCTGTAAGGTCTATTACGTACCTTACATACCTCACGTACCTCACGTACAAGAGAGGATTTCTTAGGAGTATGGTTGTGTATTTAAAGGACCTCAGTCCCTACCATAGATAGTTCTCTCCTTGTAGTAAATCTTAGAATACAATTAGAGTTAATCTATTAGGCAACCACTCCACCAGTTATTATTACGTTATTGATTTGTTCTTACCTATATACCTAGCCTAATAACAGAACCCACTGTAGTTCCTACTATAAGGTTCTGTTACACATTCACTACTAAGGTTACGGTATTAAATAAAATTAAATAACATGCCACCTAAAGCACTAGTTATAACGACGTCGACGGCAGCTATAACCTTAGGGCCAGGTGATACCAGTATAGACGATAGGGATTCTCAAGTGGTTATACAAGGTTAGTTACAAGAAATAGTTAATCACTTATAAGACAATAATAGGATACTTAAAAAACGCATTAATGGAATTAAAGTAGCGAAAATTAAACTACCTTTAATTAAATGGTTCTTAGGAGAGAAGTTAAAGCTTAAGGGATTTCTTATGTAAATGCACTTTAAGGTAGTATAGGAAGAAGCGAAGTTAGCAATATTGTTAGATTAAGTAGCCTATACAGAATTGTTCCTAACAGGGAGGGCACTTAAGTAGTTTAAACCGTATCTTACAGAAATATAGGCCAATGGTATAACAACTACTAACTAGGACGTACAGTATATATTTACCAGTTAAAATAGGTTCGCGAAGCAATTAACGCAGATATTTAGAGACCTAGAGGCCACAACCATAGCGGAACAAAAGCTTTAGAACTTAGTATAACGCACTTTAGCAATTAAGTATATAATACAGTTTTAAACACTAGCCATATAGGTTAAGTGGAATAATAGGGCGCTTATGGCATAGTATAAATAGGGACTTAAGGCTAAAGTCTAGGACGTAATTATCCTAATGGAAGATGCGGATACTCTAAGAGAGTTAATAGATTAGTTAATAAAGATTAATAATAGGATCTATTAAAGGGAACAAGCTAAGAGAGGGCAAGACAAAGTTCTACAGTTATATAAGGCGTAGAGTACGCAATAATAGATATAGAGTTAAAAACTATGGAATGGCGTAGAGCTAATAGACCTAAGCAGTATTAAAGAAACCTAAAGGTGGGAAAAGAAACTATAGAAACCTAGAGGTTAAGGATTAAGTAATTAAAGGACCTAGGAGTAAAGGCTAAACCAGGGATCTTAGTAGTAGAAGACGTTTAGGCGGACTCTATAGCAAGAAAAATGGTTTAAAGATAGGGCTTACATAAATTGCGGAAAATAAGGTCATTTCGCTAGAGACTATAGAGGTGGTTAGAGTAACTATATAGTAAAGGGAACTAGGCCAGCAGACGGCACGTACATATAGAGGGATAATGGTGCACTATAAGGAATAAAAGAGTGTTCAATTAACAGTTTTGCGTATTGTTATAATAACGCATGCCGAATTTATAAGGACGCTAAGTATGGCGTAAGCTATTGGCTATAGAAGCCATTATTACCTAAGTTTAGAGGAACCAACAAACCAGCTTATAGATTGGACATTAAAGACGATGAATTTAATAAAGGCAAAGCATTTACCAATAATAAGGTAATAAAGGCAGCTTACTAGGAGCATACAGACCTTAGAGAAGTTAAAATAAAAGTAGAAACCAAAACCATTACAGAACAGGGTTTAGTAACAGATGTTATAACACCATTAGATATAATTTCCATCGCTTTATAAGACAATAGGAGTAACGTTTAAAAGAAACTAAGCAAGTAGACAACTGCTAGTGCTAGCTTATTACTTAATAAAGGCAAAAGGCTATAGGCTTAAGATTCTTAAGAAGAGATAAGAGAAGCTTAAGATTCTTAAGATGAGATAAGACACACCTAAGGACCTATAACGGATAAAAACTAATAGGGAAGGGTAACAACTCAGTTTAGTAATAAATAAATAAGTATAGGACGTAAGTTTAAGAACTATAAGTTTAAAGAACAAATAAGAACGTTAATAATCCTAAGTAAACGCAGTGTTTAGCCTAAAGATTAAATAGTTAATACTAGGATTAAAAAGTAAGACAACTATAAGGATCTAGCTACAAGACGCAGAAAATAAAAAACTATAGATAAGTTTAGGACGAGAATTATTATATAGCAAGAGTAAAAGCTAGATAAGAGGTTAGCTATACTAGGACGTATAAGGGACAGAGCACCCGTATAAAGAGTTACTAATAGGCTAAGTATAGGGACACCTAGGGTAAAATAGTTAGATAAACTGGAACAAGAAAAGGATCTAAATATCTTAACTAGGTTTAAAGAAAGATATACTAAAGGATATTATAATGTAGTAATAACAAGGTACTTTCTAATAGATAGACTATATACACTAAACTAGTTATACAGAAAGTGGTATAGGTAACAACACAGTAATAAATAGGAAGACTTTTATATATAGCTAGATAAAAAAGTTGTCCAAGACTAACCTATTACGGAGAAACGTATAAGTTATATTAAAGGAGTATTAATTATAATGTTAAGGAACCTAGAAGAGGGATCTAGGGACTAGAGAAGTAAGCAATAAGTCTTAGTACCTACAGTAGAGATACTAGTGGTTAGGTTAACTAGGTATAGGTTTAAACTTAAGAATAAAGATAAACTAAGAGTTAACCTAAAACATGCAGCGTATTATACACTATTGTAGATAGCTTATATGGATAATATATATAATATATATAGGGCACCTAAAGATAAGAACCGGAAGTACCTAGTAAGAATATATTAGGCACCAGAGGAAAAGCGGTTTAGGAATGCTAAGTATATATATAGATAGTACCCAGTAGAAGTGTAAGGTTAAGGGGACTTAACACTTTAACTAGAAAGATTCCTTATAGAAGAATACCTAGATGGATAATAGTAGTAGGAGTGCCTAGAGAACACTTATCTATAGCATATAGAGGAAAAGAAATAAACTAAGTATTAGCCTAAGTTGGACTAAGTACAGGCAGGATCTAGCAGCCAACAGTTAGGAAAAGGGGAGGTATATAGAACTAGAGGGAACTAGTGTTAAAGCCTTAAACCCTTAAAGGAATTTAAGGATAACACCTAAATTTACGAGTTAAATGGCAAGATTAGCAGTTTAAAGCGTTGGTAGACAGTAAAGCAACTAGAAACCATATATCACCAAAGGTAGTAGAAAGAATAGGGTTACTATATAGACAAAAGAAACACCTATATCCACTTATAATAATTTTAGGAGATTAGATAGCCTATAGAGGAGGTATTATTAATCTTAAAATAGGACCTATTTAGATAACTATTAAGGGGAGACCAGTTAGAATGTTTTTTAATATCCTACTATTAGGACAGGACGAGGCAATACTAAAAATGCCTTAGTTATAGAAGTACAATCTAAAGATTAATTGGGTTATAGGTTAGGTTAATATTAAGGATACTTAACAGCACAAAGTGCGATAGTAAACTAAGTTGGTATAGTACTAAGTTAGAGTAATATACAAAGAGACTAAGCAAGGCTTAAGTTATATACCAAAGAGATACCACAAGTATGGTAAAAAGTTATGGTTATTAGAAAGTGAAAAGCTGTTAGAGTATACAGTATAGGACTATAAGATAGAATTAGAAGAGGGAATAAGTCTAAAGTTCTTTCTAATTTATAAGCTTACTAAAACAGAGTTAGTAGCACTTAAGGAGTTTATCCAGGAGAACTTACGTAAGGGATATATTAGACCATTATAGTTATTAGCAGGATATCCAGTACTGTTCATCCTAAAGAAAAATGGAAAACTTAGGATGTGTATAGACTATAGATAGTTAAACAGCATTACTAGAAAGGATAGGTATCCTTTACCCTTAATTAGCAAAATCTAAGACAGGATAGGTAACATAAAGATCTTTACAAAGATAGATCTAAGATAGGTATACTATTAGATTAGGATTAAGAAAGGCGATAAATAGAAGGCAGCCTTTAGGTTAAAGGAAGGACTATATAAGCCATTAGTTATATAATTTAGACTTATAAATGCACTAGTAACGTTCTAAAAGCAAATTAATAGTATATTAGGAGAACACCTAGATGAATTTGTTATAGTATACCTTAACAACATTATTATCTACTTAGAGAGTAAGAAAGAACATAGAGAACACATTAAATAGGTCTTAAAGAGACTATAAGAAGAATAGATGCCAGTAGCAATTAAAAAATGCGAGTTCTTTATTAGGAAGACCAATTTTATTAGATTTATTATTAAACTAGGCCAACTTAATATAGATCTAAAAAAAATCAAGGCTATAGTAAATTAGCAGGAACTAGAGAACGTTACACAGTTAAGATCATTCCTAGGGTTTTGCAATTATTATAGAAGGTTTGTAGCGTAATAGTTAAAGAATATTAAGCCACTTACGCGGTTAACAAAGAAATAAGAACTATAGGTATAAGGAAAGGAGTAATAAGAACTATTTAAAAAGGTTAAAGAGTTATTTACCTAGGAGCTAGTTCTTAAGATCTATTAACCAGGGCTAGAGACGGTTATAGAAATAAATGTATTAGACTTTATACTAGGGGCATACTTTGTATAGAAATATTAGGACAAATGGCACCTAGTAGCATACTATAGTTAAAAGATAATACTACTAGAGTTAAACTATAATATCTACAACAAGGAGTTATTAAGTATAGTTACAGCACTTAAGGAATAGAGAGCATTCTTATAAGGCATAGAGAAACTATTTATAGTTAAGACAGACTATAAGAACCTTATAGGATTCCTAATAACAAAGGAACTTAACTAAAGATAGGTTAAATAGGCGGAAATACTTATAGAATACTATTTCAAAATTCAGTATACTAAGGGTACAGATAATACATAAGCAGACGCGCTAAGTAGAAAGGCTGAACTATAGAATAACAAAAAGCTATTAGGAGCTTTATTGCAAAAGGATTAAGACGGATTAATTAGGTATAATTATCCAAAGATTATGGCAACTAAGGAAAGTTAGATCCATAAGTCACTAAAGAGTAATTAGATATAGAAGATCTAAAAAGCATAGGTAGAGGATCTAAACTTAGAGCAATACAAAAATAGAGAAGCAATATATATGCCTAAGTCTATTACAGAAGAATTTATAAAGGAATTCCATAAGGGAATAACACAAGAACATAATGGAGCTATAGGCTTAGTATTAAAACTTTAAGAGGAGTACATTATTTAAGGAATCTAGGGACTAGCAAGATAAGTTATAAGGGAATATCTAGATTGCCAAAAAAATAAACCAATAAGGCATAAGCTATATAGAGGGCTACAACCTATTAAAACACTAGGAAGACCATAAAAAGTTATATTATAGGACTTTATTATTAAGTTACCAAAGTTAAGAGATCCTATTATAGGACAAGATTATAACACAATTTTAGTAATAGTAGATAAGCTAATAAAGTGGGGATACTTTATAGTATACACTAAAGAAATATCAGCAGAAGATGTCGCTAGAATCTATATAAAAGAAGTATTTATAAGACACGGAGCACCAGACAAGATTATATTAGATAGAGATCTAAGATTTATAGTAGTATTTTAGAAAGTGTTTCTAGCAGAATAAGGAGTTCGCGTAGCAATATCTACAACGTATTATCTGCAGATAGACGGATAAACAGAAAGACTAAACTAGACACTAGAGCAGTATCTAAGGTATTATATTAACCACGCATAGAACAATTAGGTATTGTTATTACCAGTTATATAGTTTGCATACAATACAACACCATAAGAAGGAATAGGGACATTACTATTTAAGGCGAATTATAGATATAAGCTAAGAACATTATTATCACCACATTAAGCAAAAAAGACAAGTAGCATAGCTAAGTAAAGAATGGAGATGTTAATAAATCTTTATATAGACCTTAAAGAAATAGCTAAACTAGTACAAGAACAAATAAAAAGGTACTATAATACTAAGAGATCTAAGGGACCAGATCTTAAGAAGGGAGATAAAGTGTGGCTACTATATAAAAATTTCAAGAGTTAACAACTAAGCAAGAAGTTAGACTATGTTAGACTAAAACCTTTTAAAGTTAAGCAAAGAATTTTATTGGTTATATATAAGTTAAACCTACTGGCCAAAATAAAGATCTACCCTATACAACATATCGCAATGCTAGAGCCAGTATATGGGAATATTAAGCCACTAGTCTATAAAGCAGACACATACAAAGGACAAGAGGAAGATAAATGGCAAGTTTTAAAGATTATTAGTTATAAGGATGTAGATAACAAAATATAGTATAAAGTAAAGTAGATAAGCTATAGTAAGACTACCTAGGAACTACTAAGCAACCTAAAAAACGCTAGGGGAAAGGTAAAGGAGTATTAGAAGAAAGCAGGTCAGGAAGTGTTAAAAAAGGATCACCAAAGAACAAGTCACTTAAAGGGGACCTAAGAGGAGCAATTACTGAGCTACTTAGAGTTGTTTCCCTTACAGGAGGAAAGTTAGTCCTTTTATTACCTAACTCGTTAAGACCCTATTAAACTAGTTTCTACTCCTTAGAACGAACCTTCTTACGCACTTTCTTAAGACGAAGAAGACGGGCGGAGGCTAATAGACAGGCTTTAAGGGCACGCTGTTAAGCAGCTATAGCCTCCTACTCTACTTCCCGCGAGCGGCGAAGTTTATCTAAGGCGCTTAAGAGCTCACCATTAAGCTTTATAGCGGTAGATTAAACACAAGACCCTATAATAGGTTACTTAGGGAACTTAAAGACTATTAAGAGTTATAGGACGCGTATACTTAGCGTTAGAGACCAAGCAAACGTCATAGGATAATTAAATGTTTAACTTAGTACACTCTAAACAGGAAAAGGGTTGCCGGGATGCAGGACTTGCCAGCGTAATGTAAACCAACCCCTCTTTCGCATAACAAGAACACGGAGACGGCATAACTTCACCAAGTAATAGTATGGCAGCCACAGTATGGGCACGTCATTGGAACGAAGAAGAAGAAGAAGCTTTAGGTATAATAAGTAAGGATATTAACTAGACTAATTAAACGGACATCACACCTCTAGTGGACGACTTAGAGATGTTAGGAATCTTTAAGGACGAAGATAAAAAGGAGGGAGATAGTGTTATGGACGCTTTAAGTACAATATTACAACTACTTGGAGAAGAGTCGCAGGAAGCTAGTTGGTTGATATAGGCACGATCTAGGATGGATCTGGTAGAGCTATGTGACGAGGAATGGTAACCGAAGTCACGTGGTATGCTCTGTAAGGTCTATAAGGTCTGTAAGGTCTGTTATATACCTTACGTACCTCACGTACCTTACGTACAAGAGAGGATTTCTTAGGAGTATGGTTATGTATTTAAAGGACCTCAGTCCCTACCGTAGATAGTTCTCTCCTTGTAGTGAATCTTAGAATACAATTAGAGTTAATCTGTTGGGCAACCACTCCCCTAGTTATTATTACGTTGTTGATTTGTTCTTACCTATATACCTAGCCTAATAATAGAACCCACTGTAGTTCCTGCTACAAGGTTCCGTTACAATATAGCCATTATAAAGGAGAACTAGAGGTTTAACGTCTTCCTAGCCTATATACGCAGCTTGGAGGACCGCTTCTTATATACCCCTTTTATCAATCCTAAGCAATAGGTAGACTTTTGGTTCTCGCGCCTCCTAGCCTACCTATAGGCAGAGCTCTTCCGCCAAAACTTTGTTAAATGGGTGAGAACTACAGAGGACCTCTTTGCCAAAATCCGCCATATAAAGCAACTGCTTAACACTATAAAGCTTATAGAAGATCGCGTAGCTGGTAGCGGCAAATCCTTACACCTAAAGCGCGGTCATAGTATAGGCTCTGTAGAGTTAGGTTCAGGGAATAGAACCTAAAAAGGGCAACGCTTTAAGCAAACCCCCAGGGAGCCTACTTAAAAGCTAGATAGCTTAGAGGACCCCTTAAATGCTAGTGGTACGCACGTAAGTTAAAAGAAACCTATAGGTAACCACTATAAAGAACACTGGAAGTAAGCTAGTAAAGATAAGTTAGGCCAGCTTTTGGAAAACCTAAAGCCCTAGTAGTGTATCTCTTTTAACTATAACTAGGGCCTAACACAGAGGGAGAGAAGGAATGCATTATAGTATATATTGCAATAAATACGCCCCAGGGTAAAGTCCGCCTATATTGCTTATACAATAATAGGTGCCAAATTAACCTCATTAACTAAGACGTTGTCTGTAGGTTTAACCTACCTATAAGCTATATACTACGTTTATATAAACCTATTGCACGTTTCCTTAATAATAACCAGATAATAATTTGGGACGCTTATAATCTAATGGTTACCACTAGCAACTCCTAGGGTACTCCTTATACCATCGGCCCCCAGACCTTTTAGGGTGGCTTATTTAATGGTTACAATATAGTTCTTAGATGGGATTAGCTCGTGGAAGCAAATCTATTAATTAGCTTTTATTCTGGACAATTTATCTAAGGTACTTTAGACCCTAGACGCCTCTAGATAGTCACCCTTAATACACTCCTAGCAGATATTAAGGCTAATAAAATAGTCTATTTACTATAGCTAGAAGACTCCTTCTTTACGCCGGTTATAAACATAATAGAGGACCTATTGTTACTAGCAGCAAGTACCTATACAGACCCTCTAGATATAAAGACACTAGTTATAAACATAATAGAGGACCTATTATTACTAGCAGCGAGTACCTATAAAGACCCTCCAGTACTAGCACAGATTACCTTAACTTAGGGGGGAGGTAATCAAAACCCTAAAACTATTAAGTATACCGCAGTAGAGCTATATGCACTCTTAGTATAAGCATACCTATAAAACGCATATCAGCTGCACCCTTTTCTTCACTGGCTCCCGGAAGCATACTACTATATAATAGTTGCCTTGACCTCCGTGGACCCTAGCCTACCAGATATATATAAAGAGGAAATTAATATCTTCTCTAATAAGTTAGTAAGTATACTACCTTAGAACTCTAAGTACGACTATACAATTAACTTAAAAGAAGGTAAGACGCTACTATAGATACCCATCTACAACCTCTTATAGAAAGAGTTGCAGATCTTACAGGAGTACCTAGAGAGTGCTCTTAAGAAGGGCTAGATTAGGCCTAGCAAGTCGCCTACTAGAGCGCCTATCCTCTTTGTACCAAAAGTAGAAGGTATAATATGGCTATACGTTAACTATAGACGCCTAAACAAGATCACGATTAAAAACCAGTACCCCCTACTACTAGTCGGCAAACTCTTTAATAGGCTTAGCTATATAAAGATATTTATAAAGCTAGATCTTCGTAATGTATACTATAGGATTCACATTAAAAAGGGAGATAAATGGAAGACCGTATTTAAGACACGCTATAGTTACTTTAAGTACCTAGTGATGCCCTTTAGTCTTACTAACGCCCCTACAACTTTCTAGAGCTATATTTAAAAAGCCCTAGGGACCCTAGTAGATACTATTTACATAGTTTACTTAGATAACATTCTTATCTACTTAAATAACAAGGACAAGCACGTTAAGCACGTTAAGTAGGTACTACAACAGCTCTGCGCTTGGGGCCTATACGCCAAACTATTAAAATGTATCTTTTATACTAAGAATATTAAGTTTTTAGGCTTTATTGTTACACCTAATAGTATTATAATGGATCCTACCCGTATAAAAGCCATTAAGGAATGGCCTAAGCCTAAGTCCTATAGGGACATCTAGGTCTTCCTTAGCTTTGCTAACTTCTATAGGCGATTTATTTAGAACTACTTAGATACCGCATACCCCCTACACGTATATCTTACACAGGCACATTATAATCCGATGTTAGATGGGGAGAAGAAGAAGCAGAAGCGTAAGAAAGGGCCCACTAAATAGTATTAACCTTGGTCCTGGCCTAATAACGCTTAGTAGGCGTTTTGTAAGCTACGCGCTACATTTACACAGGCTCCTCTACTTCGCTACTTTAACCCTAATCTACCTCTAATAGTAATTACTAACGCTTCTAATTATGCCTATAGCGGTATACTTCTGTAACCTTTTAGGCAGGGAGATCAACTCTACTGGCACCCAATTACTTATTACAGTTAGAAGCTTACTGGCCTAGAAGTGCGGTATAATACGCATAATAAGGAACTACTTGCTATAGTATAATACTTTAAGACATAGCGCCACTACCTTAAACACGCCGTATATGTAACGCGTATACTCTGCGATTATAATAATCTTAGGTACTTTATAACCATAAAGAGCTTATCTACTTGCTAGGCCCGGTACGCTAAGAAACTGGCTAAGTTTAATTTTAAGATTAAATATAAGCCAGGCAAAATAAATCCTACTAACGCACTATCCTAGCGCCTAGATTATGCTAAAGGCTTTAAAGACGGCAGTAAGAGGATAGTCCTTAATGCCATACTGCCTATATTATAGTAAAAGTTGCGGGTTATAGGCCTTGTGGGCGGCCCTGGTGCTACTACACTAAACTAGCGAGTAGCATATATGCAGCATATAAGCAACTCTCGTAAATATGGCGCCGGCGGACTAAGGTATCCTGCCATTCTCTCTAAGACCTCCTTAACCGGCCTAATAGCGTTTAACCCTAGGGAAGATCCCTTAGCCTAGGCGACGGTCCCCTATAACAACCTAGCGAGTTACCTACGTATCGCACGTTACCTTACTGGCACTAACTTTGCACAGAGTCTCGTGCTACGGCAAGAGGTAGTAGTAGCTGCCTTAGCCGAAACGGCATTTACGGAACACCCCCCTAAGTCACTAGTTAATTTTATTTATAGAGTATAAGAAAGGGACGCCTTTATACGCTCTATATATAATTAGTTAACCTAGGGATAGGTTCCTACTAGTAATAAGGACTATACCCTTAATAATTAAGGACTCCTAAGGCAAAATAATAAGGTCTAGGTGCTAAATTGCACACTACTATAATAGGAGATCCTTAAGCGGAATTATAACAATCCTATGGGTAGCTACTATGGATTTAACTATACCTACAAGGTGATCGCGCAGAAGTATACTTGGAATGGCCTTACCAAAGATCTCTATAAATATTTAGATAATTGTAACGCCTGCCAATGCTATAAATCGCGCTGCTATAAACCCTATAGTGAGCTGCAGCCTCTCTAGGTCCCCACCCGAGCCTAGCGATATTATTTACTTAACTTTATTACGGATCTCTCTAAGTCTAAAACTCCTAATAATGTAGAGTGCAACTCCGTTCTTGTCCTTATAGACCGTTTTATAAAGCTAGTGCGCTACTACCTAGTGTATAAGATAATTGATGCTACGTAACTTATAGAACTCTTATTTAGAGTCTTTATATAAATAGGGCCTCCAGATAATATTATTTCTAATAGGGGTAGCGTGTTTACAAGCAAATACTAAAGTACTATATACTACTATCTACGTATTTAATATAAGCTTAGTACTGCATTCCACCCATAGATAGATAGTTAGATGGAACGCTAGAACTAGGAGCTTAAGGCATACCTATGTATATTTATGAACTAGGAATAGTCTAATTAGGCCTCCCTACTTAATAAAGTAGCCTTTGCCTACAACTCTAAGGTCTATACTATAATAAAGTGTTCCCCTATTAAGCTTACCTATAGCTAGCTACTAAATGTCCCAGATAGAGTTCTGGATGGCGTCTAAGATACCTAGTAGGGTAGGGAGGGGTCTAAGTTAATAAATGTTAAACTTATAGAGACGTATCTATAATACCTACGCCTTATATATAAGGCAGCGGCAGCGTTAATAATACACGCCTAATAGCTTTAGGTAAAATACTATAATCGTCACTCTCTAGCTAAGCATTTTACCATCGGTAAACAAGTCCTGCTCTCTTCTAAGAATATCTATATAAAATGTCCCTATAAGAAGCTTAATAGCAAGTTTATAGGACTATTTTAGATCCTAAAATGTATAGGGCAGCAAGCATATAAGCTAGAACTTCTACCTGCTATGGCATAGCTCTACCTAGTCTTTTATATCTCCTTACTAGAGCCTTATAGGTTACGCCCTAGGTTTTAACCCCTAGCAGTAAAAGAGCTTAAGGAAGGCAGCTAGGAAGTAGAAGCAATTATTACCTACTAAAATTATACTAGACAACCGCAGTACCTTATTAAATGGCTAGGATGGCCAAATAAGTATAATAAATAGAAATAGGAGACAGAACTTAAGAATTGTTAATAACTGCTAGATAAGTACTATAAGCAGAATACCCCAGCCTTATAGCCAAAGCGCAGGCGAAAAGTAAGTGCTGCTACTAAGATATAACCTATACTAAAGCGGAGTAGAGGACGTCTTAAGGGATTAAAGAACAAGTAACGCTTGTGATAAGAACTGTGGTATATATATAGGGTAAAGCGTGGTTTATTAATATCCTATATAAGCTACACTCTAACGCAACCTGGCTATGCTTGTAACGGGACTAGCCTAGTTACAGTAGGAATGTCTCGGTAAAACACTCGACAAGATAAACTTGACGCTTTGACCGAATTCTGCCGAATTCTGCCAGCTTGATCGACTTCTGCCAAGTTCTGCCAG
>Ga0307507_10007848_pt1 | contig 15151 bp, 4 predicted proteins | sample 7_EM_MG_FD_207223 | JGI IMG/M metagenome (GOLD analysis project Ga0307507, IMG submission 207223) | Populus trichocarpa ectomycorrhiza microbial communities from riparian zone in the Pacific Northwest, United States - 7_EM | ecosystem: Host-associated > Plants > Roots > Unclassified | place... | reverse complement strand
ATAAAGAACTAGAAGATAGAACGGCCTAGCCGTAAGCTAGACTATAAGATGGCAGGACTGTATAAGATCCTTAATAAAGAAGGCAACTTATATAAGGTTAAACTCCCAGACTTAATTAAAGTCCACCTTGTTTTCTTACCAGATAAGCTATAGAAAGCTATAAATAACCTACTACCTAGATAAAAGAATAAGCCTCTACTACTAATTTAAGTTAATGGCAATAACAAATGGGAAGTTAATAAAATACTAGCCTATAAACTAGTATAAGGAACACTAAAATACCATATTTAATAGAAAGGTTATAATCTAGACCTAACCTGGTACCCCGCCTAGAACTTTATAGGTTGCCCCTAGAAGCTTAAAGAGTTCTATAACTAATACCCTAATAAGCCAGGACCCCTAAAGTATCTAGACAAGTAGATAGAGTGCTAGTATAGCGAAGAAGATAAGCTACCTGTTAAGCATATAGATAAGAACACCCCACGGACATATAAAGCCTAAGGGCAGGCTTTTTCGGAGGGGGGGGGGGTAATGTTATGGCGCTGGTGGAAAATGGTGGATTGTGGCGGATAGCCGTAGACAGTTTCTTACTGTTTTAGACAGTCGCAGTCACGTAACCAGACGATCGTATAAAACCTCGAGCGGCGCTACCCTTCTTCTCTTTTCCTTTCTCTAGCTTTGGATCCTCGTTTATAGACAATCCAATCGTACAGGCTTGCATGCGTCCTTCTTGCTGTGCTCGTGCCTCGATTGACTGAGTCGCTAACAGTTAAGGGCTTCCGCTATAGCTTCTGTATACCATAGCCAACAGTTCCTATATTTGGGAAGAGAGAGAGGGTTTGGTATAGCTGCGTAGGTATATATACCGTTATTAACTTTTGTAACCTAGGTAATAACTCCTTTATTTACGCGCTTATAAGTAGAGACATAATAGGGATAACTCTTCTTTAAAATCTTTCTATTTAGCCGCCTAAGTAATTAACCTTCCTTATCCTTCTGCTGACGATTATCCTTAGTAAGCCTCCAATAGTTGCGAGTCTCTCTACTATATGCTCTGCATTTTATATAGAGTTGCTATATAATTTGACCACCACTTATGCAGAGCTCGCGGCCTTAAGAGAACGCGTAGTTGTTAAAGCGCTGTACTACTAAGTCTTAAGTATTATAGTGCTTACCAGCTTCCGGCTCAAGCAAGTGTTTAGGGGGTATTAATTAAATAGCTGCCTGCATTGCTGTAATCGCGTTCTTATTTCTTAGCTTCTCGTAAGCCTTCCATTTAACTGACTAAGTTTCCCAAGGCGCGGCGGCAGGAGTAACTAAGGTAGGAGCGTCCATTTTAGATGAGAATCTTAATGCAGAGCGTAGGGAGCCATTGCCACGTATTTATATAGAGCTTGGGTGATGATTGAGCAGTGTTAATTGAGGTGGCGGTGACAAAAGTATGTGGCTTTTACTAGTAAAATAGGTGCCCGAGTAGTGCCTTGGCTACCCTAACCGCCTGCTGAACCGCCGCCGATTAAAAGATTCGGGCAGTAAAGTTACTGCCAAGTGTTACTGCCCGGATCTTCGTCGGGATTTTTTGGCGCTTATAGTCAGAAATACCGTAACGGCGACGCATTTTAGGAGTTTAATGTCTTACCATATTAAATAAGGTAGAATTAAGTATAGAGAGTAAGATCTGAAGGTGGTTTTGATAAAATTTGGTTATTAGGGGATGGATTTTAATGGCTGATCTGGCGGTAAGGAAAGCCCAAATCTACTTGATAAAATACTGGCTATACCGATTTTGGTGTAGAGAACTTAATGATATCGTAGTAAGTCAGATTATCGTAAAATACCCCAAAAAATAATAATCAAGGCTTGTAGATCGTAATATAGAGTATATCGTTGTAACCAGGTATCGTTCTAAAGAGTTTTGACTGTACTATGTTGGCTTCCTTCTTTTCCGCCTCCCTCTGTTGCCTCTCTCTTTTGCCGTCTTCATCTTTGCTGCTTCCATTTTCAACGGCCCCTTGCTTGCATTATCCTTTCCTGCACTCTGTCTCCTCCACTACCTTCTTCCTCTCTTTCTGCCGCTCAGGGAATCTTTCCAGCTGCTACCATCGTCGACATTGAAAATCAGCACAACTCCGCAAGCCGCATCTGTGCAGTGCAGCTTCGTGTAACCAAGAGAAGCGGCTTAGACACCCAATGCGTAGGCCACCATATCACGAAGAGTGAAGTCGCTGTTCGCGCTTACAATGGTTGGAATCCACTCCGGATCAGTGCTGAGGAATGAGACATTGTCGCCGAAGAGCATACCAAGGAAGACCTCGGCGACGATGCGCCCGCCGACCTCGCCAAGCTGGGGCGTTAAAACTTCGATCTCAGGAGTGACAGGGATGCTGACCTTCGTTGCATTTCTTGCTGCTTCGGCGAGGATGTACGTCCATAGCGGGCATTTGCCCTGGAAAGCGGAAAGGCGTGGCAACTCCGAGACGGACCCACGGACATCACCCTCTTCGGGGTTGTCGACCGCTTTGCCAATGATGATCTGATCATCAGTGAGCGGAGTGACACCCATAGCTCTGGCGACGCACTGCCCGCTTGGCAGGCCGAGCTCGAATCCGCGGAGGAGATTGCGCTGCGCCAGTGAACGCGGCTGATCCGGGGCGACGGGTTCGGGTAGGACGGAGAGCGGTGTGACCACCGAGGTGTCGAGGCGGTAGGCGAACTGCAGCCGTTTTTTCATGTCCTCGGTCGGCGACTCGATGTCGTCGGGATCGCCGCCGTACGCGCGCGGTTCGCCGATATCGATGAAGCGCCCCCAATCGATGCCGCGATTCCTGGCCATAGCCTGGAAGCCGGTAAGGCCTATCTGGATGCCGCCCGGCTGTGCGCTCGTAACCGTCGCCGGAATGGGAAATATTGGCAGCAGCGTGGCATCGTCGTCGTTGAGGCGATAGCCAGGCCGGATCATGGAATGGCCGAGGCGATAGGCAGCTACAGAAAACTCCACCGGCATGAACGGATCATTTTTCCAGTGGTAGAATTTGAGCTTCTTCCGGTCATACCGGCCGTTCGTCTTAAGGGCGTCGAGCACGCTTCCAGATATGATTCGGGGGAGGAAATCGTGGACGATGACCCACTGGTAATGCCAGCGCACAATCTTCTGTACCGAAGGAAAGTCGAGCTCGGGGTTGTCGTCGACTACGCGATTATGGAAGCGTAGCATGAGCGCCTGAAATTGCGAGACAATGCTGTTCTCGTCGTTGCGCGGGTCGCCTATGAGTGCGCGGCGCGGATCACCATTGTTACGCTGAAGGTCGAGCGCGCCATTGTCGAGTTCGTCGCCAAGCAGGAACTTGGTGCCGTTGTTGTCGTACATGTAGGGTTGATCGCTCGGGCCGCGCCCGTACATGTTGTCGAGATCGAGCGCCGGAGTGCGGAAGTCGGTGATGGCGTCCGGATCACTGTGTTGGATAAGTGTGGTCATTGGGTCGAAGGTGATGTCGTGATCGACGAACTGGCCGAAGTAGGTATAGAGTGCAGGGATTCCGCTCTCTTCGCCGTCGAAGCCGTCTTTCGGGAGGTCGAGCTCCGCAGTCATCGCCTCGCCCAGTGCCATCAAGGCAAGCCGGCTCTCGGTATCGGTCGTGCCATAGGTCGCGGCCGCTAGGGCGGGAAACATGCGACCTTAGGAGCCACGATATAATTATAGGGAGAAAATAGCTAGCCTATTTAGGCTTATAGCTTAATATACGGAATAGACGGCTTATCTAGCCTAAAACCCTACCCCTAACCCCTTCCTTTATAAAAGAAATCAGCATTATAATAGAAAACCTTATACGGCCCTAGATTAATACTATTTACCAAGCCGATACTATACGCAGAGACTAGGCCTTTAAGAAGGATATACGTCTTAATCCTTAACGGATCCGTATACTACGCCGCCCCCAGACTATATATATTACGCCATCCGTACTAGAGACCTAGAAAGTTAGTAGTGACCTAGCTAAGCCCCTTATAGAGAACCTAGGCCCTATATAGCCCCAAAGGAAAACTAGGGATATTAGACGCCATACTAAACTAATAGATAGGAAGGATAATTTATAGAAAATAGAACATAAGCTAAGGAAGACTATATACTCTATACCGTAAGATACGGCCCGATAAGCGTCTGTAAAGAAACCTACGGACCTCCCACCAGTTAATATCTGCTATATTGGCGCTATAGGATTCTACCAGAACTTAATTTAGCCTAATACTGTTGCCTTTACAACTAGCCTATACAAAATTGATTAAATACTTAAGAAAAAGGAAAGCGAGCTTAGTGGATAGGAAAGTAAGCTTATAGATAAAGAACTAGTAGAATAAAAACTACCTAATTAACACTAGAAATTTAAGGACGTATTCTCTAAGGTAGTGTTAGATATACTTCCGCCTTACTAATTATATAACCACAAGATTGAGATCGATTAAGGCAAAGAAAGCACCCTTAGCTTTAGCCCTCTCTACCCACAGTCTATCGCCAAATTGTAGGCTATAAAGCAGTACCTTATTAACAACCTTAATAAGGGCTTTATTAAGCCTAGCCAAGCCCCTTTTAACTCACCTATTCTCTTTACCAAAAAACTAAATAGAGGACTGCGCTTCTGCATTAACTACTATAAGCTAAATAACATAAGCTGCAAGGACTGCTATCTACTACCCTTACTTAATAAGACTCTTGCCTAAATAAGTAGAGCTAGGGTCTTTATAAAGCTTAATATCCGCTAGGCCTTCTACTAAATTAGAATAGACCCTAGGTTTAAGGAGCTTACTACATTTTAAACCCATTACGGAATGTATAAATATAAGGTACTTCCTTTTGGACTAACTAACAGACTAGCTATATACTAGCGGTATATAAACAATATACTCTTTAACTACCTTAATGACTTCTATACGGCCTACCTAGATAATATTATAATTTACTTTAAGAATAAGCTGGAACACGAGGAGCACGTCTATAAAGTCCTATAATAGCTCCACAAGGCTGGTCTCCAGGCTGATATTAAAAAGTTAGAATTTAGTATTAAGCGTATAAAGTACCTAGGTTTTATTATCAGTATAAATGGAATTAAGGCCGACCTAAAGAAAACGGCTGTAATTAACCAGTAGACACCCCCACGGACTGTAAAGGGGGTATAATTATTTTTAGGTTTCTATAACTTTTACTAACACTTTATTAAGAACTATAGTAGGATTACCTAGCCTCTTAACCACCTTACTAGGAAAGACCAGCCATTCCACTTTAACGCCATATATATGCAGGCCTTTAATAAGCTTAAAAAGCGGCTGGTATTAACTCCCCTACTTACCCACTTTAACCTAGAACGGCCCTTAATGCTAGAAACTAATGCCTTAGATAGTATAATAGCCGGTATTTTTTCCCAGAAGCAACTGGATGGAGAATAGCACCCTATTACATACTATTTAAAGACTATAATAGATGCTAAGCTAAACTACCATATCTATAACAAAGAAATGCTGGCTATTATTTCTAGCTTTTAGTACTAGCGTATATAGCTAAAGGGGACCCCTAAGCCCATTAAGGTAGTTTCAGATTATAAGGCCTTGGAATACTTTATAATAACTAAGGCCCTTACAGCCCGCTAGGCACGCTAGGCGGATATCCTATCTTAGTTTAACTTCTTAATTATGTATAGACTAGGCGCTACGAACCGTACGGATACTCTTATAAGGCGTAAACAAGACCTAGGTAACTAGGCGGCTATAAAGATCTTATTACAGACCTAGGCACTACTATAACCAGAGCACCTTAACCCCTAGATATAGGCAGAACTAAATACGGACCCTTTAGACGCTAAGATATGCCCCATTAACTCTATAGAACTTGACCTTATTAATAAACTACTATAGGCAAACCATACGGCCCCTTCTCTACAGGAGTGCCGCGAAAAGGTAAAGGATACTACTAGCCTATAGTCCCTCAAAAACGGACTGCTTAAGCACTAGGAACAGCTGGTGGTAGCAGAGGAACAGAATTTACGGACTTAGCTCATCGCCAAAGCACATACTTAGGTCTCTACGGCCCACCCTAGAAAAAATAAGACCCATAGAATTATTAGCAACCGCTACTACTGGCCTGGAATGGTTATAGATATTAACCGCTATATATAGAACTGCAATGACTACCGTAGGTCTATAATTCCACAAGATAAGACCCTAGGGCTATTAAAGCCACTCCTAATACCAGAATGCCCCTGGCAGTATATCTTTATAGACTTCTACAAGTTACCTACAGACCGCAACAGATATAATATGGTTATAATCCTAGTTAACCGCTTTAGTAAGCGCCTGTTCTCAATCCCCTGTTATAAGAATATTGATGCTAAAGAGGCGGCCTAACTGTATATCCACTATGTCTATTAAATTTACGGACTACCAGATACTATTATATCCGACCATAGGCCGCAGTTTATATCGGCCTTCTAGAATAAGTTCACCCAGATCCTAGGTATTAGGCTAAAGCTCTCTACAACATACCACCCCCAGACAGACGGTCAGACAGAGATTATAAATTAGTACTTGGACTAGAGACTCCAGCCCTTTATTAACTACTTTTAGGATAACTAGAGCGGACTACTACCTATAATAGACTACGCCCAGGCAACCCTACCCTATAACTCTATAGGGTTTGCACCTATTTAGCTAGAAATGGGATACTTACCCCATATAAGCTTTGACTGGAAGAGACCGGAAGGACCACAGACTGTACGCAAAAAACTATCTTATAAGGAAGCACAGTAGTATGCTAGACGCTTAGAAGAAGCATAGATAGTAGCCTATAAGAACCTAGAGAAGGCCTAGAAATTAATAGAACAGCAGGCAAATAAGCACAGGCGCGAGCCTAACTTTACTATAGACAATAAGGTCTGGGTTACAATAAAGAACTAGAAGACAGAACGGCCTAGCTATAAGCTAGACTATAAAATAGCAGGACCATATAAAATCCTTAATAAAGAAGGCAACTTATATAAGGTTAAACTCCCAGACTCAATTAAAGTCCACCCTATTTTCTTACTAGATAAGCTACAGAAAGCTACAAATAACCTACTACCTAAATAAAAGAATGAGCCTCCACTGCCGATTTAAGTTAATGGCGACAACGAATAGGAAATTAATGAAATACTAGCCTGTAAACTAGTACAAGAAACGCTAAAATACTATATCTAATAGAAAGGTTACGATCCAAACCCAACCTAGTACCCCGCCTAGAACTTTATAGGTTGCCCCTAGAAGCTTAAAGAATTCTATAACCAATACCCTAACAAGCCAGGACCCCCGAAGTATCTAGACAAGTGGATAAAGTGCTAGTATAGCGAAGATAATAAGCTACCTATCGAGCATACAGATAAGAACACCCCACGGACATAATACGGATATATAAAGCCTAAGGGCAGGCTTTTTCGGAGGGGGGGGGTAATGTTACAGCGCTAGTGGAAAACGGTAGATTATAGTAGACGTTATGGTAGACGCCAAGTCACATAAGTCCACGTAACTAGAGGACCGCATAAAACTTCGCACGGCGCTGCTATTCTTCTCCCTTCCTTTCTCTAGCTTTGGATCCTCGTTTATAGACTACCAATTATACAGGCTTGCGCGTCCCTCATGCCGTGCTCGTGCCTCGATTGACTAAGTCGCTAACAGGTGTCTAGTAGCAGCCGCCAAGATATAAACACAACACTATTTAGCTAGGCTTTACATTAGAGGAGCTTAAGGAAATAGAAAATAATCTAGAAGCTATAGATAAGGATAATAAGGAAAATATAGAGGCTTAGCTTAACTATATGCAGAGTTAGCAGACTTCTTATACGTAGAGCCAACAGGCTTCTTAAAGTTAGATTAGCCGATTAACTTAATTAAGGCCGTATAAGTTACTATATTTAACACAGGATCCTACCTACCTATAGTTAAATATGTTAACACCGTAATATTAAGCTATAGCCTCTTAAGCAGCTGCTTAAGCTTCTTAGGCTCCTTAGGCTCCTCCATAAAATACAATTAAGGATAAAGAAGAAATAACTCCGCCACCTTGCCTATGTATAGAGAGTAAGATTAATAATATAGGAAGAGCTGGCGGCGGCATGTTTATTGCTTATAATTATAATATATCGATTTAATATCTAAAGGAGCTAGCGTTTACTAAAACTCTTATTAATATAAGCATTTAATATTATAATTTTTGGCGACTTTAAGTCTTTCCTATTTATAAGAGGGAGCTATATTATTAAGAGCAAGGCATTTACGTTAAGCTCCAGCCAATTAAGGTAAAGGTTAACACTTAGCACATAGGCATTTGTAATATTAGGTTTAATATAAATTCTAAGGTTATAGATTAGTGGTAGAAGATTAATACGTAACTTATTACATGGGCTTAATATACTAATAGATGTGGCCAGATTAAGGCTTTAACTATTAACCTTTTAATTATATATGCTCCTAATGGAAACCAGCTAGCGGCCTCTCGCCTATTAATAATTAATTAACTCCATAATAAACTTTTAACGCCCTTATAGAGTTTAGAGCTTAATGCGACACCTTATATACTTACTGGTGGTATTATAAATTTAATAAGCTTATAAGTTAAGCTTACTAGGTATTAGCGCTGTAAAAAGCACTATCCTAACGCCAATTGGTGTTATATACTTGGCTAGGTAGATATTAAATTAATAGATAAGGACTTACGGGAGTAGGTAACCGGCATTTAGTAAGGTATTATAAATATTGAGAATCCACCTTATAAGCTTGCTACTTGGCTTACTAAAAGAGTAGCGGTAAGAGGGAAAAGCGGTAGAGGAGTACGCCAATCTGCCTTAAATAAGAGCTCTACAGTTAATAGCCCAGGCGTTATTAATTACTTTTATGTTAGCCCTGCAGGCTTAATATTAGATTAATAAATTACTCCTATACTAGCAAGCCAACTACCCTTATTATCCTTACCTATATTACTAATATACCGCCTATAGGGTATTAACCGTATAAAGGATCTAGAGGAGTTCTTTAAGTATTAGAGGTAGAGTATAGCTAGCGACCTTAACTGGGAGGCTAATTTTAAAGCTGCGTATAAAGTTGTCTATAATTTAAGGTGGGACTTAGAGCTCCTATGTGATAAATCTGATGGCGCTAATCCTATTAAGGAGCTTATTAAGGCTGGTGTTAAATTAGGTGTTATAAGACAACTATAGAAGGACTTAAAGAAGTGGGTAAATAAGCGTTGTACTTAGCTTAAGGGAGGTTTTTAAGATATAGATAATTAGTAAAATATAGGGTGTCTCTATTACTGGTGGCGCTCCTATAGTAGTAGAGACGCCCTATATCTAGGCTCTTTAAAATATAGATAATTGTAATTAGTAAAATATAAGGTGTCTTTGTTACTGCTAGCGCCCCTATAGTAATAAAGACACCCCATATATAATAGATTAAAGCCTTTTAGTATATTTATAAATGATATATATGGTTAAAGACGCCAAAGACTGATCGCAACTCTCACCCTAAAAACCTTAGTAATTGTACCCACTATGTCAGAAATGGCCTCTTGCGCTTTTACTCTTACTACTAACCTCATCTACACTCTAAAGAAGGAACGCTTTAAAGCTATAGCTAAAGGTTTCTGGGTGCTCTAGCTAAGAGTACCACTCCTACTAAATGAAGGCCTTTAGCTCTCTAAAAAACTCTTTAATTGGATTTAGATTAGGTAAGTATAGAGGTAAATATACTAGCTTAACGCCAAAGGCGTTAAAGAGAGACTTTATTCTTTCTAAATAATGGAAGCTGGCGTTATCTATAACTACTACTAATTGCTTAGCAGGAAAGCGATTACACCGTAGTAGAAGAGTATTTGCTATCTAGAACTTAAAGCCTTTACTGTTTATTAAGCCCTTATATACCAAAGCTGCTAGTACGCCGTTAATTGTATACGTAGGTAGTATATTAAGCCTCCTTTTACCCCAATTATATAGCGTCTGTAAGACTGGTGTAACACTAGAAGAAGCCTAGCCTGCCTTCTATACGCCTGTTTTTGAATCCACACCTAACTTATCTATAAATACCAGTTAATTGGCGGTATACTGTAATATAATAGCAAAATATATATTGCGATCGTGAGCGCTACGTTTAAGGGCTACCTGTTTACACTTCTTTATATAAGCTACTATAAGCTCTATACTAGAGGATTTAATTAGCTTACCCGCTTTCTTATCCAGCCAGCCAAATAGAGCTCTTGAAATATTGTATAGCAGCTTACTACGACGTTGAACGTGTTATAAATTAGCCACTGTAACTCGTTATTTAGCTTCTCCTCCAGCCGTATTAGTATTACCACAATTATCTAATCGCTTAGTAGGAACTGGCCGCCTTTACTGTTTAAAGGTGCCTAAGTTAAGCCAAAGACTCGTAAGTTCCTTCTAATTAAGGCAATTGAGTAAATTGTATAACCAGCGGCGGAGGCATACTCTACTTAAGTCACTCTAAGTTAAAGAAGATTCTTAATTAGAGCGTGCTAATATAGGCCTATTCGCGGAGCTATATTATGGGTAGAGGATAGGTAGAAACCTTATAATATTTAACAACAATCACGACACCACAAAGGAAGATTAATTGCGGACATCTTGTCAGGAATAAGGTCCTTACAGCCAAGCATACGGCTTTGCTTCGATTACTATGTATAGTTGGTGGCAACCAAGCGAGATTGGATGCCCGTAGCGAATTTAAAATATCGCAGCGCTCGCCAAAGGGGGGGGGGGTGAAGCTGGTCGTGCGATTGAGTGTAAAGAGCTGAGCCTTCAGCAAATTGAACTAAAAGGAGGGCAATCCTCGTATCCGCCTATATCTTCTTCCTACTGGTGCTCGATAAGGTTTTCGCTAAGCTGTATCCCTAGTTAGAAGGTATACGCGATAAAGAACCCCCTAGTTGAAACACCTGATATGAGAGAGGTGAAGAAGTGATATTTACGCTTTCTATTATATTCTCTTGGCTAAGCAACTCCTCGTGTCTCTTGCAGAAACAGAGCTTTCTTTATGTACGAATACCTATCTAGGGTATTCCCGTTTCGATCGATTACCGTTTTGGCCAAAATGCTGAGTTGTTCTGTGACTAGTGCAAGTTCCGCTCAAGCTGGCCCATGAGGGATCACCCAGGTTGTCACTCATGCATCGTGCAATATGGCTGGCTACATCTCCACATGCGGTACGACTCCCGAAGCAGCGTAGCGATTTTCCGTTCCGGGTTGGCAGAATCGATGATGACGAGGAACCAAAACCTGAGGAGCTGAGGGGCTGAGGGGCTGAGGGGCTGAGGGGCTGAGGAGTTGAGGAGCTGAGGGGTTGAGGAGTTGAGGAGCTGAGGAGCTGAGGAGCTCGAGTAGTACGGAGTACATTACCTTTCGAGCAAACCAGGCCGTCGCCAGGCGTCCACCATCCTTTCCCGAAACCCACTGCCTTCACAACTACAGAAAGACGATCGCAGAAGGAGTTGCGCTGCCTTTCCTCATCAAAAGCTTCAGGGAAAGATAGGCGTTCTGCTCCAAGCCTTCTATAAATTGCCGCCGAACGACGCCTTGCAGCCTTGGTCAGTGCGATTGCTCGACGATAGGGGTATAGGCGCCTCATCTGCGCCTCTAATGCTCGAATATTGCGGTAAGTAGCAGCGATGTGGCTAGGAAGCCTGTATAGAATATATAATAGTGTAGTTGATCAAAAAGCTTCAATATTATTACTGCCTATTTAATTATCAAATCCTTAGCAAGATATCGTCCTTATGCCGCCTAGAAAACCTCGTGCGAAGCCTCCAAAGGCCCCAAAAGCTTCAAAAGCTCCAAGGCCTACAAGGCCCCCAAAAGCACCTCAAGCATGGGAGTCTTATTCACAATCCTTTCAAGTAACGCAGTATGTGTTGGAAAATAAGCCCGCAACGATATCACGTGATGAGACTTGTGGGAGACATCTCTTGGCAGGAATCTGACCAATCAGAAAACTTCGACCGTCGGTCAAAGTTCCTTGAAATCTCTTCAACCACCTATACAGTCGCTTCAGAAAAGGACGGGTTTATGTCAGAAACCATGATCTAGTACAGAAATTTACCGAATCCTTACCTGTTTGAACCACTTTTCTGTACCCGCGTATGCCACCACCCATCCTCCATACCAACACATCGCCGTCGCCTATTTTTTTTGAAGCTATTCAAAGCCTATATTTTTTCCTATTGCAGTTAGCGCTATGGCGCACAGGAGGAGAGCCAAAGCACCTAAGAATACTAAGAATACTTCTAAAGCGCCTTAAGAAGTAGACCTTACCGTCGAATCTGCACTAATGCCTCCTACTGTTGTAGAACAGTTTAAAGGCCCTTGAACGTTCCTTTTGAGTATGGCCGTGTACGCTGATAGCAAAACGCTATTTAGCAACGTTCTACCCATCTTATTCGGAGCCTTTAAATTCCAGGAGTTTATTGCTGAAAATGCGCGTTAAGCCAGCGAATATTACGGCCTTCGTTCTTTCCAGCTTAATCAATTAACTGCTGTTATTGTATTATCGAGTCTAAAGGATCCTATAATACCTAAAGAAGTTAATAATGTAGATGAATGGCGTAAAGTAGAGGGAATAATAGAGACATAATTAAAGTATATGAGGAAGGCTTTTTAGGTTAATCTTACAGTTAGATATAAGACCGCTGCTGCGCCTTTTAACGCGTCTACTGAAGCCAGAGATGCTAAAATTACTGCGGCTGTTAATACGCGTATTGAGGCAGCGCTTTAAGCGGCAGGTCTTTTAACCAAAGCAGCGGCTAGTAAGGAAGTAGGGTCCTCTAGTGAGGATTACGAAGGTATAGTAGAGGAAGTTATTGGCAAAAAAAAGAGATTAACTACCACTAAAATGCAAAAAGAGGCTGCTGAACAACGTGATTATATAGAAGCTGAAGGCAAGCATCTATACGCGCTACTTAAACGCCATTGCTGCCTTTAATAGCACTGTAAGAACAAAAAGCACGGCGTTATATACTGTTTTGAATTTTAATTAAACTACTACCTATTACAACCTTACCACTAGGCGCGCTAGTTAGAAGCAATTAAATAGAAGAAAGCTATGCTTAATATGCTAGATCTACCGCTACTGTTAAAGATTAGGTATAGTAAACGCATATAGGATAGGGAGGATAAGAAAGACATAAAGGCATTTTTGGGCAGCTATAAGCACCGTTAAGGTAACTCTAGCAGTATGAATGAATTAGCAAGCTCCCCCCTAAGACGACGGCGGCGACGAGGAGAGGCTTATACTATAGTTATATAATTACCAGCCAATCCTATTCCGCAGCGAGAATCTGTAGCAGTAACGGTTTAATAAACTAGATACAGCAGCAGAACTAGTAGATGATATAATAGATGCAGAATGCTATATAGGCGGTGATGCCTCCTTCTGTACAACCAACCATCGCTAATAGTTATTTTATAGTGGACCCTACACTAAATATAAGATCCTTATTAGTGCTATTATTATAGAGCGCTCTATTGGTTCTAGCTTTATCCTTTAAAACGCCTACCTATTACTATCCACCCCTAACTATACCTATAAGCCTACTACCTAGTAGCCCCGCCCGCAGCAATATTAAACAATTAAATAGTAAGCTTGGCGCCTTTATTAAAGCGGAGTTAATTTTAATTAAGGAGAACTATAACTTTAAGTTACTTAAGCACGCGCTACTTAATAGTACTATAGGCCATATAAAGCTGTATAGGATTGGTTTAATATATAGGCTTATTAATTACATAGTAAACTGCTTAGAAGACTTTAGAATAGATTAGCGATATTATAATGCTACAGTAGAGGCTTACTTAATATCTTAATTGGTAAGCACCCTATATAGATATATTATAAAAGACTAGACCTTATCCTTTTTATACTACCTCTTAATTCCTACCCGTAAGAAATGGCCTTTTGCCCTCTTATTAAACCCTTATTACTCTACCGCGTGGCTTAAAAAGTCACTAAAGTTATTCTATAGTTTAGCTTTAAATTAATAAGCATATAGCTACTGCTTTAAGTCGTAAAAAGAAGCTTTAATTAGATTAAAATCGGGTAAGTAGGGAGGAAGATATTTAAGCCTAACACTAGCAGTATTGCAGAGGCGTTAAACTTCCTAGGTTTAAGTAAGCAATAGTATTAAACACCTATCCTTTATAGACACTACATATCTTATTGCAATGGATTAACGTATTATCTATTACTAGAACTAAACAAGGCTATAGATAAGGCTGTATATAAGTAAGAACCTCGTTCTTTATCCACTTAATAAATATTAGCCCATTAACAGCGCCCTGGTATATTAACTAGCCAGGTATATAGCCCTAATAGGTATACGCTAGCAGCAAGCTCTATCTTTTAAATCTCTTTAATTCTAATATTCCTTTAGCAGGCTTATTAATTGGCGCCTATCTATACTTCCTATCTATTATCTTCTTATTACAAGCTAATTTATTAATAAAGACAAACTAATCGCATCTATAGCCACATATTTAAATAATCTAGTTATCCCTTAGGCCTAGGTTACGCTATTGCGCAATTATCCTTATAACCTTTCTACTCTATTTTCTTTGCTTTAATCCAGCCAACAGTATAATTTATGCTACTATTATATTATATTTATTGTATAGAAACTAGAGTATCTCTTTAAAATAGGCGTCTGGGCTGTATAAAAGGTATTTAAGGTGGCCCTAATTGGTACGCGTTTATTAGTAAAATTAACATTAATATTACTACCTGATATTATACATCTAGAGCTTTGTCTATAAGCAGTAGTGGCCTGCCATTCCCCCTAATCGGTGGACTAATCTGGCCATACCTCTTTAAATTCGCCCTCTAGCATTAAAGAGTAGATTAAGGAACACGGGTCTTAATTTCTATATAGACATTATTGTAGTTAAGGTCAATTAGAGCTTATACAATTGACTTCTATTCGGTCGACCAGGCGGGCTTGCCCATGGCTTTAAAAAATAGGCGACGGCGATGTGTTGGTATGGAGGATAGGTGGTGGCATGCGCGGGTACAGAAAAGTGGTTCAAACAGGTGAGGATTCGGTAAATTTCTGTACTAGATCATGGTTTCTGACATAAAC
>Ga0307507_10007847_pt1 | contig 15152 bp, 6 predicted proteins | sample 7_EM_MG_FD_207223 | JGI IMG/M metagenome (GOLD analysis project Ga0307507, IMG submission 207223) | Populus trichocarpa ectomycorrhiza microbial communities from riparian zone in the Pacific Northwest, United States - 7_EM | ecosystem: Host-associated > Plants > Roots > Unclassified | place... | reverse complement strand
TATGACTCAATATTTGACCGTATCCGAGACATACGAGGGTGGCGTCGATTGTGTCTCGGAGCCTCTTAGGCGACGGTCTCGTGTCTCAGCGTAGTGCTGGTGAACTGTTACAAATCTTGCTAAGAACACTTTACAGGCCTGATGGCTGTAGAGCATGTACACACCCCTATACCCTTAACACCCTTACCTTAATACCCTTACCTTAATACCCTTACCTTAATACCCTTACCTTAATACCCTTACCTTAATACCCTTACCTTAATACCCTTACCTTAATACCCTTACCTTAATACCCTTACCTTAATATCCTTAACCCTGACCCCAACCTTAACCTTAAACCATAACACAACAATATGGAAATTAATTGGAAGGAGAGAATTGCTAAGTACGGTAATGGAATTGACTTAGAGACGGCTATAAATAACAATCTAATGGAGTATATAGAGACTAAGATGCACCTATACACACAATTTAACCTTACAGACTATTTATTATGGACAGTGTTTTAGGAAGACTTCAAGGACTTTACGCCAGAGCTCTTTATATAAGTACGATCTAATACTAAAATGGAAATCCGTAAATACCTAGTTAAGAGAGGAGTATATATTGTTAAGCAAGATAAGAGATACTCCCTTGGCAAGGTGCTAACGGATGTTGCTAATAAAGAAGAGTTTTATAAATAGATGGATGAGGAGCTTATTACGGCCCTTATAGAGGTAAAGCTAATAATTACAATAACCTTGCAAGATTAACTCAACCCTAAATTAGACGCGCTTGCTGTAGTCTTATAGACCCCTAAATCAGCTCAGCCTACAGCTACAACACCATCTGGTACACAAACACCTGTATTTACGCCTCCGCCCCAGCAATCTATACCCCAGTAAGCTGCACTAGCTGCTACCTAACAGCAGGCTGCACCTACCTCTACCTAAGATTAACTACTTACCTTCCTTACTTAACTCCTACAGACACAGAATCAGCAATTATTACCTATGGTAACTACCTCTACCCTCCCTCTAGCAACTAGTACTCCTACCCCACTTATTCTTCCGCCTGCCCAGCCTATAGCTATAGCTACAACGCCATCTAGAACGCAGATACCTACCCCTATAACACCCCAGTAAGCTGCACCAATTACTACCTAGCAGCAGCCGCAGCAACTACAGCAGCTATATATATATACACTACCTAAACCAACTATGCCTAGCGTGGAGCAAGGACCTAGGCAAGGACCTAGATATAGTAAGGAGGTAGCTATAATTGCAAAGATCTACACAGACGACCAAAAGTACGATGGAGTCAGCGACAGCTTTAACTTTAAGTTGACTATCTTCAATAATATCTGCAAGAGATCTGGCTTACCACTAAAAGGCTATATAGTGGCATTCCCTAGTATGCTAAAAGGGCTTGCTTAAGACCACTACTATAACAGCAACCTTAAGTTAAGACCTTTTACTAAAGCCTGCAACTATATGTGACAGTTCTTTAAAGGGCCAGAATACTACTGTAAGAACCTTATAGAGTGGAACAGCATAACCCTCTAAGGAGTTATAGACAAGAACCCTAATAAGTTAATCTATTAGAACTTTTAACTGCTTATAGATAAACTGCTAAAGTAATGTTATGGACTATACCTAGACTTCCATATAAACCGCATCCTTATAAATAAGTTAGTTACTGCTTGCTAGGGAGTACCAGTATGCCGTATTACTGTCTCTAACCCTTTAGAAGACCTTTCTCAGTTAATTAGCAAACTATAATCCTCTATTATTGCGTAGGAAAAAGAACACCCCTTATAGGCCCTAATGAGACCATCTTACCAAGCTTTTTTTATAGATTGACGCTACTATTAAAACAACTAAAGTTAAGACTGAAACACTAATCGCTATAGTAGCAATCGCTCTTATAGAACTAATGGCAGACTAAAGGCTAAGTGCTATATCTACAAGAAGGAGGACTGCTGTTTATGGAAACACTTAGAAGAGGAGCGTAGTTAGTCTAGAGACAACTACAGGAGACGCTTTATTGATATTAAGGGCCGTAATAAGGGTAACTTTAATAACCACTTTAAGCAATACGTCGCTGCTTGCGAAAGAGATAAAGATAAAGACTTAGACTTTAAAGCCTATACATAAGGCGCTAATAACTCTAGGAGCAATGCCAGAGAACCTGATAATAGTTCTGCCTATATTACTACCTTTGGAACACTTACTATAGAGGAAGCAACCTCTATAAGCGTAGAGCTAGCCAATAAGGCTTATATACACCTGCTTATAGCTTTAGAACTTACTATAGAGCCTACCACGGAACCTTACACAGAGACTAACCCATTCGCCTATAATATGGCCATAACTATAGCGTTACAATACACCTTAACAGTCTTTATAGGAATTATAATTAATATAGGTACTTCGCGCAAGTCTACAGCTGGCTACAGCCAGTTCTAAGCCCTATAGGCCATAGACAAGTCTGTAAGTCTTAATACGTTAATTAAGGGCTAAGTAACTGTCCAATTTGGAATTAGAGCCTCTACGTCTATTAGAACTATAGACATTAACAGCCCTATAGGCAAGGTACAATTCCATATTATTAAAGCAGATACTCCTTTTCTACTTTACTTAGTAAATATAGATAGACTTTATATTAAATACAATAACCTAAAGGACGTCATCATTACTCGCACTAAAAAGGTGCTAGTAGTTAGACAATTTGGCCACCTGTTTCTCATATAGAGCTCCTCCTTATAGTCTTATTTAGTTAAGTCTTTTAACATAAACCCTTACTACTTAACTAATATAGAGCTACAACGTCTATACTGTTGATTTAGTTACCTATTAGTTAATAGACTGCAAAAGCTTTTTAATAAGACTGGCTATAGCCATAATACTAATAGATCTGCTATTGAAGAGCTAACTAAACTCTGCCACTACTACTAGAAGTTTAGCAGATCTCTAAGTAGATTTCTATAAGGGGACTTTATAGACAGGGGGCTATAAGGACACGATTATAGAACAGGATAGATTGGTGAGAGAGACGAATTCTTAAGGAGGTAAGGCCTCTAGGATCGTGGAGACTATATACTACGGGCACGTGCCTCCGGCACGGGACCGGCGACCATCTGAGGGGCGTCCGGAGGTTGTCCTGAAGGCAACCCGAGGTGTCCGCAATAATATCCCTTACATTGCCCCCCCCCTTCTTGCGGTCGGCCCCCAATCGCCATTACCTTGCAGTAGGGAGATTATGAGGGCTTGTCCCAGAAGGGGTTTGGAGAGATATTAGTAAGCTGCTATATATTATCTATCTATCTAACCCCTGCTTTAAACTCCTGAAAACCTTAATAAGGAAAAACATAACTGGAGAAAAGACGCGAGGATTGCTGGGAGACCCCTTAGAAGCCTACCAGAAACGTGCTGGTGACTATCTAGGCTGACCTAAGGATTTTTATGCAACTCTACTTCTAAGCCTTTATGCCGGTCTGCAATCAATCGCGAGTGTTATAGGCAATTTGGTGTTCCTAATATGGTTCCGTAGGACCTTTTAGTATAGGATTTAACGTATAGAGCCTTGGCTTGCCGTTATCTTTAACCTTTAAGATATTAATCTATAATCCTTTCTCGTTGGTTTTATGCTATATATTTAGCGTAGCTCTACTACCTAGCAAATAGAAGGGACACTTTGTAATAGCGCCTCTAGCTATTATACGATTTGTTAAGAACGTCTATAACGTTATTCTTTAATACCATAGTATCGTTTAGGTATAATTTTACCTATATACGTCTGTAATTAACGTCTTAATTGCCTTCCCCGGCTGCGTAATTAGTTTTTGTAAGGAAGTAATAACCAAATGGCTTATACGCGTATTTCCTTCCTTCTAAATTGCGCTATTGTAACGGAGTTATATCGGCAAGGTTGCGGCTATTTACCGGAAGGGTATTAGGAGGTGAAGTATAGAGACACCTTACTTATTAAGCTGCTCCTTTTCTTTAACACCTCACTTCCTATCATCGCCCTTTGTCCAAATTTGGACGTATCTTCAATATATCATCAAGATTTTCTTTTTTTTCCATTATTAATTTAATATGCCTCTTTATTCTCCTACTAACTGCTCTTCTAATCTAATTCCATAGCGTATTCTAGCCCTACTGCTGCATATAGAACCCCAACCTCCGCTAACCCGCAACTGGTGCTGGTCCTACCTAAATAACTTTGTATATACGTCCTTAAAAGACTAGAAGTCTAATAAGAAGATTCTGGATGCTTATAATAAGACCCACTGTGTAAGGTCCAATACCTTTAGTCCTTATAATTAATGCATGCGTACCAAGAGCGGTAGTTACATTAAAATGAGCTTTCCTATCCTTAATAGGTTTCCATTGCTAACTTTAGGCTTTAATATAGCCTAGGCCTAAATGGCGACGATCCTTTAATGTCCTTAACTACTATATCGCCCGGGCTCTCTCTTATTCCAGCGCCAACGCTAAACGTCTGGGTTGAATTTAAGACTATGCTATAGCCATCTACACCGCCCATAATTCCTAGCAAGCCAGCTAGCAACGCCTAATAAGGGAGCAAGGTTGGTATACTAAGGATAGGGTGAGGAATGGGGGTAATAAAAAGAAAGTCGCCGTTTACTATAAGAAAGAGTTCGCGCATGCGCGTTAAGTTTTGAAAGAGCACAATATAATGCGGTATTAGGTAGGTTACCCTTAGGGTGCCTAGCAGATAGGTAACTAATAATTGCTATAGCAAGGTCTTGGTAGTTCTGGTCTTTACTAGCCAGCTAATGTCTCTATTTATTCTAGGCTTAAGCGTATCTTTATTAACTATAAGCTTACGCCTTAAGAACTTCGTTAGTACTAGTTTAGGCCTAATATTAGTATTAAGCGTTTAAGGATCTTTGCTCTATCTATACCTTATTAGCCTGCCCCTATTTTTATGCCTACCTGTACTCCTACTAAGGGATCTAGATCTGGATCTTATTCCCATTAGCCATTACTTAGTAGGCCGATGGATACTGATCCTATACCTAGGGATAAGGCATAGTGGCTTTTAATTTAGGCATTTAGGATTAATTCTTGTATATAGTAGCAATTAGGAAGGCCTTGTAAAGTATTTAGAAAGGCATAGGAACACTATTCCTAATATAGACTAATGAATAGGAATGCAATTCTAGCAAAATACCCTATTAATTCTATGCTATATATGTAAAAAGGCTGAAGACCTATTCTGCCTTAGGCCGTAGCCCTAATTAATCCTTATAGTTTCTAGAGCTTGTCTATTCCATATCCAATTTAACCTATTTACTCTTTAGGGCCTCTCTTGGCCTACCGCGAGCTTTCTTTATAGGTTACGATAACACCGTAGTATTAAAGCGCTTTCTATGATTTATAGATTGTAGACCTTAGTCCTAATATTCTTTTAGAATATCTTTATAATAATTAAGGTAATCCTCTAGTTCCTATATAGAGTCCTCAGCAGGCTAGCCTAGCTATTTAACTTTATATTAAAGCTTGTTCTTAACAGACTTATAGCGTAGTATAGCTTTAACCTCGTACCGCTCGCCCACCACTTTAGGGTATTTAATTGGGCCTAGACAGAAGTTCTTTTCTAGCGGTAGTCTGTGCTATGGCTCTAGTAGATTTACGTAAAATACTAGATATATATAGGCCATAAATAGGGGTAGCTAAAGATGGTAGGCTAGCTTGCCAATTTATTCCTTAATTTAGAAGGGACCTAGGTATCTTATATTAAGCTTCTTTAATAGTTGATAGGTCTTAATATTTATTAAATATAATAAAACCTTATTGCCTACGCCAAAATGCTTGTCCTAGTGTTTACGGTTGTACCAAAGTCTCTACTACTTTTACGCATCTTGTAGGCTCTACTTTACATGCTTCCATTACTCCTCCTATTCCTTAAGGTATCCTTGTACTCTCCTATAGATGTCCTTGGACTTCCCGGTAGGATCCTATAATTAATTATGCGGCCTTAGCCAGTAATTATTGGGTATACCATTGAATCCTAATAGTTAGACGCTATAGACAATCTGGATTAATACAAACTGATGCAATATATATTGTTTTAAGTTATAAGCATACTCCGCATACGGAAGTAGCTTGTACTAATTGTCTTGCTAGTAGTTTAAATATATTTATAGATATAACTCCAGTTCCTAGTTCTGGCGTTCCGTTTACCCATCTATCTATAGGTGGAAAGCCGTACTATAACAGTGGTCTATTTTTAAATAAAAGCATAGATCTGACTAGTACTGGCTTATAAAGATGCTGCCCCTATTAGTAATAATAGAGTGTGGTTAATCTACTTTAAGAAAGCATTTCTCCTTAATTAGGTTTATAAGCGCTTGTGCGTTAATCGTCTTATTAACAGGAAGGTATTAGACGTACTTTAAAAACCTATTAATAAGTACTAGGACCGAATTATATGTTCGTCCTTGCCCATCTTTTAAGGGTGGGAGATCCGTAATGAAGTCCATAGCGTAATATTGCTATGGCTTACTAGTGGGGGGAACTGATTTAAGTAAACCCTATAGCTTATACCTTTGGATTTTGTATACTTAACACTTCTCGTAGTAGCTAATATACTCCTTTGCTTCCTACTTAAGCTTTAGCCAGTAGTATTTGCGTTAAAGTAATTCCACTGTCTTAACTTAACTATAGTGGCTGCCCAAAGAATTATTATAATTCCTTATAAGGATCTTCTGTTGTAGATTTGCTTCTTATAGCACCCAAACCTTGCCATTTCTACGCAGTAGGCCCATTGGGTCCAGTTCCCAATTTTAGCGCCTTTTAACTTCCTTTTTATTACGTTTCCGGTCTACTTCCGCATTGAAGATGGTATAGGAGGCGTCCCTCCGTTGCACCTTATAGATAAGATCCGTTAACCTTTTAGATAGTTCCTGGGTGAAAGCTGTTTCGCCTTATACTGCTTTAAGTACAAGACTAGATGGTACTATAGATCTTATAACTTCTTGGTGCACGTGCGTTAGGAAGGCCGCTACAAGGTTAAAGTCCTTTAGTTATTACAGGGCTCTGGGTTCCGATTGCTCTATAGCTTTGCTTTTAGTTTAAGGGGATAGCTTAGAAATTAAGGGTGGTGTATTACTAGGTTCTAAACTTATGTTAGGGATGTTCTATTTAGGTATTTTTAGACCCTTATTGGCAACGGACCGGGTACTAGCTAGAATATTAGTGGAGACTAATAGGGTTTGCACCGCCTAAGACTTAGTGCGTAGAGCTATGGGTACTCGAGCATCCTATACCTGGAGCTTGTTCTGTAATATAGGGAGTAAGATGTCTATTATCTGTTTTCCTTCTCCCGTTTTAAAGCCTTTGGTATAGTCTGGCCGTCGTGACGGTCTATTAGCAGGGTTATTTTCCCCTAGCTTATATTCGATCTTAAAGTCAAATCGCACAAGCTCCTCTGCCTATCTAGCTTATTAAAGTGTAAGCTCCTTTATAGTTATAAAGTAGCGTAGATTATAATGATCTAAAAGTACACAAGTGGTATGGCTTGTGTGCTTAAGGTAGTGTCGCCACTGTTTGAAGTAGTTAACTATAGCAAGCAGTTCCTTGTTGTGGGTATAATACCTAACTTTAGGTCCCTAGAATTTTCTACTATAAAATGCTACCGGTCTCTAGTAAAGCTAGGTAGCGTCCAGATGCCTATTAGGTTGTAGTAGGATACCAACAAGGGCAAAATTTAATACATTAGTGACTATTATCAGTGGCTAATCTAGGTTAAAATGCCGCAATAGTAGAGCTTCTGTGAACTTTACGCGTAGTTCCCAAAAGGCTTCCTAGACCTTTCCGGGCTATATCCATGGTTTATACCATTTAGTTAGTCCCTTCTTGGTTTTCTTTCTTCCCGCCTTTAAGCTTTTTACTCCTTAGGCTAGGTTTTAGGAAGCTTTAGTAATGTAGTTAAATAGGTATTAGGCGACGTCTAAGTAGTTATAGATAAAGCGCCTATAGAAATTGGCAAAGCCTAGAAACACTTAAACATCCTAATAGCTCTCTAGCTCCGGCCACTCTTGGATCATCTATACTTATACTAGGTCTATAACTATACCTATAGGCGTTATAATGTAACCCAGGAACTTAGCCTACTTAGTATTAAAGATACACTTTAACGCCTTAGCGTAGAGGCCCCAATTATCCAAGCGTTCTAGTACTTTGCGGACGTGTTGCTTGTGCTAATTCTTATCTTCTAAGTAGATCAGAATGTTATCTAGGTAGATAATATATATGCGGTTAACTAGTCCCCCTGAGGCTCTATAAATATATGATTAAAATGTCGCAGGCGTATTAGCCAGCCTAAAAGGCATTACTATATACTTAAAGTGGCCGTATTAGGTTTTGAAAGCGGTCTTCCACTTATCCCCTTCTTTAATATAGAGCCTATGATAGGCGTCTTATAGGTCTAGCTTTATAAAGATCTTCGCCCTAGATAGTTGGTCCAGCATTTCACTAACTAGTAGTAGTGGGTAACGGTTCTTAATTGTGATCTTATTAAGACCGCGATAGTCTATATATAGCCTTATAGTCCTATCTAGTTTCGGGATAAAGAGGATCGGCGCGCCTACCAGTAACTTACTAGGCCGTATCTATCCCTTTTCTAGTAAGCCGTTAAGGTACTCCCATAGGATCTCAAGCTCTTTGCGAGAAAGGTTATAGATAGGAAGGTTTAGTGGTTGTTTACCTTCTTTTAGATTAATTATATAATTGTATTCCGAGTTCTGCTAAAGGACTTTTGCTCGCCTGCCCAAAAATACCCTTAGTAAGTCCCTTAGGCCTGCTAGGATATTTGACAAATTGGGGTCGCGTTTGTCCTCCGCGTCATCGTTAGGTAGGTCCCGGAGGTCCCTTAAGACGCTCGCGGGCAGCGTCGCGCGCTATAGTAGCTGTTCGTACATAGTTGCCACTGTACGTTAGATAGTTTTATGCGGTAGCTAGTGGAGGGTAGGGAACTCTTTAACACAGCGTTTAAGGTGTCATAGCATACTCTCTACGTATTGCTTGAGCCAGAGTAACCTATGGCGGTGGAAGTATCTTATAGGATCTTCAAGATCGCCGCCTCCCTATAGTATCTCCATAACCTGTCCGGCAGTTCCCCATAGGGTATCTATTACAGAAGGGTTATCGCCTATGCTAGGCTTTATACCTATCTTGCTATAGAATAGGGGTTGGATCCAATACTCCTTTAGGTATAAGGCGTATACTATTTCTCCTAAAACTACATCTTCTAGGATATCTTTTAAGCTTATTAGTAAAATGCGCCCTTCCAATTCTTTATTGTTCCACTATTTAAAGGCTCCTGTTTTAAAGCGTATCTTAAGATCTGCTTCTGCAAGCTAAGGATATCTAAGAATAAGGTTATAGCCTACAAAGTCAGCCGCCTAGAAGGGTTATGGGCCAACCACCTTAGTGCGGTTATATATGTCGGCCACTAATACTATAAGCTTATGGGCACTATATAGTTTAATCCAATGCTTATCCAGGAACCCTGTGATAGGTTTCCACTACTTTAGCGATAGAATAAGCTCATGCTCTTTTACCAAATTATATTATATAAGATTGATTTCGGCGCCGCTATTATATAGTGCTTAGAACTAACGTACCTCGCCTATAAGGAGTACCATTTCCAGCTTAATAGCAATACGGAGAGTCTCTTCTTCTATATCTTACCCTAGTTGCAGCTGGGAGAGGTCCGCAACTAGGGCTTTTCTTTTTTTAGATTATTAGTGCGGTTATTATAACCAACTACCGGTACTATGCTGTTGTCGACCCAAGATCGGGCTTGCTTACTACCGTCTCACTACCTTAGCTGCTTACCCCTGCATATCTCACCATTTCAGCTGCTTACCCTTGTAATTCTTGCCACCTATCTCTATTCCCTGCATCTTCCTTATGTATATATAGAGACTCTAGAGCTACATTCAAAATTAAGTCGCTCATTCAATTCTCCCACACTTACACTGTTACAGTTATGAGTCCGGATTGCACTACCTGCTAAACCAATTAATCTACTACCTTATTTACGAAGTCACTACTTCTACCACCTTTGCAAGTGTCTTAAGCTTCTTTACCTACTAAACGAACGGACGATCGCACCTAGCTGACGAACGTACCCAACAGATAAACGAACCGACGAATCAAATCAAAAGCTCGGAACGTCAAAATAAGGTTTCGCCAAGACGCTAACCTAGGACCCTGCTTAACCTGTTAAATTCTAAAAATAACAACCAATACCAACGGACCTTATTTAAAATTTAACCTTATCCTTAAAAAGCTATCTGATTGGATGCAATGGTTCTTTATTATTTAAGACACTACTAAAACAAACAACGTATGGCAGTACATTGACCTATTAAAGAAGAAAGATAAGCTTCCAAAGCTGCAGTTACCCAGTCGACCTATACCAAGAGACGTGCTTCCTACCGCTATATTAATAGCCAAGCTAGATCTAAACCAACTTATTGCGTATAATTAACTCTACGCTGAGTATAAGGACGACCTCCGCATATACCAGAAGCAAGAGCAAGCCATAAACGATATCAGCAATTATATTGTCTGTATAACGTCAGTAGCCTACCTCCCTCTCATTAAAGACCTCGGAACGGTATACGAACGCCTTTAAGAATTAAAGACTGTACTCGCCTCTACCACCTTAGGTCAAAAACGTAACGTCCTTAATTAATATACGGCTCTTAAAGCCTATAACAAAAAGCAGAGCATTAAAAAATGGTTAAACAACTAGAGGAGCGTCTATAAGCTAGTAGAGGAATTGGAGCTTCTAGATGTATAGGGATTTAGGCCCTATTACGACTTTATACAAGTAATTAAACCCATCTCTTCTAGCTTTGTAGGAGCACTAGAAGTAAATCTTATTCAAAAAAAACAGAAGGATAAAGAGGCCCCATCTATTATTGACCTCATTGAGGAATTTAAGGAGCACTACTGTATGCAGCAAGCATCGTCTACCTCGACTGCTAATAACTCTGCATTTGCAACCCTTTAAAACAGTTCCAATTTAGACTCCAACGGCAATTTTAATTCCAACAGCAATTTAAATTCAAATTCGAGATAGAACAAGGAATGCATATGCGGCATCATATATTGGTTTAACGACTGCTATTACATTGCTAAGCACAAACGCCCTTAAGGATGGAGACCAAAAGCAGACGTCTAGAAGAAAGTAGATGAAGCTATTTTATCTATACCTTGGATTAAACGCATTATCAACCAAATTTAAAAAAGAGAACAGGAAGCAAAGGAGAACAATTAGAACACAGAATCTATAATTAATTTTAATTCTAAAACCCTACCTTCTACTAAACCGACTAGCTATGCTGCCGTGTTTAGTACTGGTTAAACTCCTTTCAAACTTTAGAATACCTGGATACTTAACCCTAGCGCAGATACCCACGTCTATAACAACAAAGAAGACTTCACCTTCTCCTACCTAGCAGCAGAAGACGACTACCTAATTGCTGGCGGAAATTTCAAAAAAATATAAGCTTACGGAATAGTAACTATTACTGTTAATACACCTACTGGAAAGCTAAAAATGAAGCTATCCTATATAGCGCTAGTGCCTACTATATTTATAAATATTATAGCGCTATTAAGAGCCACTAAGAACGATATCCATTTCGACTTAGGGCGAAATTTGCTCTACCGTCTAGCAACTGGCGAAACAGTCTGCTATGCAAAACAACTAGGGGGCCACTAGGCACTGATATATAGAGAGCCTACGAGTACCCTAGATTTAACTTAATTAATATTTTTAACCTCTAAGAGGTACTAGCCTAGCCGCATGGCCCGTAAACCAATCGGAGCCACAGCTACAAGATGGTATAAAATACTCGGCTATATAGGACCTAATACTATTGCGCAGCTTCCTAAGTATGTTATTGGCGCAGAGCTAACCGAATTTGAAACTAATAAACGAGCACCGCTTAAAATCGAATATAAAGTTTGCTTATTAGCAAAGCATACGCAGCAGATCTCTTAAAGACGAGAACACGAATTTCCAGCCACTCAACCATTCAAATGGCTAGCATTTGATATTATCTACCTCGGAGTACTAGGGTATAACGGCGATAAATATGTTATGTATTTCTATTGCACATATTCTAAATTTAACTTTATATTTACCTCTAAGAATAGGGATAAAGCTACCGTCCTACCTACTATTTACAAGACTCACCGCTTAATTAAGACACGATTCTACTAAGACGTTATCTTCTTCTGGAGTAATAATGAATAAGTATTTAGATAAACGGAAGATACCCTAGACACATAGTGTGCAGACGAAGGCATTACCTTTAAATACCGAGCACCATATACCGAAGAACAGAATAGTGGAGTAGAACGATCTAGAAGAACCCTTATAGAACGATCAAGGTCTATATAGCTAGAAGCATCCTTACCCCCATCTCTAGGACCAGAGGCTTTCCTTGCTGCTAGCTATACACTTAATTAAACACTAAATGAGCAACTAAGGTGGAAAACTCCGTACAAGGTCGCCTACGGCAAGCCGCCAACACTTACCTATATGCACGAATACGGTTGTAAGACCTATACGCTGAACAAATAAGTTAGAAAGGGAGATAAGCTAGCTCTTTATACATTAATTAGATATCTAGTCGGCTATAATTTAACTAATATTTACCGAATCTGGATTCTAAGCCTTTATAAAGTTATTTAAACCAGAGACGTTATATTTAATAAGACCTCGTTCTATGACCCTAAGGGTTAAAATATTAATTACCTACTTAGGGAAGCATTAGAAGACACTATCTAGGCGATTAGTCTACTAGAACCTCTCTATAAAGACAAATCTAAGGATAAATCTATCTTATATAGACCTACGTTAAATGCAAATCAAATAACTATATTAAACAATTCAGCAGAGCTTCCTGCAAAGGACACTAAACAGCTACCAACTCCTAGCAGAATAGTATCTCCAGATCTGCTAGAAATAAATACCACACTAGGAGGACTTTAAGATAATATCCTAGATATAATTAAAGCAATTCCTACCTAGCCAGGTTCGCCAGAACTGTTAAATACAGCTCTATAAGCTAACGAGGTCTTGGCCAATCCTTCTACCGACCTCGTTCTACCAGAAGGTTCCAAACAAATTCGACGTCAAGTGTACGCAGTAGCACTAGCTAATATACCTACCCTATTTGGTTACTACGCTGGCTTTGCTACAGGACTAGTAAAGGACATTAACCGAACTAGATCCTCCCTATATTGAGACAATCTTCCACCTAAACTAAGGAACCTCAAAGAGCTAAGAAAGCACCCTTTAACTACCGGCTTTCAAAAGGCCATGGAAAAAGAATACAATGACCTAAAACGCCGAGGGACATTCGAGACTGTACCAAAAGAAGAAGTATATAACGAGCAGATCCTTCTACTAAAATGGGTCTTTAAATACAAGTTCGACAGCGACGGCTACCTATAAAAGCTAAAAGCTTAACTATGCGTCCGCGGAGACCTGCAAATTACTAAGGAAGAGACCTATGCAGTAACCCTAGCTGCTCGAATATTCCGTGCCCTTATGGCTATAGCAGCCGCATTCAATTTGGAGATTTAATAGTATAACGCTGTAAACGCATTTACAAATGCAAGACTAGACAAGCCAGTCTACTATTACTGCCCAGAAGGCTTTGATCAAAATGGACATATCTTAAAGCTACTCATGGCGCTATACGGATTAAAAGTCTCACCACTACTTTGGTATAAAGAGCTCACCAATACACTGGCTAAATTCGGATTGAAGCCTGTCCTAGGTACAAACTGCCTTTACACCAATAGACGACTTATTGTCTTCTTTTATATAGACGATATTGCCGTCCTATTTGCCAAAAAGGATATTCAAAGACTAGAAGAATTCGAAGCTAAACTTCTACATTAATACGAGATCCGTGTACTAGGAGACCTATAGTGGTTCCTAGGAATTCAAATTGAGCGAGATTAGGCAAGCAGAAAGCTCTGGCTTTGCCAAGATTCCTATATCAAAAAGATAGCTAGTCGATTCAATATTCAACCAGGAAGGTTCCCTAAAACACTACTACCTGACGAACTAATTCCGTCCGACCAGTAGACGAACCCTTAAAGAACACTAGCCTACCAGCAACGGGTTGGTTCCCTTGCGCACCTCGCCGTATTTGGAAGACCTAATATTGCAAAGACACATTCTAAGCTAGCCGAATTCCTTATTAATCCAAATTAAAAGCACCTCGATGCATTAAACTAAGCCATTGCCTATTGCCTTGGAACAAAATCTACAGCTATCAAATACTCTGGCGAAGTATTCGGAGCACACATCTACTTTAGAAACCCCAAAGGAGAAGACGTCACCTTTTACAGAGCATCCGACGCAGCATTTGCGGACCATAAAGAGACTAGACGGAGCTCTCAAGGATACCTTTTTATGCTATTTGGAGGACTGATCGATTGGAAGGCAACCCTATAAAGATTAGTAACTCGCTCGACTACTAAAGCGGAGCTTCTCTCCCTGTCTATGGCTGCTGTTGAGATTATCTGGTGGCAGCGTTTCTTTAAGGCAATCGGTCTTAATTTAGAACGCGATTTTACCCTGCTATGCGACAATATGCAGACTATACGACTCCTAAGACAGGATACACCAAAGCTTGACACCAAGCTACGACATATCAACGTCCATCAGCACTGGCTTAGACAGGAGGTCCAAGATAAAAAGATCGACGTACAGTGGGTCCCTACAGACAAAATGCCTGCCGACGGTCTTACCAAGATCCTACCCCGTCAAAGGTACGAGGCATGGATAAGGCAATTGAATTTGGTGGATATTCGACATTAAATTGCTACTACATTATCTGACAAAGACTCTTAAACGTCACCCTATCCCTTTACTACTCCAAAATTGTATCTAAAATTTCCTATTTTGGTATCGCTTCTACCTTCATTTATTTTTCTATAGCTTTAACTACACCGTCAAATCTGGGGGGGTGTGTAACCAACTACCGGTACTATGCTGTTGTCGACCCAAGATCGGACTTGCTTACTACCGTCTCACTACCTCAGCTGCTTACCCCTGCATATCTCACCATTTCAGCTGCTTACCCTTGTAATTCTTGC
>Ga0307507_10007845_pt1 | contig 15160 bp, 18 predicted proteins | sample 7_EM_MG_FD_207223 | JGI IMG/M metagenome (GOLD analysis project Ga0307507, IMG submission 207223) | Populus trichocarpa ectomycorrhiza microbial communities from riparian zone in the Pacific Northwest, United States - 7_EM | ecosystem: Host-associated > Plants > Roots > Unclassified | place... | reverse complement strand
CAAAGCGATACACGACTCATTCTGGAACAAGGACGACTCGTTCCAGAATGAGGCAGAAATGTTCCGGAACATCGTATGTACCGATATCAGTCGGAACAGGTACAGAGCCCCGATGTAGATAATTTATGAAACTAGGAACCCCATAGAAGCTCCAAAAGGCTGATCCCCAGCCTCTTCAGTTCAGATATTTTATATTTTTAGACTTAAGACTGACTCTACTCTAAGAGGGAGGGCCTAATATTTCACCCATTTTCCGCGAATACAGCGGTATCATAAGTATCCCTCGCAAGCGCCTAGTAAACCCACTGACATTGGCTAACCCTCATGTATTAGAAGAGATGGCTAGATACAAATACAGCCCTATCGACCTCGAAGGCCCTTCACTTCGACTTGTCCGGCTTTTTAAAGGCTCATTTCCAGACGATATTCGATGCGAAATTTTCTTGGCATGGCTCCAGGAATACGAGATAGGCATGCCTTATAAGGCATTGTCGTATACTTGGGGAAGCACAGAGAGAACATCCGAGATTACGACCAATGGCTACACACTAGCCGTCACGGAAAACTTACACCATGCACTTCATTATCTACGGTATGAGGACAAGGACCGCATTCTATGGATTAACCTTATTTGCATTAATTAGGATAACTTTCAAGAGCGAGGTCACTAAGTTGCGCAGATGAGGGATATATACAAGGAGGCTGAACAAGTTCTGATATGGCTAGGGCTGCCTACCCACGACACCAACCTTTCCATGGACTTCATAAGGGGATATCAACAGAGACTTAGGATTCAAAGGAATGGGGTACCTCAGGCTAACCTTTGGACCGATACTTGGCTAAGATCTAATTCTAAGGAGCATCCGCAGCGTAACGGACTCAGGGAACTCCTCAGTCGACCATGGTTTCGGAGAATTTGGGTTTTACAAGAGGTCGCCAACGCGCGAGTCGCTACGATTATTTGTGGCCAGAAATCTATCTCATCACGGATCTTCGCTCTTGCACCTTCTATATTAAATATCCAGACAGATGAACACTGCCAAGCCGTTTTGGATATAATGCCAGGCCCAGGGAGAGAGCAGTCTTGGTGGACTAAAAGGCGGGATATCTATACGCTCCTCCGAAAGTTCCGTAAAAGTAAAGCAACTGACTAACGGGACATGCTCTTTGCTTTATTGGGTATCTCGTCCGATAGTAATAACGCTCTATGTGCAAATTATCAGAAGAGCCTAGACCAAGTTATTATAGAAACTGCGTCAATCTTACTCTTCAATATTAATCTAGAGAAATTCCCGATTGCTCTCCCTTATAAGACGCTGCCAGAGCTTATAGAAAACCTAGGCTTAATAATTATCAAAATACTCCATAAGATGATTAAAGAAGGAGATAGTTAGAGAATAAAAATGCTACTAGCGAACCCTAATGTTGACGTTAACTTGGCGGGCGAGGATAGACGGACACCACTTTTATGGGCAGCAGAGAAGAACCACGAAGCAGTGGTTAAGCTCCTACTAGCACACCCTAATATTAATGTCAACTTGACGGGCAAGGGTGGATGGACACCACTTTCATGGGCAGTAGAGAAGGACCACGAAGCAGTGGTTAAGCTACTGCTAGCACACCCTAATATTGACGTCAACTTGACGGGCAAGGATGGACGGACACCGCTTTCATGGGCAGTAGAGAAGGGCCGCGAAGGAGTGGTTAAGCTACTGCTAGCGCAGCCTACGCTTTCATGGGCAGCAGGGAGGGACTGCAAAACAGCGGTTGGGGCAGCGGCAAGGAATTGGATGCGCGGCAGCAAAGAAATAATAGCGCTTCTATTCGATCAAAGAGGGGGCGACGTCCCGATTACCGAAGGGGTGGTTATGGCAGCGGCAAGGAATTGGAGGCGCGGCGGCAAAGAAATAGTAACGCTTCTACTCGATCAAAGAGGTGGCGACGTCCCGATTACTAAAGGGGTGGTTATGGCATTGGTAAACGATTGGGGGAGCGGCGGCAAAGAAATAATGACACTTCTACTCGATCAAAGAGGTGGCGACGTCCCGATTATTGAAGGGGTGGTTACGGCATCGGTAGAGAATTGGGGGAGCGGCGGCAAAGAAATAATAACGCTTCTACTTGATTAGAGAGAAGGCGATGCCCTAATTACTAAAGGGGCGGTTGAGGCAGCGGCAAGGAATTGGAGGCGCGGCGGTAAAGAAATAATAACGCTTCTACGTACTCGATCGAAGAGGGGGCGACGTCTGTTAAGGCTGTCTATAACCAACTACCGGTACCATGCTGTCAACCAGGCTACGGACACCGAACGCCCAGCTCGGGGTACCAGTGACCCACCCACTTCATGTATATATAGATACTCTAGAGCTACATTTAAAATCAAGTCGCTCGTGCAATTCCACCACACTGCAAAGCTTACACTGTCGCCTTCTCGCTAGACGGCAAGCTGGTTGCGTCGGCCTCGGACGACGATATAGTACGGCTCTAAGACGCAGCGATTGTTAGGTAAAACCATAGTAGATAGCTATAACGTAGCTGACAGGAACGGAATCACGTGTGAGCCTGCTGAGGTAACACTGTAGATTTATAATTTTCAGATAGTTACCATGGTAGAACCTCTGATGCGCTACCGAAGTCAAATAAGAAAGACAAAGTTTAGGATGAACCAGAACTCTGTGAAGTAGCAAAATGAGTAACGTAAATAACCGTTGAGGCACCAGTTATGTAGCTGGTGCCGTAGCAGACTTTGGACCATGAACAAAATATCTTCAGAGCAGAATCTAGGGAGAGGGCCAGTGAAACATTTCGAGTTAGCCTAGATACTCTATTTGAAATAACCATAGGGCTGCAGCAGAGCGTCTAAAGTTATATAATTAAAAGCTTCTGAACTGAAGGTCTCGGCGTCAGTTCAATAAGGAGCCTCAAGCTCCTCGTTTGAATTGTAGCTCAATCTGAAGCCTTCAGGTCGCACGCACTCGTGCCACAGACGCGTGACGAATTAGGAAGGGACGCGTCCTTTCTGCCGGACTTTCAGTTCAGATTCAATCTGACGCTTTTGCAACTGAACGACCCCTAAAAGAACTAGAATGTACCCCTCAGCGCTCCACCGAACGCTAAAACGCCATCGCCATACCCAAGCAAACCATTACTCCCCCAACCCCTCAAAACGCCATGCAGCCAAGCTCCATACTCCCTCCAAAACTCCCCCACTTCCCACGCTACCAAGAGTCCATACTAAGCCCCAACCGCATATTCTCGACCGTCCTTCCCCCAACCCCCTTCAGCAGCGCCAAACTCTCCAGATCCCTAACCTCCTCCTCCTCCATCTCGACAAGACAACTCACAATCGCATCCGCCTTCTTCGCCCCGACGCCCTTCAACGCTCGTATCCGGCTCACATCCCGCGAATTGATGATCCGCAGCAACTGCACCGTGCGCGGCGTCTGCTCCCCAGGATTCGTAACCTGCGCGGGATGCGAGGCGTGCGAGGCATGTAAGGCGTGCGAGGAGGGTAAGTTAAACGCCGGCGGCTCGTCGCGGAACACGGGGACCTTCTTGGCTTTTGGCTTCGGGGCTTTGCGCGCCTTGGACCGGTAGCGGAAGCTAGAGTCCGAGGTGTACGAGTCCGATGCGTCGGGCGAGGCGGGCAGCGGAGCGAAGTCGTCGTCTGAGGTGTCGTGGGATGGCAGTGGGGGTTCGAGGGCGAGTTTTCTGGGTTTTTCTTTGCGGCGCTCGTCGCGTTTCTCTTCTTTGGTTGTGGGGGGATTGGCGGTGGGGGCTAAGAGGGGGAGAGAGAGGAGGGTCGAGGGTGCGCTAGAGACGGACGTGGAGGTGGGGAGGACTTTCTCGAAGACCGAGGTGGACTTTTCGGCGTCGCGCTTACTCTTGAGTCGCTCTTCGATGGCCTTCATTTTTTTTCGCAGCTTCTCGTTTCCGGGGAAGAAGGGTAAGGCGAGCTGGTACATCCTCAGCGCGCTGCCGTCCTCGCCTCGGACTTGGTGCTGCTTCGCCATCAGCAGGAACTGCAGCCCCTCGGCTCTCCCGCCGTCTTCCTTGGCCTCGATACGCTGCTCGAGGTTATCGAGACGCTTTTGCAGGTCTACTGATAGAGAGGGAGCGGGTGCGGATGATTCTTGAAGGGCTTTCTCAGCAAGCCTCTCGTCGATGCGTTGTGCAATTAAGGCTTCGATTGATTCTTTTGAGAGAACGGGTTCCGAAGGAGCATTGCTTCTGACGTTGGAAGAGAAGCGGGAGGAGTTGTCACCCGGGCGGAGTGTTTTGCTTGGTCGAGAGGAGATTGTACTGCTAGAGTCTGCGGTGCGTTTGTGCGTTTCTGTTCTCCGGATGCTCTGGTTCTGTGTAGGAAGGTTGGAGGAACGCGCACTTAGCTTGCGAGAGTCGGAGTAAACAGAGAAGGCTTTGACCGGTTTGTCGCCTTGGTTTCGCTCAGGGTCGTTCAGATTGGTATTATGTGCGGCTGTTAGAGGACGCAGTGGCTGCCGTTGGATGCTAGGTCCTGTGATACTGACAGTTGCTGCTAGTGACTTGGGCTGGCTCCGGAAGATGGGCTCATTTTCTACTTCGCAGACTTCGATCTTCTTTGTTCGATTGGCGAAGTTGAGCGAGCTGAGTGTGTCGAGGTGATACGATCGTACTGGGGCTAGATTCAGAATCATTAGTGTTAGGCCGTTATTTTGGCCTAGAGATAATATCCGTGTCATCTTGGACTCGCGGTATGGGATCCGAGATTGCTTTTTGCTAATGGCTTCTACACATTGGGCCAAAACAAAGAGAGACTTGTTTATGCTAGCTGATTCAACTAGTCGTTCTTTATTATTGTCCGTTCGGCGATTGTCCTCGGAGCCAGCAAGGTCGATGGCCGATGCAGTAGATATGCGTACCATAGTCTCGGTCGTTTGGGTGAGCTTCACGCAGAGAATAGCATGGGAACGAGAGGAATGGGCATTAAGCTGTTGGTGGTTTAGTGATGTGTTCTTCCAAAAATGATGTATCATAGGAATCATTACCTTTGTTGCTGATGTTGACCTGTTGACATTGGCCTGATCATACAATTGCTCAAATTCCTTCAAGGTCGAACAAGGCCTTTCCGTCAGGCCGACTACTACTGTCTTACCATTGTTGTCCCGAATTGGTAGTCCGGAAGGTGTTCGCTTTTCTGGTGGCTCAAAAAGATCGAATACGCGGTCATTGTAAATTTCGTAATAACTCATAGCCACCTCTACTTGGGTAGCTCCAGCGGTATCCTTCTCTATTTTGCGACTTCTTCGATATATGGCACTTAGCAACCTTGGAATGACTCCTCGATCTGCTAATGACTTCCCGCCACGCATTGTGTGCGTTTTGCCCGTGCCAGTAACACCGTACGCGAAGATGGTAGTATCGAATCCACTAAAGAGATGCTTAACCGTTGGTGCGACTAGAATAGCGGTCAATTAGATCCCTTGTTAAGATCCAGCTTGTCGAGAATGCCTTCGAACCTTCATGATCAAAAATTTGTTGTTGCGTTGCGTGCTGGTTGTAAACGCTGTTGAACTGGAAGCTAAAGGATTCTGCATCATTCTTCGGGTTCGGTATCCGCACTACAGTGGGACTTCCAGGGCTCTCGCTGCCGGCGGACTCTGCAGTGACGATGGTGTCTTTGTCGAGCTCGAGCTTGAGCAAAGGTCGTATACGAGCAACAACGCGGACGCTCATGGTTGCAGGAGAGAGGGAGATCGATTTGGAGGCAGGATAAATGATGGAGGACTGCCAATGCCTAGATCTGTTGGCGAAAGAATGATGGGCTTACCCTGACGTTGTGCTCTACGCGAAGGAGAAGTTCCCGTGGTGTTGAATGTGGCCGGGGACGTGTTATGGCGCTAGTGTTCACCGGGTAACACACGAAGCAACTCCACTGAGCACATCACGCACGGATGGAGACGTCCAAGACGCAGCTGAGATCCATCCGAGATGCTCGAATAGCGCTGAGAAACTGACTGGTAACAGAGAGTTCTGCCGAAAATGGAGGTGATGTGCTGCCTTGCCCAAGAGCTTAGGAATGAATGTTCAGAGGAGCAGACTGCTTGAATCAACCACAGAAAGAGGCCAACGAAGCCGGGTAGGATGCCCTGCGTACGCCATCCCACCAAGACCTTCATCTCGCATGTGCCACACTCATTCCACAATGCTCTTCTGGTTTGCCTGAGCTATATGCCCGACTATTCTGGTACGTACCTATTTCTGGGGCTGTGGAGGAAAAGCAGGTCGCATGGTGCTTCAGGGTGGCAGCCAATCGGATGGGCAAATGGCGCCAAAACCGGCTTACTCTGCAGGCGAGCCGCTGAACCTCAACCACGTCGGGGTTTCATCTCAACCACTCGACTATGTCCAAACGTTTGCCCTGCAAAAGTTACTATGCGCATCTCCTGTAGCACACCAAATTGCAAGTTCCAGCGACAATGCTTGACCAGTGCGTTCGTCGCTTCTATTTTCGAGTAAAACAGCGGCTAAAAGAGCTTCAAAACCCGTTCGCCATCCCACCCATCTGAGTTGCTCTGTACGAGTCTCGTAGCTTCACACTGACCTGTATCCTGTCTTTCGTTCCAGACAAGCTTTCCTTTCGTTTGCCCTTGCACTTTCTTTACCATCTCGTCAATCTTTTCCTTCAAATCTCAGACAGTCCCCCCGCTCCTTTCTTCTCCCAGGACTACTGCTTCCTTTCTACGTGTTGACGTGCGCGTCTTGCTTTCTTAGAGCCCCGTTCTTTTCTTCGCGGGTTTTTGTTTCTTAACTCTCTTCTTTCTCATCTTGAAGATGATTTTTCCTTTTGCAATATTGCTGCTGGCGGCGTCATCTACTACCATAATTGCAGGCCCAGTGCCCCGTCATTACCAAAAGCTGAAGTAAGTCAATATTGCCATCAACAATCCATTGGGTCGTCTAACAATATCAGCTTCCCTCGATTCGCAAACACCTCATCAGCCTCCGTAACATGTCCAGAAGCGTTGACGCTTACGACACCTACCACTCTCTCAACTTCAACAATACTATCTACCTCAATACAATTGTTATCATCGTCAATAATTACCTCGGTATCGCCAAACTTACAAGCAACATCCATTCAAGCCGCAGACACCGGACTTGAGGTCATCCCTCTTTCTCCATCCGTATTCCAGTCGGTCCAGCCTGCGGTTACCTTTACCAATATTGCTGGCACCCCACTTGCCACAGTGCCAGCTATAACATTCGAATCAACTTCTTTCATCGCAATCACGCCTACAATAAGCTTCCCAGAAGCTCCAACAAGCACGCCCGTTCCCTCATCGTCGAGTGTGGTATCCAGTGTCCAATTCTCATTGTTGTCTAGTGCTGAGTTATCTACCCTGTCAACATCTGTCATAACTTCAAATTTGGCGGCGATTGGAAATGGAGAGAGCCCTGTAACCTCCAGCACGGCCAGCCGTAGATTCTCACTGGATCTTTCTGGTTTGGAGAGCTCGACATCTACTCCGCAATCAAACGCTTCATCGGTTGCGAGTCCGAGCTCCATCGCAACAACTACTGAGCTACCATCGCAACCATTGACTAGTTTGAGGTCTTATTCCGGAGCTTCAGGAATTATTTCAGAATCATGTTCGTCTACCATAATGTCTTCCGCTGCTGCATCACTCGCATCATCGATAGCATCAGTCCCAGCAGGCTCGGAAGTCGCATCGGCCCCTCTATCTTCGACATCTGCAGTCGTATCATCAGCTATACTTAAGAGTTCTGTCGTTGCATCCTCAGCTACTGTTGCAAGCTCTATCATTGAATCTTCGGCTCTACCAGAAAGCTCCGCTGCCGCGATCAGCGCTGTCGTGTCCTCCACAGTCTTGGCATCTTCAGTCGCCGTCAGTACTGCAAGGACGTCACCTTTTCCGAACGTCGTGTTGGTGACCGAAACAGAGTTCACCACCGTCTATCCCTCTTCAACGGTTGCAACGATTCCGCCAGCTTCATCTGCAGCACGAGTGTCATCTGCAGCAGCTGTTTCCTCTGCAGCACATATATCTTCTGCAGCACAGGTCTCGTCAGCTGTGGTCCCGGAACCCTCAGCCCCAGTATCCTCGGCAGCAGAGACTTCTTCAGCCACGCCACTAAAGCCCATTCCCGTTATCACAGTCACGCTTTTCACCGTCGTTCCACCTTCCAGCGCCGCTGCGCCCCCCGCCCCCTCTGCCCCCGCACCAGCGTCGTCCGCACTTCCAGAGTCGTCAGCAGCAGTACCTGCTCCCGCGCCCGCTTACTCGTCCCAGGCATCAGCGCCAGCACCAGCATCCTCTATAGCCGCCCCAGCGCCCTCCTCGGCCGCTCCTCCTGCATCGGCGGCCGCTCCCCCTGCCGCTTCCGTGACTACATCCGATGGACCCGGTATTACCGTTGTCCCAATCAACCCATCGCAGATCTTCACAGTCACTGTGACGGAGAAGGATACGGTTACCGTAACCGTCACGGTCAAGTAAACAACTCACTGTTTGTGACGAGTTTCATAGGTTGTATACCCAAATTTCCTTTCCTTTTTCTTTTTTTTGTAGAGAAAGGCTCGTGCCTTTAAAATAACGTCCCTCTAGCATCGTTGCGGCTAGCCCGCGCCTTTTGTTTATCATAACATTGCATCTTAGAGTGGGAAAAGGGGGGGTATTTAATTATTAATTAGTGAGCCGATCAATCTAACAGTTAAACTTCATTTTCTATGGTTGTGATTTTTCTGCGCTTCTGTGACCGAAGGGTTAATAAATCAGAATATCTCGTAAGTTTCACATTCTAACCTGAACACGCACACTTTTACTGACAAGATATCACGCAGTGCCTAGGTGTGCTTGTATGAGAAAGAGGGTTTAGCGTCCCATTTCTGACAGCATTTGAATGGGGAACTCATCATTCGGGAAGAAAGAGTAGATTCAAGTCCCAGTTTATAAGACTTAGAACTGTTTTAGGGTTATTACGACCTTGTACAGGATATGCAGTTCAATTTAAATAAAGACATCTCTAATATTAAATCTACAAGCCGCCCTCAAACCAGCTCTCACCAGCCCGGGAAAAAAAAAAGAAACACTCGAACCTACCTGCCCATACCACTTCCGCTCAAACCGCCACAGCGACTCGATCTCCGCAGGCGAAACCCCCCCGATAGCTCAGCGCTGCGGGCCGGCTCCACCCTCGAGCAGCGGCCACGCCCCCCGCAGCCAGCACCATGCCCAGCACGCAGTCCCCCCACCCGGTGCGCGACGACTCCGCCGTACCGCGGGATTTGACAGCGCGATGGTGGCGCTGCCTGGCGGCGTAGGCGGTGGTGCTGGGGTGGAGGGGCGCGGAGGCGTTGGGGTAGGGGAGCTAGGTGGCGAGGTTGCGCCAGGAGGGGGGTGGAGATGTCCGGGTTGGCGAACCGGGAGGACGAGGGGCGCGCGCTGCGCTTTTGTCGAGGGGCGGGAGGAAGGTCCGTTTGGCGAGATCGCTGCCGGCGGGGGGGATCTCGTCGAGGGCGTCGTGGATCGGGTGCCCGGCTATTTCTTCGGCGAGGTCGGAGTAGATGGCGTAGTGCGGGATGCAGTGCAGTGTGGTTGCGAAGTGTACGGGGAGTTTTGAGGGCGCTTCGGTCATTGGTTCGCAGGATCACGAAGACGTTGTCTAGGCCCGGAAGGAAGGGAAATACGGTATCAATGGGTGGAGGAGAGTCTTTCTTAAAAGCATCAGTTGGGTCGTTTGTTCCAGACATCAGAGAAGCTTCGCGAGATGAAGTTGTGGTAAGTTCAGAAAGGTAACGGCCATTGAAAGAGATATGGATAAGAGGGCGAGGCAACCTCCAACTTCGGGATTAGAAAAACAGATGCAGGAAAAAGAGAGGGCAGAGCGCCAAAATTGCTCTTTCGCATTAAATACTGCTCATAGGTAGAGCATGCTTTATCAAGGGAAGAAGATTTGTTTTATGATAACTGGTAAGGCGCAGTGCGCGGGGTTTAGGGGGTTAAGCAGGCCTGCCCGGCTGAGCGGTAACATATATGATATACTAGGCCAAATCTATGCTGCAACACCATGCCAAGGCTTTGTATACACCCTTCCTAATCAATATTGCAATTCAAATCCCAGCAGGACCTTCTGAACTAGCTCAGAGTAAAATCGAATCGGGCGAATCGGGCGAATCGGGCGCCAAGCAAATCGATTCCAGAACGACCCCTACGGAAGGTTTGGAAGATTTACTGACATGCCTGTGCAGCTCCATCACAGGTGGAGCATAGATGCGAGTGGCCATGCGGCTGGCTACGTTGCAAGACCGTGTTGTTACCTCCTAAATCATTCATGTAAACCAGTGTATCCTGCAAGGCGTAGTCATGGAGCATAATTCAGCCTTGTTAGCTGTTGTTGATAGCACCACCGCTAAAGCGCACCGTGAAGAAGACTGAGGTAGGGCCCACTTCGGCCTTGTCATTGCAGGTGCCACAGAACAGGGCGCGCCACGCTAACTCGCTTGTTCAAGCTTGGTCCCGCTACGGGCCGCAAGTGGATCGTTCGCTTTTGGTTAACAACCAAGGAATTGTCTCGTTTTTCTCTTCTCTTCGCCCAGGCGCACGGTCCTGTCAGGTGGGCTTTGGAATTTGGAGCTGGTAGATGGTTTCCCAGGCATGTAATTGCGACGGTGATGGTAGCGGCGGGAAACTCTTGGAGGACGATGGAGAGGGTGGAGAGACGAATAGCGTGAATAAATCCAACGCGGGATAAGAAGTTGCATCTGAATGAGATCTCTATTCCAGAACCCAATCTCTTCGGCGCCGATAAAAGCGGCGGAATAACGGCACGGGCCACAAACACCAGATTTTCGGCCACACCTTGATTTCTATGTACAATTAAACGCTTAATTTATGCTTAATACTGTGTTATCTGCCCATTTGCACGCCGGCAATCGTCCAAGCGCTTGGTGTAGCAGCTGTACATATACTGGATTAGTTTAGGGGGGTGTTTTGGTGTTTGTGGCCCGTGCCGTTATTCCGCCACTTTTATTGGCGCCGAAGAGCCAAGTCACACGAGGTTCTCGTTAAGGTCACCTGATTCCAGTGGTGCAGCACAAATGTAATTAGTCAGCTTGCGGACCGATTGAAAATCCGCACCAACGGAATCACGTGAGGTAACACTTTTTCAACCCTTCCGACAACCAAGGAAATCCCCATGCAAACTTAAACAGACTGCCTTATAACTCACACCAACCGTAATAGGTGGGCTATCTGCTCTTGTCCAACCTCAATTGCATGCTCATGTGCTGTCCATCCGTTCCATGACTTAGCATCAATCTTTGCTCCGTATTCAATTAACAGTCGTGCAACATCCTCTTGTCCACTTCGCGCCGCGAGGTGCAAGGCTGTCAATCCTTCCACTCCAGTTGCCTCAACACTTACTTGATAATCAAGAAGAAGCCGTACGATCGGTATATTCCCATGTTTGGCTGCTCGATGTAATGGTGTCCATCCGCAACTACTCTTCAAATTCTTGTTTGCCCCCCTTTCCAGTGAGATCCGCGCTACCGTCTCATGTCCTCGCCCAGCAGCTAAGTGTAGTATGCTCAACCCCTTCGGCCCTTTCTGGTCAATCTGTACTTCTTTGTCCAGCAAAAGCCGTAATACCTCATCATGACCATACGCAGCCGCAAGATGGAAAGGATACCACCTTCCGGGTCCTGCGATATCAATTTCACCTTCCCGGTTTATGAGCAGCTGCACAATTGATGCATGTCCATTCCTGCTGGCCTGGTGTAACGGCGACCACCCATACTCATCCACAACATTTACGTACCCTTCTCTTTCTAACAAGAGCCGTGCGACTTCCTCATGTCCATTAGATGCAGCTAGATGGAGCGCACACCATCCTTTCGGTCCCTTCATATTCACATCAGCACCACAGTCGATCAACAACTGTGCACTAGCATTGTGGCTGTTTTCGCATGTATGGTGTAGTGGAGTCCAACCAGAAATATCCTTCGCGTTAATATCAGTGCCTAAATCTAAGAGCACCTTGATAGTACGGCGTTCGTCATTCTTTGCCGCTTCGTGCAAAGGCTCCTGAAGAGAATCCATTGCCCAGCTAATTCCTGCGACTTTCTTTAATATTAGCCGGACTGTGCCTTCATCGCTATTCCTGTTCGCTAACTGCAGCGCCGTAGATCCGGTTTCAGTCTTTAATGTAGCGTCAGCACCTAGATCCAACAGAACCTGGACCATATGTCTTGCGAAGCTCGTAGTCGCATTATGTAGAGCCGTCCAACCAGAATTAGACCGGGCGTCGATTTCTATCTTTCTCTCAACCAGCAGTCGAACAACTCTTTCATGCCCATTCTCGGCGGCTAGATGCAACGCCGTTGATCCGTTTGTCGTCTTTAACATAATACCAGCGCCCAAGTCCAGAAGAGCTCGCACTACGTCTTCTTTGCCGCCCTTAGCTGCGTTGTGCAGAGCCGTCCTACCAAAATTTGACCGGGCGTCGATTTCTATCTTTCTCTCAACTAGTAGTCGAACAACTCTTTCATGCCCATTCTCGGCGGCTAGATGCAACGCCGTTGATCCGTTTGTCGTCTTTGACATAGCATTAGCGCCTAAGTCCAAAAGAGCTCGCACTGCGTCTTCATTGCCATTCTCAGCCGCAATGTGCAAAGGAGTATTCCTAATCTTTCGGGGTGCAGCACCCCCAGTAGACTTGCGCGCTGTTTGCTTGGTTCGTGCCATTGACCCCTCAGACCACTTGGTTGAGTCACTGCAATGAGAAATATAAGAGATTCCTGCTGAGGGATAGATAACACAAGCGAAAATTGGATTTGGTTTTGAAAGGCTGTCTGTTGATTGGAAGTAGCTCTATTGATTTTCTATTTATCTAGCTCAATCTCAGAGAGAATCAGCCGCCGCAATCACGCTTGCGAAAAATGAGCTGGCCAGACTTCTGTACGTGCTAGCTGTATGTGCTAGCTAATCGACAGCAATAATGACTCAAAGTTCAGCTCGTCACGTGAATAATCCTTAGTGTCTGCGGCTGAAGGCTGGCCTGCTTTTCGGGGAGTTGCATGGAGCAGCTGAAATGAAATCAAGCCCCGCATCTACTCCTTATGTTCAAGTGGCAGAGAAGCCTCATAGAACCTAAACTAACACCTGTTTTATTCCAAGAAAGATTCCACAGTGAAATGAACCTATCTCGGCTGGTTCAGCGGCTCCATCGGAAGAAAAATCCCAACGGCGAGGGCGAAACAATATCGTCGGTATTTTCCCTCTCCAATGCACTATCTTCCGTTCTCTTTATCTCGTCTAATGATGGTCGTTTAGACAGGTACCGAAAATTGTGGACTTTTTATCTTTGAAGACCAACCTCCTACAAAGAACGGCTTAGTGGAGTGTGTTACCCTGGTACGCCCTCAAACGTTACTTACTCACATACATAGCATTATTGCGGTTCATGGACTTGGCGGTGATGCGTTTAATACTTGGGCGGATGGTGGAAATATTTGGTTACGAGACTTTTTACCGGGACAGATACCAAATGCTCGTATAATGTCATACGGGTACAATTCAGCGGTTGCATTCAGCAAATCAGTAGCTGGGATTGATGAGTATCCAACGGATCTCCTTAATAGATTACACCATGAACGGGAGACGGCAGAAGTAAGTATGATCTGCAATGGCGAAGCTGTAGAGCCTGCTGATTGGAAATAGGAAAAGGCACGACCTATTATTTTCATCTGCCATTCCCTAGGGGGTATCTTAGTTAAGAAGGTCATATGAATATCTCCTATTCTCATCTTCTGCTTACAGCATTCAGGCATTGATTTTAGCACATGAGCGCTCAGCCTTCTTTAATGCCACACTTTATAAAGTCCGTGGTGTCGTATTTATAGGTACCCCTCATCGAGGCTCAGATGTTGCATTCTGGGCACATTTCCTTACACAAGCCCTTCATCTTGCCCAATTTGCGACAGGCACCAACACAGTTCTCCTATCCTCACTCAAAAGAGATTCAGAGACGCTCTCAGAGATATCACGCCAGTTCGTGGAGCGTGGCACACACCTGCACCTAAGAACGTTTTATGAGGTGGAAATGCTAGGGTACATGAATTGTCTGGTACGTTGTATAACTTAAAAATCTTGTAGGGTTCGCTAAAATTTCTCTAGGTCGTGGACAGAAACTCCGCATGTCTGAACCTCCCCAATGAAAAACCAATTCCGATTCAAGCAAATCACCAGACGATGTGCAAATTCTCTAGCGCGGACAGTCACAAATATCGCCCTGTATGGAAATCAATAAAGGAATTAGTAGGGTTAGCATTTAGTGATGCCGGCGCTCAGCCATCTCCCGGTATGTGAGAGCTAATAGGCCGGGGCAATACATAATCAGGATTACTGAGCTCTGTGTTAGCTCCAAACGAATTGCAAATGCAGTCTTTACAGTGTCTCCGCACATCAGACTACGATGGTTATAAAGAGACAATAACATCATATACCGAAGGAACATGCCTTTGGTTCTTGCAACATCCGAAATACCTGTCATGGCTAAGACAAGAGAAATCCTGTCTCCTTTGGTATTCAGGTGATCCCGGATGTGGAAAAACTGTATTGTCTTTATTCTTGGTAGACAAATTGAAAGATCTACCATCTCAGTCAGGGTTTCCAGCAACTGTCTGTTATTTCTTTTGCGACGATAAGATAGAATCCCAGAAGGACGGTACAGCCGTACTTTCCGGGCTTATTCATCAGCTGCTTTATGCGAACCCTTTACTCATCGCACGCAACACATCATTTTATAGCGAAAGGTTCACGCATTACCAATGAGATGAAGACACTATGGGATATATTTGAGGCAGCCACCATGGATCCGAGCGCCGGTAACGTCATTTGTGTGATCGATGGTGTAGACGAGTGCGAAGAAACTTCGAGACGGCTTTTAATTCAATTATTTGCCGGTTACCTGTCCAGTCCACGGAACTCAAACCAGAATTTCCTGAAGATAATTAGTAGTAGTAACTCTTTGATTAACGTCTGATACGGATCCTACTGGCCCACGCAGACTACTCCGCACAGGGGGGAAAACTTATGTATTTACAGGAAGAAAACCCCTGCAGTTGGGGGAGGAAAAACCCTATAAGCAGCCTCAGTAG
>Ga0307507_10007844_pt1 | contig 15168 bp, 19 predicted proteins | sample 7_EM_MG_FD_207223 | JGI IMG/M metagenome (GOLD analysis project Ga0307507, IMG submission 207223) | Populus trichocarpa ectomycorrhiza microbial communities from riparian zone in the Pacific Northwest, United States - 7_EM | ecosystem: Host-associated > Plants > Roots > Unclassified | place... | reverse complement strand
CCCCCCCCAAGTCACCACCCTCATCAAGCCGCCACCACCGCCAAGAATCCAGCATCCCATCTCATTATAATACCAATTCCTTCTCCCGACACCGACGAAAATGCCAAATGAAGACCTAACAGAGGAAACCGCTACCCTGAACTTAATCTACACTCCAGCGACCGTTGTCCCATGCCCCACAACAGCCAAAGTCCCAAAAACCCAGAGCCTACCCCTCTCTACCAAAATCCTGCGTGGGCTAGCCCTTTCCTTCTCAGAGACATACCAAAGCACCCCCGCAACAGTCCACAGAACCAGTAACATCCCCGGCGTCGCTGGCTTCCCACTGTACCTCTTTAGACGTGCCAATTTTCCAAAGACCAGTAAATGTATTAGGAGAACTTAGCTAAAAGTAACGGAAAGAGAACCCAAGAAAAACCCAAAATAGAATAAGGCACAAAGAGAATACACATGTGCGCCGGGCCAAACGCATATCTGATTCCACTGTCGGAGGCGGTGCATGGGAAGCGGCTGGCCTTGCCACGGGAGATTGTTACCAGGGATGTTTCCCAGATGTAGGCAGGCATAGTGAGTAGGGCCTGAGTTGGCCTGCCGTGCTGTTGGTAACCTCCCTGGGCCATGTTCAGGCAGGCTGAACTCTAAGGTTGGAGAGTGGTAGCTTGGCTAGTCTGAAACCGCTTAGAGAGTGAAATTCATTCTGTATCCGAGTATTCGATGTGTGCCTGGTAGGCATCCGAGTTCCAGCGGCCCAGTGTTTGGATTTCCGTATTAGAGATCCCTCCTTGCGCTGCCCATGGGGCGGCGCCCCTGCGGAAGCTGTGGCCGTTCCACATACAGTGGCCCAGTCCAGCTGTCAAGGCGAGTCCTTGTAGTTTGTGGACAACATATTCTTGAGAGAACACTTCCTGTTCAAGACTACCGATACAGAACAGGGGTGGTTGATAGGGCCGGTGGGTATTGCAGGGGAGGTACTCTTCCATGGCACCCACGGGGCAGGCATTTGCGAGCCTTGCGGCGATAGTCAGCTTAACTCCCTTCCGAAATGGGTCTGTTTTCGATGATGGGAGAGTGAGTTCCATATAGGGTCCTCTTCCTCGTACTCTGATGCTACTCTTAGTGAGAAAACACTTTGGGAATGCGTCCTCCAGCGTGAGGTCTCTCCGTTTGTAAGTAAACTCCGCAACTCGGAGAGAAGGCGGCGAAGGCAAGTGTGAAAGTGGCTCGGATAGGTACATCATTGTAGTTAGAGTGTGAGAGATGGCGGAGGATGAGTAAGAGGTGGGGCTGGGTCAGTGGTGTTCGTATCGGGCGCTCTGGTTCAGGGTGATCACGCATGATCCCCTGGATCTTTCGTTCCAAACGGGGGTCTGCAAATGCCGCACACTCGATTCCGAGGTCCAGTTGGTAAGTCTTAATACTTGCTAGGTAGAGTTTCATTGTTTTGACTTTCACTGTTCCAGCCAGAGAAGATAACCACTCTATCAACCATTTTGCCTTGGCGGGAAAGCAACCTCTATTTAGGTATTGGTACCAAGCTAGTCTGCAGAAGAGGGAAAACCGGGATCTCGGAGTGTTGTAGTTCCCTCTTGTTAAAGGGGCGAGCCCGCGCTTAAGGTAGTAGGCAGCTATCCATGATAATCCCGATTCCTGTATGTTAAAAATCCACGTTGTTGGAGGCTGCATGTTGGGTGTAGTAAGGGTGGTGCGAGGTCAGCTATCCTGTTATATTCTGATCGTGAGAGCGCATCGGCTAGGGCATTCTCCTTCGTTGGGACCCATAATGCCTCCACTTCCAAGTCGTATTCACTACCGAGCAAGAAGCATCTCCTTAAGACTGGCATGGAGGCTCCTCCGATTGTTCAGTTGGCTATACCATGGGCCACTGCTCGGTTGTCGACATGCATTACAAGTGTTTTCCCCTTCCACTTGGAGGCCCAATGCAGTAGAACCTGTTTGACGGCGCACATTTCTTGCGTGTTGAGGTGCTCTCTTCCCTTGGCTATGGAGAGGGGTATCGGTATTGTGAACGCAGAATCGGGTTCAGGGTGTACCTGGCTTTGGCTAAGGTAGTATCCCTCTAGTCCTTGAGTGCTAGCAGCGTCGGACCAGGCTCTAATTACTTTACCCCTTGTTGTTGTGATTGATCTTCCCGGTGGGTGCCGTAGTCCCTCAGACCACCAGGCAAGATCTTTATGCACCTCGCTGGATATCCGCTGTTTATAGTACTTGGCTGCTTGTGGGGGGAAAAATGGCTCAATGTTGTAGAGGCGGCGATGAAATGACCTTCCTAGAGGAACAACTGTGGAGACGAAGTTCAGATATCCGGTAAGCTTCTGGATATCAAGCAGGGAGAGGGATCGGCTGTTGCATGCCTCGCTGATGACTCTGGGTGCGTTTTGCAGCTTCTTATTAGGGAGTCGAATTACCAAGTTACCGGTATCGAGTACCAACCCAGCGAAGCTCACCATAGTCCCCTCTCCATTTTTTGATGTTTTTATACGCAATCCCACTTGCGCACAAAGTGTAGTAAAGATTTGGATAGATTTCTTGATATTGGCTATCGCTCCTGGGTCCAAGACTAACAAAAAATCGTCGTGATAGTGGATTATCATAGGACTGATTTTCGCCGTTGTGAGTTGCTGTTCGAGAATCCAGTGGAAAACCTCCGCAAAGAGATTGAACAGATATGGAGCCGTACGCAGTCCGAATTGCAGGAAAGATTCTGCATAAAATGCCTCCTTACATTGGAACCCGAGGAGTGGAGTCTCTATTGGCGAGACAGGTATATGGCGGCAAGTGGACTCGAAGTGGCCCTTAATTAGTATGCTGTTTCTCTAAGATTCTTGAACAGCCTGAATTGCGTTTTCGATCCCGCAATATTGAATAGCGTCATAATGCTTTGGGATTCCAGCATTAATCCCACAGATATCTCCTGGTAGGTAAGATAGATGATGGATTCTCCTCTTGCTTCCGTCCGCCTTATGGGTTAGGCCTAGCGGTGATGCTGTGAAGTGGCTTGGTAAGCTATTACGATCAGGGAAGACTTCTAGGTGGGATTTATTCAGCTCTAATAGTATATCGGCTGATACAGTTTGGGCCTCCACTCTAGCAGTCTTTAGGTTGGGGTGAATTGTGGTAGTATTGGGGTAACCTTCATAGCCGATTCTTGCACCGAAGGTGCAAATGCCGAAGACAGCTGTGATCACATCGGGGTCTGGGTAATCTGGTGTAAGCTTGCCCCATCCTTCTCCTCTCAGTTGCCGGTAGGCATTGGGAGGCTGTGAGTGCTAAATAGTGTGTAATGCAGTGATGCACTAGGGTGTGCGGATGCTATACCAGGTCTCGGGGGCAGGCAACTCTTGCTTGGGCTGTGGGGTGCCTGCTTTAAATGAGTGATTGGGATATGAGCCGCTTGAGCAGCAGTGAGCTAAGTATTCCGCAAGGGGAAATACGCGGTCTAGGAGTATCGGAACTGGCTACGAAATGGGATGAGAAAGGTGGGGGTAGCTGGGATGGCTAACATCTATTGGGCCCTTAGTATCCAGTCCCGGTAGGGCATTGCGCTGCCTGGTGGGTGCTACTGCAGGAAATGCAAGCGTGCTGGTAGCGGTAGGGGGTGATTCGGCACTCCTGATAGTTCCAATTTCTGCATGGTCGTCCTATAGCTTGTACGGACCCTCTTCCTGTTGAATTGGAAGTGGTACCCCTTCACTCCCTCCCATGCAGACTTTTCCAGTAAGTCGTACAGGTTCATGGTGTATATAGACAGTGCCGTGGCGAGTTCCCCTTCGAGTAGGGGTAGTGCTACCTTCATCAGGATTGCTGAGTAGGCCGCCAATGCTTTGAAGAAGCTGCTGATACGATACTCGCTCTTGCTGCCATCCCTTTAGGCATGCTCAAACTCAATGCCTCCGATGCTAATCATTGGTTGTGTCTCGGCTCGCTTGTTATCACCAGCTAGAAGCCAGTAGATATTTGTCAGCTTCAACCTATTTTCGATAATCTGTACCCCGGTACCAGGTTCGACTCCTGGGAATAGTACTTCCACTGACGCTGCGATAGTTGATGCGCTCTCACTCTCGTGTGGGCATAGTGGCTGCGATGGATCGTACATACAGACAGCTCTCGGGTCCCTCATATCAGCCAGGCCCTGCTCGCTTTCCTTTCTCATTTGGGCCAATTGGCTTTCTAGTGCAGCTATCCTACTCTGTGTAGAGTGGGGTTGGTGGGGCTGGGTGCCTTGGCTTGGTATAGGGAGTGGCTGGGCATGCTGGGGGGTGGGACTCTGGGGATTCTGGTTGTTTGAGGTGAGTTGGAGGACCACTCGGTCGACAATATCCTGTTCGTGTGAGCGGTAGAGTTCACGCATCGTACTGAGATTGATTGGTATATCTGAGGTGGAGTGAGATAAGGTGTGGCTATCTACACCGCTTGGTGATATTGGGGTGGCCGGCTGTGGTGAGATCGGGTTGGAGGGCAGGGAATGTGAGATATGTATCTGTTCATTGTTGGGGGGAAGTGGCTGTACTGGGGGGTGCCTGGCTCGGGTTCCTCACTATTGCTACATGGGGGATTTGTATGTTCAGTCCCGGGGGTACTGTGATCCGGATCTTGTTGTTGGCCATATCGGCTTGGGGCTTGTTGGATACGCGTGTTCTTCCTTACTCCTGCTGGTGCCCTTTGCCTGATAGCTGGTATGGAGGTGCTTCCACGTGTTGAAGCTCTTCTGCGGGCCATAGTGCATTTGTGGCCGTGGCTAGTGGCTAAAACCGGGTATGCGTGGCTTTCAATGGGTAAAGATAGTGGTTTGAGGGCAATAAGGAACGCGAGAAATAACGAACGCGAGCTGTGACAAGAGTGGTGATGATGTGGTATGGAGAAGCAGAAAGGGGGACTCGTGTAGTAAGGTTCGATGGTCCGTGCGTGGGAGAGCTATGACCCCGCACTGTCCCGGCAACTGGAAAAACCATAATCCACCAACCTCCCAGGCATACCGGCCTACCCCCCGGTTGGGTTCGTCGCGCTTTGCCCAATTGGCAATGGGTTGTACCAACCCGACCTTAATTTCAGGCGCAAGTACACTTGATATCCCTAAGTTGAGTGTGTAAAGTTACACCTGGATATTACTCTGCCCATTTTGAACACAAAGTCATAAGGAACTCATATGTACTTGTACATTCTATCACGCAAGAACAGCACCCTCAACTTACAGGTACGGTCTTGCCTACGAAATTGGTCAGCACCCCCCTCCCCCATTTTTCACCTCAAATCGCTGACCTTCGGCCCAGGCAACTTCTCTAATGGAAATATAACAATAAAAAAATTTTAATGACAGAGTGCAATCAATCACCCAGACTTTCTGTGTACAAATTATGAGAATTCCCACACTCTTCTATGAGTACTGAGAACTTGGGACCCAGATTAGATATCAATTACATGTACCTGTTGCATGGGAAACTTATACTAGAAACACTAGAATAATTGAACCTCGGGTGAAGTAGTCTGAAATTCCCTCTCTCTAATAGGGCGGCTAGGGCACTACGAAAACTGACCGCCTCAGCCTCGGAACTAAAACAAAACGAAGAAAAAAGTGCCGGAGCTTATACACCAGCGAAGGCAACTCCAATATCCTAGCGCAAGGTTCAATTTTTCCCGCTCTTACAGTATAGGATTAAAGGTCTCTCTTCCCCTCTATTATCTCCAGTATCGCAATATAGGCATTAACTAATATAGCTTGCCACTTATGAATAATAAATCTAGATGGCTCTACAGTGTCTAGCAGATTTTGGAAATATTTTTGCAATCAACAAGGTTGTGATTTATGTAAAGCAAAAAGTACCATTTTGGTTTTGAAATGGGCTCGGAATTTTGTCGCCAAGAAGGTAGCAAAGACCTTAAGTGATAATTTGTGATTTCGTCGCCTAATCTGTTCCTTGTACTATTTTAGGACTTTTGGTCTTTTTGTACTCAAATGACTCAGCACCCTTGCCGAGATTCTCAGCGAATAATAGAGCTTATATTGCTCCGGGATAGTCTTAGCGTCCCTGGGGACGAATTTGACTGTTTTGGACAGAACAAGAGACAAACTGAATGCACTATTCTGAAATATGCACTGTCCTAAATATTCAATCTTACCCCAATATCTATGCCGCACGTTCACAACCCTAACACCCACCAAAATGCCTCCACCCTCCTACGTACTCTAGGCTACTTACTAAACTGTATGCAAGCTTCTGATTAGTCCCACGAGTTAAGTCTTGGAGGCAGCCTGAGGATCAGTTGGTCAGTCCTGGTTGACGTCAGTCACTGGACATGACTGACCAGGGTGGTATGGTCAGGTCTTGTATGGTCCGGGCCGGTCTGTATACAATATTTCACACGAGAGGTTATACTATTATGCCAGAAAACCAAAAGCCAGTACAGCCACAAACTACGATTTTAACAAAATAGATACGACAATAATTATGACCAATATAAGTTACGAAATTTGAGCGATTTTCCAGAAGTCGGAAGCGGGTGGAGTAGGGTGGGCATACCGTCCAGTAGAATGTCATGAATGTCTGAATGGCATTAAGGCCAACCCTTGCCAAGAATAAAGCTAGAGTGATAGTAAGATGTTGATTCTTGAAGCCGCTTGCTGCATTATAAATTATCCACTTCGTAATACAAGTTGATAAAAAATCCTCAAGAGGATTGTGTGAGGTAGGAATGTGATTATTAGATAAGTGCTATCCAATACTGGAATTGTAGTAGGCGTTATGTAATATCACTCACTTCGTGCACAAAAGAAATTGTAGCAATTCATAATCATTTCAAGAGAGAAGTAATAGTAATAACTAGTGATAAAGATCATGGATTAAGTGAACCACAACTAGAATAATAAGAAAGATACAGCCCAGCTATATAATAGTAGAAAAGCCGTTGAGCCTTATCAGTACAACTGGGACTCCATAATAAGGAACAAAGACAGTAAAACAACGTAAATACATAGGAACAAAATAAATAAAGGAACGACTGGTTTCTGGCTTGAATACTATAAATATATACAGCCGATAGAAACATTTGAGAGGAGAAACAAACCTTATACTAACAGAAATTTGATACTGTAAAAACTTAAATAATCGGATCTTATGCGATGTTGTCCGAAATTTCCTCCTCTGGAAAAGCGGATGTAAAGGCACCAAAAAAACATGTCCCGCGGCAAAAAGAAAAAAGTAAAAAAATAGAGACATTACCAGGAGAGGAAAGTCCAAAGTCCTAGTCCAACAATTCAAGTTTTTAGGGTAGTGCTTACTATCTACTTTATTTGGGCTTGGTAATATATTGCGATAAAATAATAAAAGCAAAATGGGGGCCGTGCCTATCTTGCGTTCGCCAGGCTGTAACTAAGCTCATTGCCTATTTCCATAACGGGCTCTGATCTCCATTTAAAACCAAAGCTTTCTTTAACTGCTATCAAGTGGACTAGGCTAGCTTACGATCGGCTCCAAATTCGCTTGTCCAGGGCGATCACACTCTGCCAAGGCGCTACTCCATTTGTTGAGTCAATATGCTATGTAAGAGTTGAGTGATAACGTCTTCCACGCTATAGCGAGGGCCCAGCATTGGTCGAACCTTACTCCAGATTAAAATAGTGGCTAGTATTTGGCTAGGTGGGTCGCTATGCCGGGCACTAACTATGGCGTGGAATACGTTACCGATATTCTATAGAGAACATCTGCGATAGGCTGGGATTGTGTAGGTGTCATCTACCGGGAGTGTACGTTGAAGCTAAATTTAACATTTGACCTCATTCTGAGTAAACATAATGGGTGAAAAAAACGATAAAAGGTGGTAGAAACATACCCCGCGAACGAACGCAACTCCTCCATGAGGTTTCCCACATCCATCTCTTCCCATCCCATTCACTATTGATAACACAAGGAGCTCCCTCCACAAAATGAATCTTCCACTTACCCTGAATTTCTCAAAAACGCCCCTTCACCAAGCTATTGTTTATAGCACTAGCCTAGAGCTTTCAAGGACCAGGTATGATATACAGTACTACATGACTCATGAACACCAACAAGAGCTTTTGGCCTATCCCCCGGCGGATACCCATGAATGCGCACAGGTTATCTATGCATGGATCACACGACTGAAGGTCATCAATTCTGCGCGATTGAACTTTCCTACCACCATATCTAGATCTGGCACAATCACGTCACCACCTGGGATCACTACAGTTAGTTGGGTAGCTGGGAACACAGCTCACCCAGTCACCGCTCCTGTGCAACATAATGGTCAGAGAAGTGCAGCTGAAACAGACTGCCTGAAGCGCGATCAATACCAATGTATCATAACTGGCCGCACACCTCAGGATGGATCCACCATAGAGGTGGCCTATATCATCCCATTTGACCTCGCAAACAACCCCTGCTGTCGCGATCTGGACTTTTGGAAGATGCTCGATTTATTTCAGGGAAAAGAAGCTACCGATACAATGTTTGCAGGAGCACTTGACAAGATTAATGGTCTTGAGAATCTTATATGTCTTGACAGCCCCATCCATTCAATGTTCCGTAATGGCAGCATAATATTGCATCCAGTGACACAAAACGGTGATGGAATTCGCATCAAAAATAATGACATCGGTGACTACAAGTTGCGTGTTGAATATCCTTCTGAGTTGGATATGCCTGAGTTCATCCAGTCAACGAAGGGATTAAGCGCTGGCGAGGTTAGGACACTGTACTCAGGCAATAGGGTGCCCCTCACAGATCACGACCAGATGCCTGACCACCCTCGCACTCTTCCACTTCCTTCCTTTTTCGCCCTCCTCGCTTCCATACTCTCGCTGAAGCACCAGAGTGAATATATCCCCACCGCGCGAGATGTGCTTATACACTACGGTGAGACATTAACCACAAGTCCTGCCACCTGTATCGATACTGGGAACAGGCAGTCGATGCACCCAGCCACAAGCCACACCACCACTGCCGATCCAGTATTGGCCGCTAGCGCCATCCTTTATGACTTGGTTGACTCGGGGGATTTGGCGAGGCCACCGTAGATGGGAGCAGTGTTCTCAACAGAGCAGTCCGTCCGGTCTTTTTCCAAACTTGCCCCGCAACTTCCCGCCAAGGACCAGGGCCCCATGGTCCCCCGGGGAAATGTCTCACATTTGCCGTCCTGTTGTTACCTACAGTCCCCGGCAGTCCCCCGCAGTCTCCCTATTATCGCAATGTCGAAGTCACCAGCAATCGCCCAGTTTCCTCACATTTTTTAATACTTGCTTTATGCATCAGCATCATCTTTACTACGATATTGTTTCTTTATTTTTGGTGTTCTTCCTTATTACTTTGGTTCCCTATGCCATAACTCGGTTCGGCTTGATAAAATCGGAGGTAGAAATGCAACCTAGCAGATATCAATGTCGGGTTGGTACAACCCATTGCCCATTGGGCAAAGCGCGACGAACCCAACCGGGGGGGTAGGCCCGTATGCCTGGGAGGTTGGTGGATTATGGTTTTTCCAGTTGCCGGGACAGTGCGGGGTCATAGCCCTCCCACGGACGGCCCATCGAACCTTACTACACGAGTCCCCCTTTCTGCTTCTCCATATCACATCATCACCACTCTTCTCACAGCTTGCGTTGGTTATTTCTCGCGTCTCTTATTGCCCTCAAACCACTATCTCTAGCTATTTAAAGCCACGCCTACCCGGTTTTAGCCACTAGCCACCACGACAAATACACTATGGCCCCCAGAAGAGCTTCAACACTGTGGAGGGATCTCCACAGCGGCTATCAGGTGAAGGGCAACAGCAGGAGTAAAGAAGAACACGCGTATCCAAGAAGCCCCAAGCCGTTAGGTCCAACAACAAGATCCGGATCACAGTACCCCCGGGACTGAACATACAAATCCCCCATGTAGCAATAGTGAGGAACCCGAGCCAGGCACCCCCCAGTACAGCCAGTCCTCCCCCAACAATGAACAGATTCTTATCTTGCATTCCCTGCCCTCCAACACGATCTCACCACAGCCGGCCACACCAATATCACCAAGCAATGTAGATAGCCACACCTTGTCTCGCTCCCCTCCAGATATACCAATCAATCTCAGTACAATGCGTGAACTCCTCCGCTCACACAAACAGGATATTGTTGACCGAGTGGTCCTCCAACTTACCTCAAATAACCAGAATCCCCAGAGTCCCATCCCCCAAGCATGCCCAGCAACACCCTATACCAACCCAAGGCACCTAGCCACACCAACCAAACTCTACACACACTAGGATAGCTGTACTAGAAACCCAATTGACCGAACTGAGAAAGCAAAGCGAGCAGGGCCTGGGTGATATGAGGGAACCGATGGCTCTCAGTATCTACGACCCATCCCAGCCCCTATTCCCACACGAGAGTGAGAGTGCATCAACTATCAGAGCGTCAGTGCAAGTATTATTCCCCGGAGTCGAACAGGGTACCCTGGTACAGATTATCGACAATAGGTTCAAGCCGAGAAATATCTACCTTTTTCTAGCTAGTGAAAAGGTGCGAGCCAAGAGACAACCAATGATTAGCATCGGAGGCATTGTGTTTGAGCAAGCCGAAAGGGATGGCAGAGAGAGCTAGTATCGTCTCAGCAGCTTCTTCAAAGCCTGGGCGGCCTCCTCAGGAAGCCTGGTGAAGCTAGCATTACCCCTACTCCAAGGGGACCTCGCCACAGCACTGTCCAGTGTTCTCAGCCGTCCGGGGCCGGTGTAGGGCCCGGCGTGGGGCCTGCCAAGAGCCCCGGACCGGACGGGACGGCAAAATGTAGTCCGTCCTTCTCCTTGAATTTCCACGACGGCCGTCATTAGGAAGGACAACAAGCCACACGATCAGAGACATATTCCGGTAGGGGACGGTAAGGGAGGGTAGAGGACGGTGGGGGACGGTGGGGGACGGTGGACAAGAGCGGAAACCAAGGGAAAAGAGCGGAAGACGGCGGGGGACAGTAGGGGACGGTAGGGGACGGTAGGGGACGGTAGGGGACGGTAGGGGACTGTAGGGGACCGTGGGGCACGGTCCTTCACACGGACGCGCGGGGCAAGTTCCGGGAAAGACTGGACGGGACGACAGAATGCCGTCCGTCCTCGTCTTTGATTCTTACTTGTCGGGCAACTTTACAAAATAACCGGATGGGACGACAAACTGCCGTCCGTCCTCGTCCTGGCTCAGGACGGACTGACTGTCTCGTTGAGAACATTGGTACTGTCTATATACACCATGAACCTGTACGACTTACTGGAAAAGTATGCATGGGAGGGAGTAAAGGGTTACCACTTCCAATTCCACCGGAAGAGGGTCGCTAGTAGAAAAAGCAGTGATCATGCCAGCGAATGGCGACTCCTGGACAGTTAGCTTGCAGCCTCAAAATGCTTTGCACAACCAGGGCCACGAGGCCCGTGTCCACAATGCAATAAGCTAGCCACAGGACCTCTCCGCCGGATACACGAGCACCCTCATGCTATACAGGAGAATGTCCTGGGACACTCATACCCGCCCGGCGGCAGTAGCCTTACACCAACTTTGAGCCACCTGCAGCATGCCAGAGGAAACACAGGGTCCGTACCAGCTATAGCACCACGATGCAGAAATTGGAACTATCGGGAGTGCCGAATCACTCCCTGCCGCTACCAGTACGCCTGCATTTCCTGCGGTAGCAACCACCGTGCAGCGCAATGCCTCACAGGGACTGGATACTAGGAGCCCGATAGACGTTAGCCATCCCAGCTACCCCTACCTTTCTCATCCCATTTGCTAGCCACTTCCTCTACTCCTAGACCGCGTATTTGCCCTTGCAGAATACTTAACTCACTGCTACCCAAGCAGCTCATATGCCAATCACTCATTTAAAGCAGACACCCCACAGCCCAAGCGATAGTTGCCTGCCCCCTAAACCTAGCATAGCATCCGCAGGCCCTAAGACATCACTGGATTACCCACTATTTAGTACCCACAGCCTGCCAATGCCTACCGGGCAACTAAGAGGAGAAGGATGGGGCAAGCTTACACAAGATTACCCAGACCCCGATGTGATCACAGGTGTCTTAGGCATATGCACCTTCGGTGCAAGAATCGGCTATGAAGGGTACCGCAATACTACCACAATTCACCCCAAGCTAAAGACTGCTATAGCGGAGGCCCAAACCCTATCAGTCGATATACTATTAGAGCATAATCAATCCCCCCTAGAAGTCTTCCCCTATCTTAATAGCTTATCAAGCCACTTCACAGCATCTGCGCTGGGCCTAACCGATTAGGCGGACGGAAGCAAGAGGAGAATCCATCACCTATCTTACCTACCAGGAGATATCCGTGGGATTAATGCTGGAATCCCAAAGGATTATGGCGCTATTCAATATAGCTGGATCGAAGACGCAATTCAGGCGGTTCAACGATTTCAGAGAAACAGCATACGAATTAAGCACGACTTCTAGTCCGCTTTCCGCCACATACCCGTCTTGCCAATAGACACTCCACTTCTCTGGTTCCACTGGGAGCTCCCATTTTATGCAGAACCTTTCCTGCCATTCGGACTGTGTACGGCTCCATATCTGTTCAATCTCTTTGCTGAGGTTTTCCACTGGATTCTCGAACAGCAACTCAAAACGGCGAATATCAGTGCTACGATAATCCACTATCTCGAGGATTTTTTGTTAGTCTTAGACCCTGGAACGATAGCCATTCTGAAGAAATCTAGCGAAATCTTTACTACACTTTGTACACAAGTGGGATTGCGTATAAAAACATCAAAAAAGTGAAGAGGGGACTACGGTCAGGTTCGCCAGGGTGATACTCGATACCGGTAACATGGTAATTCGACTTCCCAATAACAAGCTGCAAAAAGCACGCAAAGTCATCAGCGGGGCATGCAACAGCCGATCCCTCTCGCTGCTTGATATCCAGAAGCTTACCGGATATCTGAACTTCGTCTCTACAGTTGTTCCTCTAGGAAGGTCATTTCTTCGCCGCCTCTACAACATTGAGCTGCATTTCCTCCCACAAGCAGCTAAGTACTATAAAGGGCGGATATCTGGCAAGGCGCATAAAGATCTTGCCTGGTGGTCTGAGGATCAGCAAAAATAATCCTTGGCGCCTGGTGCGCCCACTGCGTCTGGCGCACCTAGCGCACATAACGTCAACCGCGAATCAGGAGGCAACCACTTAAACTAATTATCACTGGGCGCAACTTGCACCACACCATATCTTCAGGGCGTCACCTGGTGCAACACCATATCTTTTGGGCATCACCGGGGCACCATCATTTTTGCCGGGCACAGCCTGATACGCAACCTAATCTTCGGGATTCACTCTGGAAACCCGTCAACGGTCCCCCCTTGGCTTTCTGACCGGGGTCACAATATATTTTACACTCATATAGTCCATTTAGATAGTCTTTTATTGAATTTCTAATTCTGCTAAATACAGGCGGCACCTCACTCATGGCTTCCCTATGGCTCCTCCTGGTATCCCGCCGGGTATCCCTCCCACTCAGAGTGTTAACTTCATGGTTATTGATCGCGTAGTAATGGGCCATATGCCGGCGTGTAGCCGGCGTCATGCCCAACAACCTTCCGCAAACAGAATTGAAATCCGTCCAGCGGTTGTGGGGGAATCTGCAATCCAGTAAAGTTCCCCCAGCATTGTACCTAAGACCCCCTCCACAGAAGACAGCGAAATCCTTGGTCTTGATGCGACAGGGACGTAGTTTATACCGTTGCGTAGCTGGCGTCGAGCCCAACAACCCCCTGCAAATGAATCCGGAATCCGTCAAGTGGTTGTGGAGTAATCTGCAATTGAGTAAAGTTCCGCCAGCTTGGTATATCCATACAAGACAGTGACTTCATGGGCTTTCCTTGGACAGGGACGTACTCTATACCGTTGCGTAGCTGGCGTCGAGCCCAATAGCCTCCCGCAAACAGAATTGGAATCCGTCAAGCGGTTGTAGAGCAATCTGCAATCGAGTAAAATTCCGCCAGTATGCGACCTAAGACCCTCTCCAGAGAAGTCAGCGAAATCCTGGGTTTTGACGCCACAAGGGCGTCCATTGTACCGTTGCGTAGCTGGCGTTAAGCCCAACAACCTCCCGCAAACCGAATTGGAATCCGTCATGCGGTTGTAGAGTAATCTGCCATCGAGTAAAATTCCGCCAGTACGCTACCCAAGACCCCCTCCAGAGATGTCAGCGAAATCCTAGGTCTTGATGCCACAAGGACGTCCCTTATACCGTTGCGTAGCTGGCCTCGAGCCCAACAACCTCCCGCAAACCGAATTGGAATCGGTCATGCGGTTGTAGAGTAATCTGCCATTGAGTAAAATTCCACCACCATGCTACCTAAGACCCTCTCGAGAGAAGTCAGCGAAATCCTGGGTTTTGATGCCACAAGGACGTCCCTTATACCGTTGCATAGCTAGCGTCAAGCCCAACAACCTCCCTCAAACCGAATCTGAATCCGTCCAGCGGTTGTGGAGTAATCCGCTATCGAGTAAAGTTCTGCCAGCCTGTATAACTATAACTCCATGAATAATAGTCAGGTAGGGATGGATCTTATACCAGTGGGTAGCTGGCATCGAGCTCTGCCTGATGCTGATGGTAGATTCAGAATCGCTCTTGAGGTTTTGGTGGAGCCTTCAGGGTGAGCCTAGTGGTGAGGAGATTGAGCGGTGAGGGGAAAATCCGGAGTCAGGTCAGGTCGCGCCAAAGGCTAAGTGCCGAGAAACCACAACAATGAAGTGTGCCTGAGACTGTCATAGCTATCACTCGTTTTCACACTGGAGTGAGCTGGCATTTTCGCTCTTTGAAAGATCAAGTTCTGAAAATAGAACTGCAGAGTCTAAGTGTCTTTAGCCTGAGTGCAAAATTAAAATGAAGCATACGGTGGCTTCCTCACTAAGCCAATCATTTGTGCCAAGGGTACCCCCTTTCCAGTCAAGAGGGATGGCTGGAAAGCCACAGCGGCTAATACTCAAGTGGTGCTCTTGAGGTTGGATGAATGAGTAGTGAATCAGAAGAGATGATGGTGTTGTGAGCTGCGTCCGGAAGCATGGGATGTAAGGTTGTGTAGCCACTAGGGTCCAGAGGTAAGTCTGTATGGCAACCGTGCCTCCTGACGTACCTGGCGTAAGCGAGAGTGGCAACACCG
>Ga0307507_10007843_pt1 | contig 15169 bp, 14 predicted proteins | sample 7_EM_MG_FD_207223 | JGI IMG/M metagenome (GOLD analysis project Ga0307507, IMG submission 207223) | Populus trichocarpa ectomycorrhiza microbial communities from riparian zone in the Pacific Northwest, United States - 7_EM | ecosystem: Host-associated > Plants > Roots > Unclassified | place... | reverse complement strand
TCTTTCCTCAAGTTATCATAATCAATCATGATTCTCATCTCCGCTCAATAAAAACTTTAAGTCTCCACTTAAGCCATTCCTCTCCGCTGCGTAAACCCTAACCGTTAATCATTACCTCCGCATCGAATATTTTCAACACTTTCTCATAATAATAGAACTTTCTTATCGTACCCGACCAACTAGACTCTACTGTAACGTGATTTACTGGGATGCGGCTCTTCGCCAGAATGTGGCTCATTCCATGACAACCACTGGAAAACCAAATGTACTAGGGGGTAGGCAAAAGTCGGGCGCACCCCATATACGGTAACTACTGTTTTTGCCCATACAAACCCGTTTTGTGGCTTTTTTTTGTATGGCGGGCAAAAGTCGGGCGCACCCCAGAATAGGAAATAACCCTAGAAAAACCGTGGAACCGCGCCAGACTTACCCCTGTACCCGTGTACATATGTTAATTTTGATTATTGACATAAATAATAGTGATTAATCTTCAGCTGCTGCTAGCTATCACTTAGATGGGACATAAGCCCTAACCTGACCCCCGTTGCCGTGGCAACAACCTGAAAGATCCCAAATTCTTGATTGCGAATTCTCCTGGTGGTGGGGCATTCTACGGGGATCTTGGAAATCCCATCTCCCGAGAACACAACAGGGGAAGCACCATGGAAAAATAGATCAGGGCATTGGCAGTCATCCATCGCATCTCTATACACCCCAAGGCAAGGTAAATCCGCCGAAACTGAGACCTTAATAAAAATTGAAGATTGTGTTTTTCCTGTGTACCCGCCGAGCCGGAATCCCTAATCGATCGGGCAATGCTCCGACCCGGGATGGCGGGAGGCCTCCTTAATTAAGCTCGGACATCCCTTACGCAAGCCCGCCTACGAAATGCAAGCCAGCGCCGAGCTCACCCTCGACGGATAATACTACCTTAACCATGGATGCGCGCTGGTCGGAAACCTGGCTCAATTCGTACCGCAGTCTATCATCTCACCCCGCACTAATTCCAACCCTAACGACACCACACCCCCTAAGAGAAAACTACAATTAATCCTACCTCCCCCCTCTTATTTATTCGTACATAGGGCAGTGCGGTATTCTGGGCTCTTTAGTCCCTCTGTTTTATGCCTAGGTGGAGATGTCCCGAGTAAGTTACGGGGTTGGAAGAACTGGTATTGCGTTTCCTCGATAACTATATTTTCTCATGGCAATTAATGACTAAGCAAGAGCTCAATATTATTGATTTTTCTTCCGCAAGTGGACCGGAAATGGTCTTTCACGCCCGTCTCGGGAAGTTTGCTATTGCGGTGTTGGGTATTCGGTGGTCTTAACGGGCTTCTACAGGGAGAGAAAATTAGTCTTTGGATACCCGCTGTGGTGTATCTTCTAGGTGGTTCTCTGGTATAACATGTTTCATGCTGCCGAGTGTGCATACGGGTAAGACTACTGAGTGATGGGAAAAACTTGTCTACTAAGCCCCCGCCCTCCCTGCCCACGTGAATAAAGGAATTGCTAGTGGCTATCTGCTAAGTGCAATACTAGAGCCTTTGTTTGTTAAGATATATCATTTATAGCAACCAGTAACCGGTGGTAGCTGCGGTTTCTATATAGCTATTCAAGAATCCTTGCTCTATCGTACATAACTTTTTCTCTATCTAAAAAGACATTTTGTACATAGTTTACCGCTAAGGTAAGAGGAGCGGGCGAGAAGTAAGAAAGGAAGAAAGATAATGCAAGTCAAAGAAAAAAAATGCACAAGAATTTACACTGAGAGAAAAACTAAGTACGATAGGATGAAAACGGCAAGCTATAAACTGAACCTGCTCACAATAATAGAACTATTCTACCCTGCCAACTAGACTACCTTCCTTTGCAAGCAGAAAGTCATAAATCCTCACTCGACGGGGCTAGACACGGTGTCGCGGACCGGTGTGGCAAAATCATGCCAACATATATGCACATTCCCATCTCATGGGGTTGGCTTCGATTACAAAGGATGAAGTCCAAGAGGAGATTCCATGAGCTACCTGGTTCTAGTGGGGGAGCAATGACGGTGAATTCTGAGGGTGGGGCCTCCCAGATTTCAAATCGCGCTGAGGGCTGCTACCACTTCGCGAGAATGCATCAGTGCTATCAGTCTTTTGTTCCTACTATAGGCAGCGTATGTAACGGGTGTCTCGCCGTAACTATCCGGCCGGCTGGGTTTGACTCCTTCCCGCCCGAGTAGTATTTTTACTATTGCCTCACGTCCAAAGTGGGCGGCATACGAGAGCGGTGTTCTGCCGTCAATATCTGGCTTGTCGGGGTTGACCTCTTCCCGTCCGAGAAGTATTTTCACCACTCCTTCGTGTCCTTTCGAAGCGGCATGCGAGAGCGGTGTTTTGCCGCGATTATCTGGCTTGTCGGGGTTTACTTCTTCACACCCGAGTAGAATTTTCACCACTCCCTCATGCCCATTCGAAGCAGCATGTGAGAGCAGTGTCATGCCATTATGATCTGGCTTGTCGGGGTTGGACTCTTCACGCTCGAGTAGTATTTTTGCCGCTCCCTCATCTCCAACAGCGGCTGCAGGCGAGAGTAGTGTTGTGCCCCATGTTTCTGGCTCATCTAGGTTGACCCCCTCATAGGCGATTAGTATTTTTACTACTTCTTTATGTCCTCCTTGGGCCGCATGCGCGAGCGGTGTTCGACCGGTATCATCTGGCTTGTAGGGGTTGACCTCTTCCCGCTCAAGTAGCATTTTCACCACTCCCTCATGCCCTTCTCTAGCAGCATACAAGAGAGGTGTTTTGCCGCCATTATCTGGCTTGTCGGGGTTGACCTCTTCCCGCTCGAGGAGTACTTTCACCACCCCCCCACGTCGGTACTCCGCAGCATGCGAGAGCGGTGTTCTGCCGTCATTATCTAGCTTGTCGGGATTGACCTCTTCCCGCCCGAGTAGTAATTTCACCACTCCCTCACGACCACCCATAGAGGCAAACGAGAGCGGTGTTAGGCCGTAATTATTTGGCTTGTCGGGGTCCACCCCTTCGGCGAGTAATGCTTTCACCATTCCTTCACTCCCAGCCTCGGCAGCAAGCGAGAGCGGTGTCTCCCCGTAATTATCTAACTTGTGAGGGTTGACCTCTTCTCGCCCGAGTAGTATTTTGACCACTCCCTCATACCCATTCCAAGCGGCGTACATGAGAGGCGTTTTCCCGTCATCGCTTGGCTCGTCGGGATTGACCTCTTCCTGCTCGAGCAGTATTTTCACCACTTCCTCATACCCTTCTTCAGCGGCATGCGAGAGCGGTGTTTGACCGAACTTACCCGGCATGTCAGGGTTGACCTCTTCACGCTCGAGTAGCATTTTCACCACTCCCTCATGCCCACCCTTAGCAGCAAGCGAGAGTGGTGTTTCACCGTAGTGAGATCGCCAGTTAGCGTTGACCCCTTCCTCCATGAGTAATATTTTTACCACCACTTCATGCCCTTCCGAAGCGGCATGTGAGAGCGGTGTTTGGCCGAAATCATTTGGCCAGTCCGGATTGACTTCTTCCCGCTCGAGCAGTATTTTGACCACTTCCTCATGTCCATTACGAGCGGCCCAAGCAAGCGGCGTATACCCGCAAACATCTCCTTCGTCGATATAGTAACACCCAATCTCTATCAAAGTAGCTACAAGGTCGACAATTCCGAAGAACGATGCGCAGTGCAGTCCATTGAACAGGGGCCACGTATCATAAGGCTCAAAATCTATCAAAAGCAGGTGCGAAAGTTCTACTAAAAGCAACTCCGCCGATATGTGGCCATCATAGTCGTTAAAAAGCTCTAGGGAAAGTGACTTAGCGCAGTCTGAAAGTTCTCTTTTCGCATGCACTCCCCAGTGCAGGGAACAGTATTCTAGAAAGGGGATGTCCTGGGTGTCGGAATAGGAGTAGTCTGGAAAACCCTTGCTCTGTTGGGAATTTAGATAGGTTAAGCAGATCTCGGCTATTGTCGAGTGAGGTCTACTGAAAATATCGGGGTGGGCGGAAAGATACTCTTTCAAGGTAAAGTGGATCAGCCGCACAGTTGATACCTCCTTATCAACTGTAATAAGACCTTGACAGCAGCTGACTAGTGTGGATATCGAAGGGGCGTTGGCGGGATTGAAATTCTTGGAGCCTAGCTCGATTGCTAAGGCATGGCGGAGCTCATCTGGCCTCAGCGGCCGTACTGCATGACAGATCCACATCAAAGCCCCCATCCCGAGTCTCGATTTATCCCCACCTTGCGCCTTTATCCGCTTTATCGTCGCACCATAAACATCCTCCAACCCCAATCCATCAGTCATTTTGTTTAGTCTTTCTCGCCTTCGATACATTGTCGATTCTTGCAAGATTGCTTCGATATTTAAGGAAGCGAGTAGAAACCTAAATATATATATTAGCCGGTAATAGGTAATTAGATCCTGAGCATCATAGCCGTTGCCTACATTTCCGATATGCTTCCCGGAATCTTCTCTAGAATGTCTGCCTCTAGACTCTCGTCCATGGCATCTGGTGTTTCGTCCTCGCTCAGCCTGACACGAAGGAATCTGACGATATCGTCTCTGGTCGGACCAACAGATATAGCTGCCACTCTTCCGGCGAGTCGTGTTTCAATCTCGGCACGAATATGGGGCCTTCCGGTCACGAATATTCGACTGCCTGGGGATTTCTCAAGGATCTCTTTCAATGAATCAAAGAGCCGAAATCGTTGCACAGCTGTACATTCGTCGAGGGCATCAATGACCATAAATATGCGCTGTGAGCACCTGATAAGTTGCAGCATCTTGACGATATCAGCGAGCTGCGGTTTGCGTCCACTGACGGCCTCTTTCTGCTCTCGTAATGCCCGCCATATGTCCTCTAGAACCCCCGTTCCGCTGACAATCTGCTTTAGCAAGGACCCTAACATACTGACCGCAGTCTGCTCCTTTCGCGCTGCAAAGTCGAAGTAAAAGCACGTAACGACTGTGTTTTGTCCTCTAGTTTGATCGCAGAGTCGGTCCACTACCAGCGAACTGTCATTGCTGTTTGTTAGCACCGGCTCACTTGTCTCTCCGGAGAATAATCATTGTTACCTAATAAATGTTTTACCGACCCCCGGATTTCCATAGCAAAACAAAACCGGCTTATCATCTTCCCCCTCCCCACCCAATCCGCACCATCCTCTGAATTCCTCAGTTCCCATGAGCCATTCCCCGACGTCGTTAACGCGACGCTCTTGAATGTCACAATGGCGTAAACCGGGATCCAAGGGTGATAACCAGGCTAGGAGTTGAGACCGATCTTCGGCAAAGGTATAGTGATTCGACACATTACTAGTAGTATTATAAGAGTTCGTAGTATTGAGGCTGTTGTTACTATGATTGATGGTATATTGAGACATTTTCCGCTGTTTATTGCTTGCTCTGTTGAAGAGGAGGAGTTGGCGAGTATCGTTGGTTGATGATATTCCTGGCGGCGGAAGAAAAGAGAGGTCTAGTTAAACAGGAGCGGGGTTCAGGTGGTGCTACACACTTCGCACGTGCTTACACAGCCACTGATGGAGCGCCCAAGAATATTCCAACTAAGCCACCCGAAAAGTATGGAACTACGGAGGTACAGCTCTTAAGTTTTGTATGTTCCACAGGGAATAAGGGCAGCAAACCTCGCTTGTGGAACATACAAAACTTAGGCGCTGTACCTTCGTATGATAATCCCCGTATCATTCTTGTGGCTACTGTACCGGCGCTACTGGGTGAGGCGTCGTATTACAGACTTCTACTTACCGTGCGGTGGGCTAGTGGCTACCTAGGAAAACTCTTAACTACCGACGATAGAATAAGCCCCGCTGGATCTATAAACCAGCACCGACGGTACTTGTAACCGACCCTGCAAAACTGTTCTCGGGTGAAAACTACAAACACCATCGGCAGTAATAAAATCGTGGGCTTCAAGTTAAGGTGCACTAAGCTTTCCTACTCAGTGGCAGAAAGTCTCTCATGGCGAACGTGGACACTGGGTTGCGAGTGAAAGTTTCAAGAGCCTAGTTTTCTGGCAAACTTCAAGCGCCTTACATAAGGTGAACCATGGTGCTTTATTCGGTTAAGATAGCCGATAGTCTTCGAGAAATTTTCAATGATGCCTACTCAATATTTCTCCTTAAAGTGCCTATCATATCTCACACCAAATGTTTTTTTAGGCTTCCCCAAGTCGGGTTTTACACCCTCTGCCATTCGGTTTCCATGGTGGGGCCTTTCAAGCTTGTGATACACTATGGTATAGTACTGCAGAGCCATTTTGGCTAATTAACACACTGCGGTGGCAAGGTAAATCCTCCAAAACCGAAACATTAGTTGACGCTTGTCCTAGTGCGACCGATGGATAGAATAGTCACGTGGGTCTGATGGGGCGCCTGAATGTTTACTAAAATTGTCTCATCAGCCTCACGTGACTATCTGGTCTATCGGCCGCACCCGTAGACCCACAGAGCTGCAATTTCTAATCGATCGAGCAAATATTCCACCCTGGAGGCCGGAGCCCGCCTTGATCGAGCTTGCATATCGCTTAAAAGCTAGATCACGAAACGGAAGCCGGCTCCGAGTCTACCCTCGGCTGATAGTAGTACTAGTACTTGTAATTTCATCGCGTTTTCGGAATCTGGTATTATTAAGGCCTGTTTTTGGTTGTCATGTGACATTCTAAACTATGTTGATTGGTGTCTCTACTTGCATAGGGATGAAAAAAACCAGAAAAGGCTGCGCATCAAGGGAGGGAACTGGAGGACAATCGATGTGGCAATGGATGAAAGCGACCATATTGCAAATCATCTTAAACCCAGGCTGTTGCAGAAGGTGGCTGCATATGCCCATTCAGCTAGCTGTATAGTGATGTGCTGGTATTATCTTCCTTAAACCATCATCCAGCTTTCTAGTGTCTCCAAAACCCCATTTTTTTCTTATCCTTGGACAATCTTGCTGATCTTTTCTTCATCCCTACTACAAACGTGTCTCAAAGTCAGTTAAAAATGGTACTCGTGCATGGACTAGATTCCGAATACGCGATGAGACTACGGGTACATTAACTATGGTACTAGGGGCAGGCATGTAGCGATCGAACACACCACTTTCTGACCTCACCTGTTTTAATGGATATTTTGCTGGTAAGCCACTTTGGTGTGTTCGAAAACTTTTTTTTTATTTTTTTTTTTATATCAAACTTTTCGGTATATTAATCAGCCGCCAACTACATGCTAACTAACTAATAACACTATAGGGCTTTTTATAGCAATTAGTCTGTTTGCCCTCCTTAATAACCTCCACTCATTCCCCCGTATCTTCCCATTCTTCCACTCCCAATGCCTCTATCGCTGCTTTCTTTGTTGCCCATGCCCCTCTCGACTTGCTCCCAGCTGTGAGACTTGCAATGTGTGTTACCGCCGGAAACAAGGAGGAAACCTTCGCTTTTGTAGAAAACCACTCACTCCCATCATTCTCCTTCCTGACCTTGATCGTAAAAGTGACTCTATCCCCTTTATCCTTTCTATCCACCTTCACCGTATGCGCTGCAAGGCCATCCTCTTTCCTCTTCTTCCCCAACTTGTCCGACCAGTAATCTCCCTTCACTTGCCCCACCAACCTCATCTCATTCACCGTCTTCCCTATCTCAGCCACAGCCTTGAAGATGCTATCCACACTCCCGTTAACCTTCCTCAAAGCCGCCCCCTCGCTCTCCATTTCCCTTCCTCCTCAGACCACTCTCTTACTCCGCATACCGTATTAACTCGCATAAGAGAGCGGTGTGCTATGGAGTCCAAAATTTCCTCCTCTGGAAAAGGGGTGAAAAACAGACCAAAAAACCTTCCTTCCAAGACAAATAAAAAAGAAAAACACCCCCGACCTAACTAGGAGAGGCAACTCAGACGTCCTAGCACACCGCTCTCTTATACGAGTTAATACGGTACCCCGCTCTGCTACCCCTCTTACCCCTCTTTCCTTCACCGCTTTGTTATGTGTTCTACCCCGCTTCTCGCTCTCTTCACGGAGTCTAGACTCCATGTTGAATCCTCCAAGACCTTCTAGCATCTTCTCTCTTTGAAATCGATTACCAATAGGGTAGGAGTGATATGTGGTGATGGGCCAGCGCCGGTGATCAATAATAAGAATTTTATGGCCGGGGTATGTTTCTTTTTATTTCAACCTCAAAAACTCCATGACCGGTAGCTGTCGAGTCATATAAATACGAAGTAGAATAATAGTTTAAGAGTATTTCGAAGACAGAATTGAGTCAACATAATGTAGAACAAGTCAGTGATTCCGTTTGGCTGGGAAAAGGACCAGCTTAAAGGGCACCTGGCTAACCAAGTGTAGAAAGACCATAAAGTCCTACCTTGGAAGGGCAATTAACAGCCAGAATGCTAATTCACGAACTTCTCAATCCGGAGCCCGAGGAACAAGCAGAAACGAGTTCAACACCAATCCATCGTGTTGCATCCCAAGAGTCCAATCATCTAGTCCCTCATTAGCCAACTTCTCCAGTCTCTATCCATAGACCAGGGAAAGTATCAAAGCCAATTTTTGAGCAGACTCTGAAGCAGTTCAGAAAGCATCGCCAAGAAGTCCAACAATCCTATCCGTGAGAATTTAAGATTGAGGTGCTCGAGTGGTGGACTCACGAGCGAATTGAAGGCCAATCGACCGGACCCTCTTCAGAACAGGTTGAATGATGAGCACCACTCATGCGAGAGGTTTCTGAACGATATCGTGTTTCAGTAACGACTGTCCACAACTGGTGAGAAAATCAGGAGAAAATTATTGGAGGCAGGAAAGGCAGTAGAGGGAGTGGTAAAGGGGTGATATGTGTAAATGACCGGAGCTTGAAGTCAATCTATACAAGAAATACCAGCACTGGCGAGAGAACGGAGACCGATTCACCACAAATGGTGCTAGCAACAAGCTCAACTCTTCTTCCACGAGTGCTACTCCGTTGCCAATACCCCAGCCGAAGACTTTGAGAGTCTTTATGATTATTGTTTACAAGGCTTCCGTTAGCCTGACAAAGGGTATTTAAGACCTGCTATTTTTCAGCCTTCGAGAGAGCAGACTTCGACAGACAGAGTTTTCAATATACTTGGTTGAACAGTTACTTCTTCAGTCCTCTTCAAGAATCCATTAAGACCAAAGACACTTAGCTATTGGGAACTACTTGGCAGTTGCAATATTGTAATAGAATCTACTATTATCGCTATTATTCCTTAACATGACGGTAGATATTGCCTATTAGGATTTCCCCAGTAACAAATCATTCCCTACCTTGTACCTTCCCTATTGTTATAGTTTCCTATTAGGTAGTACTTTCTTTAGTTCGCTTATTACTACCTTTGGTTCCTTGTACCCAATTGGGACACTCTATATATTACTGGTTTAGTACATTAGTAGCGATCCCTTACTGGTTTGATTCCATTACTTGTTTTGTTAGTTATATCCTGTCGCATCTACCATCAGGGAAATGTCGGAGCATGGTCCAAGGTGGTCCTGAATTATCCTGGTCCACCAAGGGGGGTTGTGGTTCCTGTGGTCCATCTAGTCCACTCTGATCCTCTCTGATCCACACTTTCTCAAAGTTTACTGAAAATGTTGACCAGGGTGGATCAGGGTGGATCAGGGGGGACCAGGAGGACCAGGAGGACCATAACCCCCCTTGGTGGACCAGGAGTGGTTTTTACATTTTCATAATGCACACCTTTGTTTTAGGACTTAGTTGTTTTCGCTTCTACCTTAGTGTAGCTTAGTATTTTTGTTTGGACAGGATATTGGTTATGATTTATGTGTATTCAAAGAGTTCGAGATCCCTGAAGGATTCGGGCTCTCAAGCCTAACAGAAACCCTCACTTTAAATATACTAAGTTAAACAGTCATTCTACTAGTTCCTAACCTTTGTTATATCTCATGTTGAGATTTCCATCGACACTTCTCCTCCCTGTCCTTCCAGTATCGCCGGATCTCCCTCTGGGAATCTCGCGATACTCAAGAGCAGGTTATATTTTGTGACAAGACTTAAGTACAACCTTTGATCTTTGGCAGAGGACTGATCACCCTTCGCCTCCCTTGACCCTGCAGTACCGGTACCCCTCCTTGTTACTTGAAAGGCCTAGAGCAGACTCCTGGGGAGACCTGCTCACCACAGATCGAAACCATTTTGCTTCCAAGAGACAGACAAGGACGCTTCGCCAAAGCTCCTGCAGCGCCATCAGGATCCTCATCCAAGCCCAAACCTGCTGCTCCAGCAAAGAAGACAGCCGTACCACCAGGACCAGCGCCACCTCCAGCCCAAGACCAAGACCAAGACTCCTCAGAATACGAATCAAGTAGCAAAGACCAGAACCCAGGACAGAATCCACAAAATCCCCAAGACTTAGAAGAAAGCGAAACCCCAGAACACCAAGACATCGAAGAAACATCTGACCAAGAACAACTGCATCAGGAAGGAGCACCCAAGCCTGACCCAGACCAAGATTCAGACTCAGACAGCCCTGATCAACCAGGACCAGCACCACCAGCATTCCCAAGTCCACAGTCTTCAAGAAACACAAGTCCAGACCCAGCGCCACCGCCACCTCCTGATTCCTCTCCACCACCAAGTCCACAACAAGCCGCTATCTCAGTCCCACCAGAGGGCACCAGCCGCCCCATATGGCCAGCACCATTCTTCTACACTGGAGAAGGAAAAGACCGAGATCCATTAAGGATCAACTCATGGTTCAACACAGTCCATCAATACATATCCAGCCTTGGAATCCAGGATACAGACCCCGAAGTATTGCAGTACTATGGAGCATAATGCCGAGAAAAGGGCCTTGAAAAAGTTCACTTAATATGACAATAGCCAAGGAGCCAAAACCGTTAACGGACTCAAGTGCAAATTCGAAGAAGATTTCCTACCTTCTACATCCACTGATACAATCTATGAACAATGGCTTGTAGTTAAACAAACTACCAATGGGAAAACAGTACAGAGAACTGACCCGGTTATCACTCTTGAAACGCTCAAAGATAGCCTACTTCCAGGAAGGATCTCAGACTTCTCCGCAAAACAAAGACCTCTAGACGCCATAGACAGCAAACTCAAGCGAGATGTCAAATCCCATATCAGCTCAGATACATCCTTCGATGAGTTAGTTGAGATCGCTGAGAAAAGAAAGGCTATCGCTCACTACACGGAACTCTATGGTACCAGAAATCAACACACCAATGCAGTATCGAATGGAGTCACCCACCCAGACCCAAAGACACCAGAAACAACAACCAAGGACACCACCAAAGATCCTCCAATAATACCTCACAGTACAACCAGGTGCCACCCTATGAGAAAGAAAGACACAAAAGAGAAGCAGCATATTACTATTGTGGAAAAATAGGTCACTTCTCTAACGCTTGTTAACAAAAGCCAAGGAACCAAAATCAGCATCAAGGGTAGAACCAAAGGGGAAACGGAAGAAGAGGAGGAACTGAGAGCAGAGGGAAACCTCGCCGTTCATACCATACCCAGGAAGAAACCAACCATACTATTGAAGTCACCAATACATCTAACCATGTAGGACCCTTTGGAAATGATAACAAAGCCCTCGAAGCCTACATTACAGTCAATGGACACAAAGCAAAAGCCCTGTTCGACACAGGAACCATGGGAGATAACGTCATTTCAGGAAAATTCATATCTGCCTTCCAAATCCCTACCACAGACCTCGATACCCCTATCAGTCTAAAGATGGCTGTCAAAGGTTCTCGTTCCACCATATACTACAAATTCTAACCACTACTCCAAGTAGGTGATGAAATTAGTGATATTACCGATGCTCTAGTATGTTCTTTAGACAACTATGACATATTCCTAGGAATGCCATATCTTACCACTCATAACACTATAATCGATTGTGGAAACTCTATCATTTAATTCCCGAAAAAGGAGTTACCCTCAGTTGCCGGGAAGGAAACAACGCTAGGTTCTCCACTATGACAAACTGAGATACCCCTGACTTCATCTCCAAGGTTCTTGATGTCTTCCCAGCCAAGAAAATCACCGAACTACCGCTCTTGCGCCAGATTGACAACCACCTTAATCTCATAAAAGGGAAGACGGCACCAAGTCCGAAAATGTTCACAGTTCCTGACAAGATTCTCCCTGCATATAGACAAATTATTGAGAACTAGAAAGGGAAAAATATCATCTACCCTTGCGAAGCCAATAACCCTGTCAACATGTTCCCTAAGCTCAAAACCAATAGCGAAATTAGACTCCTAGCAGACCTAGTACCCAGAAACGATATCACAATCAAGAACGCTAGCCCAATTCCTAATCTGTCCATGAGTCTCAGAACTGTGGCAAGAACCAAATACCGATCCACCATTGATCTATCACATTGGTACTTCCAAATTCTAGTAGCCCCTCAAGATGATACCCTCACCACCATTCATACGCTCTTCGGAACCTTTGCATGCAAGATAATGCTGCAAGGAGATACCAATGCACTCTACACAGCTATGCGAGTTATGGAGTATGTCCTTGATGGACTCATAGGAAAAACAGTTTGGGCATAGCTAGACAATATTACAATCTTTTCAGACGCTTTTGAAAACCATGTTCACGATATCCGCCAGGTCTGTCAGAGAATACAGCACCACCACATTAAAGCCCCTCCATCCAAATGCAATTTCTTGGCCGATAGGCTACCCCTGTTAGGACATGTTATAGACGATCAAGGAATACATGCAGATCCTGAGAAAATACAAGGAATCCAGGACTGGCACACCCCCAAATCGAAAAATGCATTACAAACCTTTATTGGTGTTTTAATATATTATGCACAATTCCTACTGGGAGAGAACCAGAAACGGGGTCGGAAGCTCTAGGAAAGGAAAAGAGAGAAAAATAGTGGGGTTTGTTTCTGCTGTCCTGCCTGCCTCTCTCCGTACTGACTACATGTCTATATATACATGACATGGAAGATTATTATCACCGATCATTCTATTCACACTACGTAACACCAACGATAAGTACACATAATTCACACGTAACCAGTACTAGCACTACCACATACCTCCCCCCTTCACACATTGAACGTCCCCTGTCAACCTCATCTGATCTAACTATTCTAATTTTCGTGCATGCAATAAACTTCTTCAACTTGTCCCCAGAAAAGTATCCGTCCAAAGCCACCCCGTCCAGCTCCGCTAACTTCTATGTGCCTCTCTATTTCTGCTTTGTGATGTGTGTGATACAGTAAGGACCATTCCACCTATTGTGTAGTTTATGAGAATGTGACTGATCCAGCCGTATATCGTGCAATGGAACAAGGTCCCCAAGGCTTATCGATATGCTCTCTGGCCGGCGCCGCCGATGATTGTCAAAATAAGTCTCATTTGCCTCACGGTTCCTCTTTAGCACTTCTGCCGCCTCCTTTAGATCTTCTTTTTTGCGCTCAAGGTGCCTTGCACTCAGTGCTAATACCTCCGCCCGGGGATTTTCCGAGGTTTCAATAGTTCGCCAGTCCATCAATGCCCAAGTTCCTTCAACCAAGTCCACAGGCAAGAGACACTCCTGCCCAAAGGATACACTGTAGCGGGTTCAGCCAGTCGAACGTCTCAGTGTAATCCTGTCCGCCCAGATAACTCCAGGGAGGTGTTCTATCCAATGCCCAACACTGCCATTCGTGGTCAACTTGGCCAATGCGTCAATGATATCTTGGTGTACTTGTTTGATTAGATTATTTGATTGAGGGTGGTATGGTACGATCTGAATATTCTTGATTTGATATCGCTGGAGGAGCTGCTTGGCCATGTCTTGGTTCTTAGGTCCTCCATCATATATGATTAATGATGGGCATCCATATCTGCAGATCCAACCCTCAGATACAAACTTAGCTATTGACTTTGAGTCAGCCTTTCGGATAGCCTTATACTCAGCCCAACTAGAGAGATCGTCACGAATACCTGCAAGGTATCTGGATCCATTTGTCGCTATAGGCATATGGACCACATCTAATCCAACTTTCATCCAAAGAATACAGGAGAGGCTTGGGTGGAGAGGTTCATCGTATCGATTAGCATCGGCAAAAATAATACTCGGCGCCAGGGGCGCCCCATGCGTCTGGCGCAGGTAGCGCACATAACGTCAATCGCGAATCAGGATGCAACATCGATCTGACGTTGCGTCCGGATTTTGCGTCACCTGACGTGCCCCGCCCAGACGCTGTCCTGACAGGGACCCTACGTTCTCTGCGCCCTGACTGTGCCTGGTCCTCTGCTCTTGCGTCCTGAACACCTCTGATTCTCGGTTGCTGCACCAGGGCGACGCCTGATGATCCGCCGCTCCATTCTGATCACTAATGATCCTGGCGTCTTCTGTCCTGACGTCCGATCTTTATCTTCTGCGCCTGGGCTTCCCTCGTTCCGACCTCTCACATCAGGATCCCATGATCCTGAGCTCTCTACTCCTGGTATCTCCCTCCATTGGCTTCTACCTCCAGACACTCTCTGCCGGCGCATCATTATCCTGATTTCACCCTCTCTACGTGCTGTGTGCCCTGACCGTAGGTTGACTTTTTCTATTCTATCTGTACACTCCTACGTGATATCTAGATGCCCTCATGATGCCTCTCAGACGCGTGGGGAACTATCTCAAGTCGGCCTGACACAATCCCGATCTTGCGCACGCGCTATCCTCTTCTTTCCGACGTCACCCTGTGACGTTTACTATAAGATCGCCCCGACGCCCCTGTGGCGTGTCCCTTTCATTGATTCTACTACTCGTACTCCGAACGCCCAGATTACCCTTTACGTTCTCATATCAACACATCGCCGTCAAACAAATAGTATTAATTAATGGGACTACTCGACACATACGCGACATATTCGACACATCATTTCTTAATTACCCACACCAACGCTCCCATTGCGCCCCGGTTCCACATCCCCCCACTCACTATCACTAGTCTCCGGTTGTGCTGGCTCTATTCCGTCAAGGCTCATCGAGAGGCGTCATCAGCAAAAAAATACCTGGCGTCAGATCCGTCGGCGTTGCGCCCTGACGCAAGCGACGTCGCTTCTGCGTTCTCTACGCCCTGTGCGCCCTGAATTTCGTTGCAACGCACGCAAACACCCTGTGCTTCCTGTGTTGCCTGGCAA
>Ga0307507_10007842_pt1 | contig 15169 bp, 8 predicted proteins | sample 7_EM_MG_FD_207223 | JGI IMG/M metagenome (GOLD analysis project Ga0307507, IMG submission 207223) | Populus trichocarpa ectomycorrhiza microbial communities from riparian zone in the Pacific Northwest, United States - 7_EM | ecosystem: Host-associated > Plants > Roots > Unclassified | place... | reverse complement strand
CTTAAGGCTCTACACAAGGCTCTGCTCGAAGCTCTATCGAAGCTCTACTCGAGGCTCTACCCAGTCATATACTGCCCGAATGAAACGTATACCGACCAGCTCTGGAGGCTCATATTGGATGGTTTCGAACCCCAGAATGTCAAGCATCAGACGGTTCGATAGAGCTTCGAGCAGAGCTTCGAGCAGAGCTTCGAGCAGAGCTTCGATAGAGTTTCGAGCAGAGCTTCGATAGAGTTTCGTACAGAGCTCCGATAGAGCTTCGAGCAGAGCTTCGATAGAGCTTCGAGCGGAGCTTCGAGTAGAGCTTCGGTAGGGCTTTGAGCGGAGCTTCGATAGGGCTTCGGGCGGAGCTTCGATAGGGCTTCGAGCAGAGCTTCGATAGGGCTTCGAGCAGAGCTTCGATAGGGCTTCGAGCAGAGCTTCGATAGGGCTTCGAGCAGAGCTTCGAGCAGAGCCTCGGGTGGGGCTTCGAGCAGAGCCTCGAGTAGAGCTTCGAGCAGAGCCTCGAGCAGAGCCTCGAGCAGAGCTTCGAGCAGAGCCTCGAGCAGAGCTTCGATAGAGCTTCGAGTAGAGCTTCGATCTTGGGAGGAGTCGCAGAGGCTAGAGGAGTCGAAGGGTTATAGCGCAGGTCGCCACGTTGTCGTTGGTAACCGCTTGCTTCGAGGTATTGAGAGAGGATTTGCGCACGAGTCGGCACAATAAGACGCGTCGAGAAATTTCGACCTGTAATTTTAGAACTTTATATTAGCTAAAATGCATAAATAAGTACATAGATAAATAAAGCGGCCCTTAAAATATAATCGATTACCTTTTAAAGTGGTTGACTAGTTAACTGGTGGAGATATATTGCCCTTTAGTAGCGTCACGTTCAATTGATGAGTCGGCACCCATACATTTTCGCACCAAAGGCCCTCAGACGGCAAACGAGACAGTCAGCGTAAACACAGGGGTTATATAGCACTAGCAGGGGTTTAATAAAGCTAGTAGGGGTCTTATATATAGCTATACTAATTAAGTACTAGCGAGATTTACTGTCTTGTTTGCCGTCTGAGTCGCTTACTGAGATAAGAATATATAACTTGATACTCGCTTCTAGTGAAATTCTAAACGTCATCAAATCCGATCAAGCGATCACGTGTGATTAAATAAGCAGCTTGTGATTGGATGATGGTCTGGAACCGAGATAAGTTCAAGCGGAGGACGGACCCGAAAGACCCGTTGTGCCCCTCCGATGATGTATCCTAGCACGCGGTGGTCTTGGACATGGACGTTTGGGCGCCCGCCTGGCACCAGACGCGCGACTTTTAGGTGGCCTTTGATAAAATGAAGTCTTCGCGACATCATTCACCTCGAAAGAATACATTCACTGTTGTACCTACCTACTCTAAACCTAGCCGCCCGACTCCATGAGCCTCGCAATCACGCTAGCCAACCTCCACTAACCGAGAGTTTTTGTACTGCAAAGCTCACCATGGCTGCTATTATAAAACCGGCTTCTAATGTGGCTCCTATGAGCGTTGGAGAGATAGTGAAACAAGCGGATAACTTTGAATACAATGTTCATATACCCCTCCGCTACTGGTTACGAAGCGCCGACACAATCCAGAAAGAGGTTCGTATGATGCAATCTCAGTTCTCTCTAACTATAGCCTTGACTGACTCGATTAGGCGCAAATATACGAACGGGAAGGCAATGACCAACAGACCTACCTATTGCTTTTCCGACATGCACTCCTCATTTTGGACAAGCTTACCCAACATCCAGAAGCCAAAGATCCTAAGGCTCGCTCCGCACTGGTAGACGCAAACAAGATTGTAAAGAGAGACTTGGCAAAGTTGGAACAGCTCAAGCCACGGATTGAGAAACGATATACACTATACTTGGAGGATCAAGCTAGACGAACTGCTAAGAAAGCGAAGCTAAAATCACTTGAGGGCAGAGGACAAAACATTGAGGGGCTGACGGATGGTATGAGCCAAGCTTCCATCCACTCCAGACAAATCTCTGATCCGGCATTATTTGATCAGAAGCAAACCTTGGATGCTGGAGAAAACCGAGCCTTAGCCGCCCAGCTCGCGTATAAAGAAATCAGAAGGAGAGACACTGCCCGCAGAGCCGTCAGACAAGCAGGTGTCTCGGAAGCAGAGGAGCAGGAGAGGCGGGCTGGTGGCTTGTGGGGAGACTGGGAGAAGGCTCTGTCAACTCACGGCGAAAAGGATGAAGCCGATCAGCTTTCTCGAGACATTATAGAAGCTCGTCGGCGGAGGGATGCAGTCAACAATAGGAATCACGGGGCGGGCGAGGATGGCACTCAATTCTATCCTTCTTCGTATTGGGGCTCGTCCTCCCAGCATACATCTTCTTACCATTACCCTAGCGTCCCACAAAAGAGCACTTACCAAGGATGGGATGATACGGATATGACACCCTTAAGACCAAGCGTTATCCCGAAACTACCTCCAAAACCAACAATTCATTCACTTGAAGCGCTACCGCAAGTTAAACCTCCAACCTTACCCCCTAAGCCAGCTCAAGAGCCAACAAAAGTGGCTCCACCTCCCATTCCTGGGAAACTACCTCATTTCGAATCCTCTGAACTTATTTCGCGATCCCTACCAGCGACGCCATCTCAGGAACTAAATGCCAAAGACTATACTTTTAAACCCACAGCATATCTCGAAAACGGTACACCATTACGCACAGTCTTTCTTCCTCCTAATCTCCGAACCCGTTTTCTCAACGTAGCTGCACCTAATACCCGCAATAACCTCGAGACCTGCGGCATATTATGTGGCACACTCATTTCTAATGCTCTCTTCGTATCACGCCTCGTCATTCCAGAACAGAAGAGTACCTCGGACACTTGCGAGACCCTGAATGAGTCAGCTCTTTTTGATTACTGCGATTCAGAAGATCTTATGGTATTAGGTTGGATCCACACACATCCAAGCCAGACCTGCTTTATGAGCAGTCGCGATCTGCATACTCATTGCGGATACCAAGTGATGATGCCGGAAAGTATTGCGATTGTTTGCGCACCAAGCAAAGACCCATCGTGAGTTTCTCACATCTTTGCTAAATGTTACACTTCCCTATTTTCCCACTGTCAAATCGGACTACTTCCAATTGAATCACAACACCAGCTCCAAACACCATCACTAACACCATTTTCTTTTTAGCTGGGGCGTATTCCGTCTAACCGACCCTCCTGGCATGAAAACTGTCTTAAACTGCCATAAAAGTGGACTCTTCCACCCACACGACGTGCCCAACATATACACTGATGCGTTGAAGCCAGGACATGTTTTCGAGCTACCAGGGCTAGAATTCCACGTTGTAGATCAACGGCCGTAGAGCCATCGATGGCATTCTCCTTGCGCAAACTTGAGTTGGGATACCTCTCCATATACCACATTTTTGACAAATGATTTTGAGATCGTATATGCATAGCGCTGGCGTGGGTGATTGACTATATCGCTCGCCGAAGGTAACTTTATGGGTGTGTGGATGCATAAAGTGGCGTTTTCGCATCAAATAAGATGATTAGTCTCACGACGCGTTACTTTTTCCATTTCTCCTCTGAGCAGATTCCACAACAAACATATATATGCTCTATTCTCTTCAAGCACAGAAGGGTAGATCTGATATATTGTATACTAACCCAAACCACAAAGCTTAGGGAACGTTCGGTTGCAACTTCAGATTGAATCTGAAGGCTCCAGAATATATCCGATCTGAAGCTTAAATCTGATTCCGACGCGATCGTTCGGTCAATCTGACGACTTTCTGATCTAAAGCTCCTCCAGATCGGCAAGCGCGTCAAATTCGCAAGCTATACCGTATATAGAATCCGAACCGAGGTCTTGGCGTCAGTTCAAATCAGGAGCTCGAAGCTCCTTCTTTGAACTCTAGATTAAATCTAAAGCTTTGTATACGCGCCCAATCGACGACCCCTCGTGATATGGCGTCTCTGCCCACCCCCATCACGACACTGCTGCAGTCGCAACTACACGTATTTCATAACGCCCTTATTGTCGACCTGAATCGGAGTTCCTTACTACCATCTTACTACTGTCTTCAAGACTAGAACCCTATGTCTCACTACCCCGTTACTTACTCATATGTCTCATTACTTGTTTCCATTACTAATTACCGATTGAATGACGACGTAGTCGTCATTCTATTTGCCACCTATGTTATGTTACACGGTGAGGTTTTCAATAAGCGAAATTCCAGCCAATAAAATATTGGCATTTGTTAATATTTGCAGTGTCAATATTAAATATTGGCAATAATTTAGATAAAATTATTATAATAGAATATTGTCTGAATAAGGTTCTGTAATATAGTAGACACGGTTGCTTGTAACCAATTAGGTTAACCACGTGAGCTAAGCGAGCTCAGGAGATCCATCAAATTCCACCTGTAGAAGTAGAAGGAGGAACAAGAAGAAGAAATTGATTGAACCCAAACCCCCCCCCCGTGATCCGAACAAATATACTTATTTTAAAAATAAAGATTATATAAATTATTGGCATAGATTGGCAGTTTTATAATAATTATAGCCATTTTAATAATATTGGTAACTCGCGTAGAGCCAAACGTCGCGCATCTTCCACCCAATTAAAACGATGCACCTACTATAACTCTACCGATATAGCTTTATATTTTATAAATAGGGCCTTATTTTATAGCCCTTTACTAGAGCTATAAAACTAGTCCCGATTTATATAATTTAGAGCTATATTGGTAGGATTATAGAGGGTACGGAGCTGTGCACGGAGCTGTGCACGAAGCTCTGCGCGGAGCTCTACCAAAGCTCTACAAAAGCTCTACACGAAGCTCTACATGAAGCTCTACTCGAAGCTCTGCTTAAAGCCCTATATGGAGCTCTAAGGCTCTACTAACACGCAGCACTAATATAATAGGAAGGTTCTACAATCGGCCGTACAAACGCCATACGATTAGTCGCCATACAATCGTCTCTACAAACGGCTCTACAAATGTCGCACAATTGCCCGTACGAACGCCTATACAATTAGTCGCCATACGATCGTCTCTACGAACGGCTCTATAAATGTCGTACGATTGCCCGTACGAACGCCTATACAATTAATCGATCAATTAATTAATTACCTATACAAACGCCCGTACAAACACCCATACGATCGATTAATCAAACGTCCATATAATTGCCCATACAATCGTCTCTACGAACGTCTCTACGAACGTCTCTACGAACGTCTCTACAAATGTCTACACGAACGCCTGCACGAACAGTGTGGTTTTGGATAAGCCTTATCGCGATAAGTCTTGGCATACCCTAAAAATTTTTCAGTCGCCTTCTTCTTCTTTATTATCGTACAAATATGGCTTCAGAAGTGGAATTAGAAGCTCTCAACTCTATTAATACCTCTGAATTAAAAAATACAAGAGGTCGCTCAGCTCTTTTAACATGGGAGTATACCCGTCTAGCAGGCAGTAACGAGCCCGTACGAAATAAAAAAGCCCGTCTTTTATTCTATTGTAAATACTGCACTATAGAGTTATACGCTGCATAGTTAACTTCTAACTTCCGAAACCACTTGGCGTTAAAGCATGGCATTACAGTTGAGCCTAAAACTAGTTGTACGAAAGAAGCAATACGGGATTAATTAAAAGACCTTTACCTTAAAGCGTCGTCTTAAAATAAGACAGAAGAGCTAGATTTAGAAGTCCTCCGAGCAGTCCTAAATAAGGAAGTTATTGATGAGGCCCTTGTTACATTAATTATCGTACAAAACTTACCCTTTCGGATGGTTGAGTGGCCAGAGTTCTATGTCCTTTTACAGTTAATTAATCCTAAAGTAGATGGCCATGTAACTACAGCCCATTTAGTAGTTAGTAAAAAGATCCATAACTTATGGCTATTATAAAAGGATATTGTATGAAAGAGGCTGCAGTCTGCACTAACAAGTATTTATCTCTCCGTTGATATCTGGACCTCTTTAAATAATTACCTTCTCCTTGCGATTTGTGGCCATTTTATTAATAGCCAGGAAAAGCTTATAAATGCTCTCCTTGGCCTTCGTACGGTAGCCTCTTATAGTGGGGACGAGCAATGGAATACTCTCCTTTCAGTGCTTAAGGACTATGGGATTACGCGAAAGCTAGGTACCGTTATATCCGATAACCATACTGCAAATAACAAGCTCTGTTATATGATAAGTAACTGGCTTCTTTAGGAAGAGGGAATTAAATGGAATTCTGCCTATTAACAGATCCGCTATTAGGGTCATATTCTAAACCTTACTATACAGGCTTTCCTTTTTAAAAACTTAATCAGTCTTAATGATATTAAGTTATACAAAGAAGGAAAAGATTTAGATCTAAAAGAGGAGCAAGAGAAGAGCAATACATTTCGGAAACTTAGTGCACTTAGAAAGCTTTATAACATTACTATATATACCCGTAGCTTAGCTGGTCGTATAAAGGAGTTTAAAAGTCTTACAGGGAGAAGAATTCCACTTAATAATTATATAAGATGGAATAGCTGGTATCTTATGCTTAGCGTAGCAATTTAGAAAAAGTTTGCCCTTAATACGTATACTAAGCGTAACCTTAATACACTTAAAAAGGACTATCTTAGTCCAAAGGACTAGGAGGCTCTTCGTACAATAAAAAATTTTCTTTAAATATTCCACTAGGCAACCCTAAAATGCCAAGGACACGAAGCAACGCTTAGGGATGTACTCTTTATAATAGATGTTATAATTAAACACCTTGATAAATCCTAGGTTAGTCTATCTCCCTTCTCTACTTCTTAATTTAGCTAATATTATATAATAGAAGGAGTATATATCTGATAAGGAGTTCTCTAAACGCATTAGAAATGCCTGGAATACCTTTAATAGGTATTACTATAAAACAGACGACTCGCCCCTTTATGCCACTGCACTTATTCTTTACCCAGCCCGTCGTACGAGATATATTAAGCAGGTTTGGAAGAAGGAGTGGCGTAAGCCTACACTTGACAGCGTTAAAGAGCTTTAAGAGAGATATTGGAATAGAAGTTCTACGCCTAGAAGTATATCATTGTATAAAAAGCTAGCTCTAGCTTAAGACCTTAACGAATTTAATAAGATTGCCAAGGATCTTAATAGCATGGTATTTCGACTAAAAAGTTAGGACGAGTATAAGGACTTTATCTCTGAGACACTGTATAAAATTTCAATAACTGCGCTTTAGTGGTGGTCTTAAGAACAACAACAAAAGCGCTGGCCACGGCTCTCGCTTATGGCAATTGAAATTCTCTTAATTCCAGCAATGAGCGATAACCCAGAGAGAGTCTTTTTAGGAGGACGTTGTACGGTATTATGGGACAGAATGCAGATAGATCCTGAAACTCTTGAGAAAACAGAGTGTTTAAAGAATTGGCATTAGAGAAGAATTATAAGAGAGATAGGGGATTTTTCTTTAAGTATTTAGCTATTATATAGTTAGGGGAGAGGTGGATAAGGACCCTATAATACCTTATATATTCCTACTGTAATATCCGCAATATCCGCAATATCTGCAATATCCACAATATCCGCAATATCCGCAATATCCGCAATATCCACAAAATATCTGCAATATCTGCAATATCCGTAATATCTGCCAAATTCTGCTAGAACCGTAGAGTCCTATTCTACCTAGTTGGGGTGGAAAAGCTCTGCACGGGCACTTTTATCCTTATCGATTGCGATATTTTATGCATTTTCTATTGGATAAGGATATTTTATGCTCGCTTATTCGCATCATCCAAAACCACACTGTGCACGAACGCCTATACAAAGCTCTGCTCAAAGCTCTATATAAAGTCCTTTACAATGCCTTCAAAAACAAGCCTAAATACAAGGTCTATATAGAGAAGCTCTATCAAAGCTCTACTTAAAGCTCTAACCAAGCTCTGCTCGAAGCTCTATCGAAGCTCTGCTCAAAGCTCTGCACGAGGCTCTACTCAAAGCCCTATCAAAGCTCCACTTGAAGCTCTGCTCGAAGCTCTATCAAGGCTCTGCACGGAGCTCTACTCAGGCTCTGCTCAAAAGCTCTGCACGAGGCTTTGCTCAAAGCTCTACTAACAAGCAGCACTGATATACTAGGAAGACTCTATAATCGTCTATACGAACGGCTCTACAATCAATCGATTTATTAATTAATTGCCTACACGAACGCCTATACGAACGTCTGCACGTCTAGACATCTATACGCCTATACGCCTACACGCCGCACGTAGTTCTGCGTAGGGCTCTGCGCGAACCTCTGCACGAAGCTCTACCTAAAGCTTACCCCCTGCTACGAAGCAGCCCTCGCAGCGTAGTACGATGAAGGGATAGAATTTGCGGAGCAAATCCTTACTAATTAGTATCTACAGGTTAAAAGTCTTCTTTTACTAGCAGTTTAACAACTCCTTTATATTAAGGGGGTCTAATATAGGTATAAAAAGTAATAAGTCTGCTTTAGAAGCCGTGATATTTAATAATTTATCCGTACGATAAAATTTTTTAATGGGGTGCCAAGAAGATCTGCAAATATTATAAATATCGCCAATACTCGCCAATACTCGCCAATATTGATTAGTGCCAATATTGATCAATCTGATTGGCCAATATTGATATTGAAACCCTCACTGGATATGTATATAAAGAGCTTCTAGAGCTCTCTTTAATAAACAGAGTTCTCATACCTTATTGTCCCTTCAACACTTATTCTAACTTTTGTAATCGCAATAATACTCCTTCCGCATAGCGTCCGTACTCAGCATACTAATATATAGCGAGGCACGAGATAGACGACGCAATTGCTCTACGGCCATAAGGCACAACTTCTAAGCGTCACCCGGATAAAGCCTAAGGTATTTAAAAAGCTCCTTAGTTAGCTACAGGAATCCGGTGGCCTTAAGGATACAAAGCTTCTATTAGCGGCTAAGAAGCTTATAATATTCCTAATAATATTTAGTAATAATACGTCGTATAAGTTACTAAGTAAGATAACCTAGCACTCCTTAGCAATAATCTACCAGTAAGTATTTAGCGACTAGCTAAACTTCTTATATTAATTTACTGCCTTATAGAGCCGTGTATAAAGTTCTTCCTAGCCCTCTAAAGTTATATAAGGAAGTTATTCAACTTTCTAAAAATATTGCCCTAGATAAAATTGCCAAGGATCCTAAACGATGTCCTTACTTTACTAATTATATTAGAGCTTTTAACGGTACTTATATTCCTATTTCTATTAAGAGTGGGTATATAAAGTAGGCTCCGTGGCGCGGTAGAAAGGGTAGATTAACGCAGAACGCACTTATAGCTATTGTTAGCGACTCGGTCAATCGAGGCACGAGCACGGCAAGAAGGTCGCGCAAGCCTGTACGATTGGATTGTCTATAAACGAGGATCCAAAGCTAGAGAAAGGAAAGGGGAAAAACGGAAGCACCGCTTAAAGCTATATACAATCCTCTGGTCACGTAATGGCAACTTGCTATTACGTAACGGCAAGTTGCGGCAATCTGACGGCAATTTACCAGTACTATTTTCCACCAGCGCCGTAATATTACCCCCCCCTCCAAAAAAGCCTGCCCTTAGGCTTTGTATGTCCGTATTATGTCCGTGGGGTGTTCTTATCTATATGCTTAACAGGTAGCTTATCATCCTCGCTATACTAGCACTCCATCCACTTGTCTAGATACTTCGGGGGTCCTGGTTCGTTAGGGTATTAGTTATAGAATTCTTTAAGCTTCTAGGGGCAACCTATAAAGTTCCAGGCGGGGTACTAGGTTAGGTCTGGATTATAACCTTTCTATTAGATATAGTATTTTAGCGTTCCTTATACTAGTTTATAGGCTAGTATTTCATTAACTTCCCATTCGTTGTCGCTATTAACTTAAATTAGCAGTGGAGGCTTATTCTTTTGTCTAGGTAGTAGGTTATTTGTAGCTTTCCGTAGCTTATCTAGTAAGAAAACAGGGTGGACTTTAATTAAGTCTAGGAGTTTAACCTTATATAAGTTGCCTTCTTTATTAAGGATCTTATACGGTCCTGCTATCTTATAGTCTAGCTTACGGCTAGGCCGTCCTATCTTCTAGTTCTTTGTTATAACCCAGACCTTATTACCTATGGTGAAGTCGGGCTTGCGCCTGTGCTTATTTGCCTGCTATTCTATTAATTTCTGGGCCTTCTCTAGGTTCTTATAGGCTACTGTCTATACCTTTTCTAAGCATCTAGCATACTACTGTGCTTCCTTATAAGATAGTTTTTTGTGTACGGTCTGTGGTCCTTTTAGTCTCTCCCAGTTGAAGCTTGTATAGGGTAAGTATCCTATTTCTAGCTGAATAGGTACAAACCCTGTAGAGTTATGGGGTAGGGTTGCCTGGGCGTAGTCTATTATAGGTAGCAGTTTGCTCTAGTTATTCTAAAAGTAATTAATAAAGGGCCGGAGTCTCTAGTCTAAGTATTAATTTATAATCTCTATCTAACTATCTATTTGGGGGTAGTATGCTATGGAGAGCTTTAGCCTAATACCTAGGATTTAGGTGAACTCGTTTTAGAAGGCTAATATAAACTATAGTCCGTGGTCGGATACGATAGTATCTGGTAGTCCGTAAATTTAGTAGATATAGTGGATATACAGTTAGGCTGCCTCTTTAGCATCAATATTCTTATAATAGGGGATTAAGAACGGGTGCTTGCTAAAGCGGTTAACTAGAATCATGACTATATTATATCCGTCGCGGTCTGTAGGTAACTTATGGAAGTCTATAAAGATATGCTACCAGGGGCGTTCTGGTATTGGGAGTGGCTTTAATAGCCCTAGGGTTTTATCTTATGGAATTATAAACCTATAGTAGTCGTCGCAGTTCTGTACATAGCGGTTAATATCCATAACCATTCTAGGCTAGTAGTAGCGGTCGCCAATAATTATACGGGTTTTATTTTTTCTGGGATAGGCCGTAGAGACCTAAGTATATGCTTTAGTGATGAGTTAAGTCCGTAAATTTTGTTTCTCTACCACTACTAGCCGTTCCCAGTGCTTAAGTAGTCCGTTTTTAAGGGACTATAGGCTAGTAGCATTCTTTACCTTTTTACGGTACTCTTGTAGAGAAGGGGCCGTACGGTTTACCTGTAGTAGTTTATTAATAAGGTTAAGTCCCGTAGTGTTAATAGGGCATATCTTGGCCTTTATAGGGTCCGTATTTAGTTCTGCCTGTATTTAGGGGTTAAGGTACTCTGGTTATAGCAGCATCTAGTTCCGTAATATAATCTTTATAGTAATCTAGTTATCTAGGTCTTGTTCGCGCCTTATAAGGGTATTTGCATAGTTGGTTGCGCCTGGCCTATATATAATTAGGAAGTAGAACTAAGATAGGATATCCGCCTAGCGTACCTGCCAGGCCGTAAGGGCCTTTGTTATTATAAAGTATTCTAAGGCCTTATAATCCAAAACCACCTTAATAGGCTTAGGGGTCCCTTCTAGCTATATACGCTAGTGCTAAAAGCTAGAGATAATAGCCAGCATTTCTTTGTTATAGATATAGTAGTTCAGCTTAGCATCTATTATAGTCTTTAAATAGTATGCAATAGGGTGCCATTCTCTATCTAGTTGCTTTTGGGAAAAGATACCAGCTATTACGCTGTCTAAGGTATTAGTTTCTAGCATTAAGGGCCGTTCCGGGTTAAAGTAGGCAAGTAGGGGAGCTAATACTAGCTGTTTTTTAAGCTTATTAAAGGCCTGCCTATATATGGCGTTAAAGTGGAAGGGCTGGTCTTTCCTAGTAAGATAGTTAAGGGGCCGGGCGATCCTACTATAGTTCTTAATAAAGTGTTGGTAGAAGTTACAGAAATCTAAAAATGATTATACCCCCTTTACGGTCCGTGGGGGTGTCCACTAGTTAATTACAGCTGTCTTCTCTAGGTTGGCCTTAATTCCGTCTATACTAATAATAAACCCTAGGTACTTTATACGCTTAATACTAAATTCTAACTTCTTAATATTGGCCTGGAGACCAGCCTTGCGGAGCTGTTATAGGACTTTATAGACATGTTCCTGATGTTCTAGTTTATTATTGGAGTAGATCATAATATCGTCTAGGTATACTATGTAGAAGTTATTAAGGTAGTTAAAGAGTACGTTATTTATATACCGCTGGTATATAGCTAGTCCGTTAGTTAATTTAAAAGGTAGTACTTTATATTTATACGATCCGTAGCGGGTCCGAAATATAGTAAGATTCTTAGATCCTAGGTCTATTCTAATTTAGTAAAAGGCCTGGCGGATATTAAGCTTTATAAAAATCTTAGCCTTATTTATATGGGCTAGCGTTTCCTTAAGCAAGGGCAGCGGATATTGGTCTTTGCGGGTTATATAGTTTAGTTTATAGTAGTTAATATAGAAACAGAGTCCACCGTTAGGCTTTTTTATAAAGAGAATAGGTGTGGTAAAGGGGACTTAGCTAGGCTTAATAAAGCCCTTATTAAGGTTATTAATAAGGTACTGCTTAGTAGCCTATAGTTTGTTAGTAGATTGCTGGCGGAGGGGGCTATAGCTGAAGGTATTTTCTTTGTCTGGCTTAATCTCAATCTTATAGTTGTACGGTCGGTAAGGTGGGAGTATATTAGATACTGCCTTAGAGAATACGTCCTTAAATTCCTAGTATTGGCGGGGTAGTTTCTATTCTACTAGCTCCTTATCTGTAAGCTTACTTTCCCTACTAAGCTGGTTACGGGCTAGGGCTTCCTTATCTTTAATTATTTAGTTAATTTCGTATAAGCTAGTTGTAAAGGCAGCGGTATTGGGCCGTTTTAAGTTCTGGTAGAACCCTATAGCGCTAATATAGCAGATATTAACCAGTGGGAGGTTTATAGGTTTCTTTACGGACGTTCCGTAGACTGTATTTTGTAGTAGAGGGGTTATAACCCTCCTTAGCTCCTATTCTATCTTCTATAAGTTATCCTTCCGGTTTATATATTTAGTACAGCGTCTAATATTCCTTACTGCTCTTTGTAGCTATATAGGGCCTAAGCTAGCTGGCTTATTACTAACTTCCTGGGTTTCTAGTGCTGGTAGTACAATATTGGTAGTTTGGGGGCGGCGTAGTATATAGACCCATTATGGATCGAGCTGTATATCTTTCTTAAAGGCCTGGTCCCTACGCATAGCATCGGCCTAGTAGACGGTGTCTATCTGTGGCTGTATAAGATTTTCTATTGTAATGCTGATTTCCTTTATAAAAGAAGGTATTAGGGGTAGGGTTTTAGGCCAGATAAGCCATCTACTCTATATGTCAAGCTATAAGCCTAGATAGGCTAGCCATTTTCTTTTTAAAATTATACTATGGCTTCCTAGGTCTGTAATAAGAAAGGGGACGTTATACTGCCTTTGTCTATCTACACGGAGGTGAATCCGCAAGATAGTTATAATAGGTGGTCCTATCCGTCCGTTATACCCGCGAATAGGAATTAGTTTGGGCAGTTCTTTAAGGGGTGCATTTAAAAAGTTAGCTAGCTTTACAGCATACTATATATCTATTAAGGCAAAGGTATTTGCTCCAAAGTTAGCTAAAGTAGAGGTTAAAACTTAATATCTATTACGGAATAAAGTATAAGGGATAGTGTAGCTTTTTCTACTAACTAGCCGACCTAGATTAATATATAATATGTTAATTCCTTTTAACCCTAGAGAGGAGTCTTGCTCTAGGGTTTTTCTTTTTCTAACTCTATACTATCCTCTTGAATTAACAGGACCTCGTTTGTTTTTACCACTATTAGGCAGTTTTTTATAAAGTGGTCTTTCTAGCTATATAAGAAGCAGGCTCCTTAATTACTAAAGGCCTGTCTTTGGGAGTTGCTATATGTAGGTTAAGTATTCGCCGGACCCACAGCGGAGCTAGCTGCACGGCTAGCCGCTAGGTTAACGGCGGGCGGTATAGTTAGTGCCGTAGGGGTTATAGATCTTACTAGGGCGCTATGGCCTGTTTTTATAGTACTTATATTTTAGTTGGCGGAGCTTCTAGTCTTATACCGCTTAGCGCGTGCCTTAATTTGGTGGAGGCCCTGGTTAATAGCTAGGTACTAGTCCGTAAGTTCCTTTAGCGTCTATATAGTAGTATAAACTAGTAGCACGGCGCGCTGTAGGTCTAGGGTAAGCTTATTAAAGAGGTTTAGCATTAAATCTTTCTAGGGGATTTAAGCCTATCTAGCTAGGTGTAGAAAGCGGGTCTAGAAGACTAAGAAGGTCTCTGTTGTTTTTATATTAAGGGCTTTATAGTTAAGACGGGCGTTCTATATCTTAAAGGGGTCCTTATAAATGGAAGATAGGTGGTTAATTATCTCTTCTCTAGAGAGGAAGGGGTCTGCTAAGTCCTAGGCATATCACGGACGTAGATACGCCTGTGCGTCCTCGCCAGTACGGCCGAAGACGTAAGCCATTTTAGCTTGGGTAGTAGGGAAGTGGTCCGCATTGACTTCGAGCTTGTCTTGCAGTTGAAGCTTCTAATTGTCGAATATAGGGTTAGTTCCGTCTGTAAGCAACGGGGGGTCCGCGACCTTCGCGGACCGCAACGATGCTGATACTGTGCGTTGGGCTAGGGCCTCAAGGACCGTAGCAAGTCTCTAGGTGTCAAGCAGCTCTCAAAGCCGCTCAATTTCGGCATTAGCTGCTGCGAGCTCTTCCTGGGGGGTCGAGACGGCGACTGTTTCACCATTGGAGGTATTTGCGGGTCCTGCAGCGGCTTTGCCAACTGCTGTATTTCTTGGCATGGTGGTAGGGGTATTGGGTAATTTTTGGTGTTTGTTTATTTCCTAGGGGTTCTAGTCCGTGCGTGTCCTATTCTTAGGTTTCGCGTTCTGTTTGTGTTCTTTTGGTTCTTGGGGGTCTATCCTGTCCTTGTGGTTCTGGTGATGTTCTTAGGGTCCTGTTCTGTGTTCTTGTCCTATTTGTGGCCTTGTAGATATATTTAAGTTCCTTCTTAGGAAAGAAGAGTAGTAACGAGCTTTAGATAATGTTAGCAACTCGGTTAATTGAGGTATGAGCACGGCAAGAAGGTCGCGCAAGCCTGTACGATTGGATTGTCTATAAACGAGGATCCAAAGCTAGAGAAAGGAAAGGGGAAGAACGGAAGCACCGCTTGAAGCTATATACAATCCTCTGGTCACG
>Ga0307507_10007841_pt1 | contig 15171 bp, 14 predicted proteins | sample 7_EM_MG_FD_207223 | JGI IMG/M metagenome (GOLD analysis project Ga0307507, IMG submission 207223) | Populus trichocarpa ectomycorrhiza microbial communities from riparian zone in the Pacific Northwest, United States - 7_EM | ecosystem: Host-associated > Plants > Roots > Unclassified | place... | reverse complement strand
GAGGCAACCCCGCTCATCCCACCCCTCATTCCCTATCCTACCACCCCTCATCCCGCTCCTCAACCTCCACGCAACAACTTCTCTCTCGCTAATAGGAAAGGTAAAAAAGAAACAACAACAACCAGACAGTGTCGACATAGCGATCTTTTAACTTGATCTTGATACCCTTTTCTTGCAATGGCCGACCCCAATGTATCAGCGGTGGCTATTGAGAATAGCAGAAAGCAGGAGAATGCTATTCGTGCGGTGATTGAGAAGAAGCCGCCACCGGAAATTGATTTCACTCTACATACGATGGAGGATGGGACTCAAGTTTCGACGCTTGAGCGAGTTTGCAAGGGTATGTTCTATGAGTTGGCTCTTTTCGCTTCAAAACTTTTCTTTCATCGTAGTGAATCTTGCTATCCCCCCTCCCTCTGCTTATCGTCGATCCCTTCTTACAGGGGATCTTCCTTTATTTCACTTCCTTAGGCTTTAGCTTGGAAGGACTCGATAAGGGGGTATCCCTTTCGAGTCCATTCGACTCTTGTCGTTTCTTGAAGGGATCGCGCGACTAGGACAATTTCATGTTGTTTAGCTACCTTTATCTGTCTCTGCATCCGATTTTTATCACTGCAATTTGGTTAATCATTTCCCCTTCTCCAAAATAGATGTACAGGCGCCCGCGTTCCACAAGCCTACGAAAGAGCAATTTTACGACTCTAATGATCCTACAAAGCCCGATCTCGCGTTCCTGAAGCAGCACTTTTACCGCGAGGGTCGTCTTACCGAAGAGCAGGCCATCTTCATTATTAACCGTGGTACTGAAATTCTCAGGACCGAACCTAATCTCCTAGAGATGGATGCGCCGATCACTGTGTGCGGCGATGTTCACGGGCAATATTACGACTTGATGAAATTATTTGAAGTTGGCGGGAATCCCGAGGAGACTAGATATCTGTTTTTGGGGGATTACGTCGATAGAGGCTACTTTAGTATTGAGGTATTTAGCTTTTTTTTCCTGATTACTTCGAAGCATAGGGTTGTGTCATTTCGAGTTTTGGCTAACTTGGGATGGAAAATAGTGCGTTTTATATCTTTGGGCACTGAAGATTTGGTATCCCAATACCCTTTGGCTTTTGAGAGGCAATCATGAGTGCAGGCATTTGACAGATTATTTTACCTTCAAGTTGGAATGTGGGTCGATTGCTTAACCTAAATTGCTTCATTGGGCTCGACTAATGGGGATTCTCTAGGCAAACACAAATATTCCGAGCGTGTATATGAAGCTTGTATGGACAGTTTCTGTGCGTTGCCGCTAGCGGCAGTTATGAACAAGCAATTCTTGTGTATTCATGGTGGATTGAGTCCTGAGCTCCAGACCTTAGATGATCTTCGAAGTGTATGCCGACCATTTCTTATATTTGTGGTAATGCGGGACTGATCGCGATATAGATTGACCGTTTCCGCGAGCCCCCCACTCACGGTTTGATGTGCGATATTCTCTGGGCCGACCCTCTGGAAGAATTCGGACAGGAGAGAACTTCTGATTTTTTCATTCACAACCATGTTCGTGGCTGCTCCTACTTTTTCTCATATCCCGCTGCTTGCTCGTTCCTCGAAAAGAACAACCTTCTGTCTGTCATCCGTGCGCATGAGGCCCAGGATGCAGGGTACAGGATGTATAGGAAGACCAAGACAACTGGATTCCCTAGCGTCATGACTATCTTTTCTGCGCCCAATTATCTTGATGTGTATAACAACAAGGCGGCTGTTCTGAAATATGAGAACAATGTCATGAATATCAGGCAATTTAGTGCGTTTGACCTCTCTACTGTATTTGTTCAGTGATACCCCTGGGGCTTGAGGTGCTAATATCACCACCACAGATTGCACACCCCATCCTTATTGGTTACCTAACTTTATGGACGTTTTTACCTGGTCACTCCCTTTCGTTGGTGAAAAGAGTAAGTGCCTATGCTCAGAGGGCGTCTAATCAGGTGCTAATTACAGTCACCGGCTCTAGTTACCGATATGCTTATCGCCATTCTTAACACTTGCTCTAAGGAGGAGCTCAATGAGGATACTCCGCTCTCCCCTGCATCTACCGACCCTCTATCGCCTCCTCCTGAGCCCGAGGCTGACCCCAATAGCCCAGATGCTAAGCGTCGTGCTATTAAGAATAAAATTCTTGCCATTGGACGTCTGTCCCGCGTCTTCCAAGTTTTGCGTGAAGAATCTGAGCGTGTGACTGAGCTTAAGACCGCCACCGGTGGTAGGCTTCCGGCCGGAACACTCATGCTTGGAGCGGAGGGCATTAAGGATGCTATTACTTCATTCGAGGAGGCAAGGAAGGTGGATCTCCAGAATGAGAGATTGCCCCCAAGCCACGAGGAAGTAGAGAAGAAGGGCAAGGAGGCAAAGGAGGAGGCAATGAGAAGCGCTGTGAGAGAAGCTGACAACGATAGGGAGTTGAATAGGGTGGCAAGGAGGATCAGCATGTAAGTTTGAAAACCTCCTCTTCGAGTAGAGACAACGTGCACTGGCTTTTTCCCTGCCGTTGATGGTGAGGAGAAATAAAGCTGACCTTCATTCGAGGACGGAGACTAAATCAGGGCGGAGCGGAAGCCCGAGCAAAAAGTGATCAACCTAATTCACCGAAATGATGGAGGAGGGATAAAAAAGAGGCATTTTTTCCTTGGTTAGAAGTCCATGAGTGATGGGCCAAGACTGGGCGGCTTCTCTTTTATGTTTTCTTTTCGCTTTTGTTTGGGTCGCCTTTGGTAATAGCCTCTCGTATGGACCAATGCCGACATAAAATGTCAACTATATATCCACCCAATATTTTATATTCCCCTTTCCATTTTTCCTACCGCTTCATACAGGCCCTTATCTCCTTCCCCTCATTTTGCTTGTATAATCAATGGAGAACAAAAAATCACGACCTTTGCTGTTATAAACCAATCACGCTCTTTTTCATTTCCAGCCCCCCCGCTAGCTACATTTCCCTTTATTTACCTTGGCTGAACAAATGGCGGTTTGTGATATGATATGATATGATAAGCGGTTTTTCTATTGTGGTTTTTCTTTTTTCTTTTCTTCACTGCCTTGAGTTCTTGGGTGATTGATTGACGGGTGGATTGAGCTGGTTTGATTCTCATTTAGCAGGCGTGAGGCGCGTGTATTCTTTGCGTAGTATAGTATACATGGTAGAGGTACTTTCGGGGGTCTGCTCTATTGATTTATGGCACACTGTTTTGTTGTGAGGCTTGTTTGAGGATCAGATACCGATAGGTGGAGTGAGCATTCTGGGATTATTTGTGTGCTCGTTGCTCGTCATCCGTACTGTGGGGTAGACGAGTCTCTTGCAGCAAAACAAGTCTAACGTCCCGCACACCTTGGAAAGAAAAAGGAAAAGAAAAGAAAGAAAACAGAAAGGGCGAAGGCCCACTGCCGCTGCAAAACAAGAGCGGAAGAAAAAGGTCTTGCTGGGAGTCGAACCCAGATTGCGGGAATCAAAATCCCGAGTGCTAGCCATTACACTACAAAACCTGTAATTGTTGGCTGATGTGACCGTTTGCTAAATTTAAACTGCGAGGAGGGCAAGATTGAGTTTATGGAGAGGTGAGAGAAGAGAGGGTTTGGGTCACGTGCGCTTGGGTGGCGAGTTTCAAGAGTGGAACCGAGGGGAAATCCGCTCGGCAGCGGTTGGGATGCTTTTGCTTGGGCGACAAGTATGGGTCGGTTTTGTGTCACTGTGTGTTTGTTTAATAATATTATTTAAAAAAGAGCAAAAAATGAGTGTTTTGCCTGTCCGTGCAAGCTGTGCAAAGGTTATCTGGCAATATTCCGTATTCTGCAAAATAGTAGTTATCAAATGCTACTTCTAACTTGATGTAATAGTATCGTTAGCTTCTTCAACGGTGTTCCGTGCTGGTGTAAGATTCTTGTCGGTACAGAGATCGGGATCACTACCGTATTCTCACTCCCTCCCTGACGGGCCTTTTAGATATAGGAGTAGGTATCATACTCACCAGCACTTGTGTTTTTTCAGAAATCACTTTTAACCCCTTTTTTTGTGTTTTCCCAAGTATCGCATCTCCTGCAATCTGGTCTTGTTTTCCTATTGGAAGTTATGCATCATCCTCTTAAGTTGATATTTTTGCTTAGGTTTTTGGAAAATTGAAAACATACAATCTGCTTTTTGATAATAGGCTTTTTGTATTCAAAATCCAATCTATTTGGCCGCTCCTGATTGGACATTGCCCTGCATGTGCTTTCCTGTGCCCCCTTATACCTCCATGCAAGTCTAGTCCATTTCACAAATGCCACGACGCTATGAGCATACATAGTGGCTACTACTTATAGTCACGCAATCGCGCAAACCCTAGAAAAAGCATAAACTGCTACTACTCGTAGATATTGCTTAGGCATGGAGGGTCGAAAATTGACAGCTCACGAAAATACCCAACTCTATCCTCATTCTCCAAATAAACTAACTACACTCAGACAGCAGGTCGCCCCATTACCCTACCCCTGCCCCGAGCACGGTCAAACGTGTTCTACCGTGCCAAGGAACCAAGACATCTACTTGTAACTCGACGACAGCCACTCAACGATACAGATACAGTGAATTTAGGTAAACTCGAAATCAAACTGGATAGCTGGAGAGTGTCAGCGAGTTTGTGCACAACTGACTCCCAACCTGCCATGTACTTTTTGGAATACCATGAACTGGCAAAACGGAGAGAGCATATTCCACCGGCCCAGGGTCTCAAAGTGCTGTCATGCTAGCATAGTGCTACATTAATTGGTTTTCTCTGAATATGGGATACATCTCGTTTTTGGACAGAACGGGTATATCGTTTAAATCAGACTAGGTTAGAATACCCGTAAAACCCGAAATAATTGGGCATGGCACTAGGACGTCCAGAATTTCCCCCTCTGGATTAGGGGGAAAAACACCCCGAGAAGACTCTCTTTCAGCCCCCACTTGAAACACAGACCTTACTAGGAGAGGCAACTCTAACGTCTTAGCGTGATGCCCAATTATTTCGGTTTTTACGGGTACTTATCTACACATCCAGAAGTGATTTCCTCTGTTTAGCCTTTCGCAGAAGCTTGAAATATAAGTTAACCTTAAAGTCGTCGATACGGTACTACATTTCTCAATATGACGAATCAATTGAATCGAAAGACCCGTTTTGTCACAGAGAACACCAACCCCTGTAACCCCCTTTAGAAAAGCCCAGATCTGACAAGGTGACTTCAGAGCGCGTTGGGTATCACAACGAGAGTGGAAGCGGTATCTAGAGAGGGAGTTGTCAGCATTTCGGGGGTAGACGTCGTAGGATTTGGACCGTCTCCCCTCGAGGTAGGGGGGTGGCTTCCGTTACCGCAGGGATGGTACATTTGGCTGAACGCCGGGAGGGATCCTGAAGGGAAGGAGCTGTGTGCCTCAGTTACATTTATTACTATTTGGCTTAATTCAATGTGCCCAACCTTCTTTTGGTGTGTTGTTGCGAATTAAGTTAGAGTATGATATTGTAGGGAGAATTATTGGTTTCTATCACTGTTATTCACAATCCTGAGAGTGATAATCCGTGTCGTTGGGAAGGGCTTGGTCTTATTTAATATTCGATGAGTGATTGGGAAAGGGTATGATCTACGTAGTTGATACAAGTACTGTATCCTAGGACCTTATGAGTCTTTATTCTCTGAGATATCATGGTGCGCCATTGGAAGATGTCTGTAGATTTGGATTGGAGAGCATGGTGATCGAGAGAGATGCCAGCCGGTAACCCCCCCAGGTCAGTCGTATAATCCACTCTGAAAGAGAGTTATCGAAGATTCGGACTTTAAGTCCAATAGGATCGTCTTACGTCTTAGTTACTTGTCGTGCGTCGCAGGATGCCAATATTTGCCGCCGAAATTTCCCAGATCCGTTACTAATCCCACTGCGGGAATTTAAAAGCCCGGGAAGGATCTTGGCCATATGGTTCTTTAGATATGTGAACTTACTATCCCTTCTTTTCCCAATTAGATGAAATTTAGAAATCACCCACCGGATAATTATCCCTAGCTCCAACCGCTCAAATTACTCGCAGCAGACAAGAAGTATGGGGAGAATAGGTGGTGAATTTGTATGAAGGGCCAGATGCTCACGGATTCCTTTACCATAATATTATGTTTAGCGAATCTCCGTTTTTAGGTTCCCCCACCCGCGATGAGTAATGATTTGTGAAAATTCCCGAGCTGTTCCGTCCGCTCCATGCATGATACCCGAGTATTAGCAAGCCACAAACGTAAAGACTATTCCAGAACAAACCTTTACAACCAGCGCCCAAGCTTACCGCGAACCCTTCGAAATGCCATCTTTCGTCAGAACCCAAGGCCTCGTGATGAAGAGAAACATTCAAGCACAATTACGTTTTAAGAATAGAAACCTGTGACGACAACTTAGACCATCTCCCAAACAAGGAAGGAGAAGTAAGCGGCGGAAGATAAGCCCCAGTCTGGCGTTTTTGTGCTTGATATGGATCATATCGCTAGTGCTGACTTGATTGCGATAGGAGATAGTCTAGATGGTAGGACTAGGATAGATTGGGTACGGACAGGCAGCGCAGTGCTCCAGTGCTGTGGTTGCGCTCGTATGGTGCTTGTTTGGTGCCACGGCTTGGCGACAGCCCCATTAGCACAGAGCACTCCATCCTCTCCATCTGACCTACTCTTCCCCAGTGTGGCGCTCACCCCAAGACACTTAACCGGAGGAAGGGTCGGGAAGTTACCGTATTACACGCAGCCCCGCCACGGAACATTCCCAAGGCTGGGTTCTGCAGAACAAGACTGAGAATTACTGCAATGGTGCCATTAAATGGTACGCTTGAGATGATATTAACCTTCGAAAAAAGAAATGCTGGTTTCAATATCATCAGCTATCGACACTACCGGTACTATGTGTTGTCTCGCTTACCACTGTGCGCGCGTCTGAAGTTCAAGCCTGTACCATACGAAGCTAGTGAGAGTCACTGTATCGTAGCTGAGCTTTGAGAAACTCAGGCCTAAAAGCACAAGCTCTATAACCCAAATCTTAGATCAACGTTCGACATTCCTACCGCCATAGTCTATCAGTTTGAGTGAGATAGCGTTTGTGCCCGTCGAGTGAACAATTAGCTTCCCTCGGCGCCAAATTAACCCGGCTAATAAACCTCCGACTCTACTTTTGGAAACAAGCCCACCGTTCACTCGTTAACTGTTCGCACAGCGCCCTTAACTCTATTAATTGCTACAGCACAGCCTGCGCCTCAAGCAACCTAAGCGACTGGGCGGAAGCAGTCGGGAAACCCCATCTCCCCCCAGTCTCCAGCACAAACGACTGCAAGGCACACTTTTTCCCCCGCCGCCTCAAATGGATCAACTCACAACCTGACAAAAGTACCCCGCATATGCACGCTGCCGATATCCCTTTTTCTTGCAGAACACCTCTTGTTTTAGTCGCAAGACTCTTCGTGAATAGGTTTCAGAAGATGGTGTTCTATTCATACGGCAATACGCGATCTAGACCATACATGCTTGGCCGGTTGGCATTGTTAAGGCTCGGGTGGCGACTTATGCGCGCTACACAGTTCTCAATTATTGAGAGAAAAGGGCAAGCCACACGTCACACCCGAATCTCAAGGTGGGCCTGATGTGCGATTTGCTTTTTTGTTTTTTTCCAGGCTTATTGATGAAGCAGGGGGAAGAGAACAGATGAGTGATACGCTTCCTGTGGGATACGGTATGATATCAGTACGTACGATACACCCCTACGAGTCATCCTCGAGGAGCGTGCAGCACCGTATATAGCTTGGGGAATCCCCCCGGTGGTGATGGCTTATCATGCCGGTATCTTACTGCTACTCTACAAACTACAATACGAACAACATCTCGCATATAACCACAACCAAATACCTAAGAAGAAATAGTCCATACCTTCCCCAGAGAACGGCACACGAACAACCAAAAAAACAACCAAAAAAAAAACCATCATGGTCTTCATTCTAGGGATAATCCTAGCCTGCCTCTCCCTCCCGCTGGTAATTTACGCCGGCGAGCGCACAACTGGTCGCAGGATCCCGCGGCCCCAAATCTTCCGCTCCCTCTCTGCTCCGGACCCCTACACCAAGCAAGAGCGCGAGTCCTCACCGGCCCCGCCAGCAAGAAGACAAACGATGGACTCCCCTAGGCGGGCAGATACTACTCGTTCCGATACGTCGTGGAAGACTACAAGCACTGGGGAGACATACGTGAGGGAGGTATCGTTGGGGTTTGACTAAAGTGGTCAGGTGATAAACGGGGGGTGAACAGGGGTAGGGGTATGAGTAGTGGCGCATGATTAGGGGAGGTAATGACTGGAATGGAGGCTTTAGAAAGGGGGGGGAGAAGGAGTTGAGTCATTCTTTTGAAGGGGTTTCTTTTTTATGGGTTATTCTTGGCGATTGGCATTGGTTTTAACCAATTTCATTTTGTTTTGTTCAGTTTTTCTTTTTTTTTTCTTCCGCACAATCTGACTGTTTCTCTGATTCATTAATTTTCCTAAGATGTATGTTTTTTCTTTCAGGTTTTGGTACCTCTTGCATCGTTTTGGCTAGTTTAGGTGTTATCCTTTCATTCTTTTTAGCATTTTTTCCACAACCTGCGATACCATCATATACCCACTTTTCGCTACTTTGTATCCCTATTTTTCATCATTTCTTCTCACTCACTTCACACGTGACTAATATCCTTGTTCTGCCATTCTTATTTCTCTTGCTAGCTTGCATCTTAGATTTCCCATTTAGCTCTCTTGCACTGTATCCTTGCGCTTGGTTTTTGACTCTTTATGTGTATTGCATTAACTATCGTTCATATTATAAATTTCGCACTCTTTTTCTTTTGTATGTCAGCTGTTCTACTGCGCTGCAACCTAGTATGTGACTGTATCATAGCATAAATGATCTGCTCTTTTGGATAGGGCGTTAAGTTACTGTTCTGAAACAGTGATTGCCCTTCTCAGCGGAAATTATGTCCAGCGAGGTGGTTATCGGGCTGGGCTGGGCTCTGGTGAGGTGGGACTCCGTTGTGCGAGGAATCTGCAGTCACGATAGAGAGTACCTAGAGATTTGAGGTTGCTGTGCTGCTATCCCGTGGCGTTATTTAGTAGAACCCCCCAGTGCTTGAGTATACGGTACTCTGGTGGGTGCCTTGGACGCCATCCTCACAGAAACCCTTGCGGTAGGCCTCGAGACGTGACAGCCACGAGAGCCCAACACGAGTCATGGCCCATGTCCGACCACGTGACAAGTACTAGTACGCCAAGTATCCCACAGAGCCTCCTCAACTGCTCTCCCCTCCACCTCTTAATCGACTCATGCAACAACAACCCCACCATGCAACCAACCAACCAACCACCACCACCATCACTCAAGCCAACAGAAAACCTCAATTCCACCAAAAAACTACATATTACAAGTACGACGCACGACCACAATGCCACTAACAATCCTCCGCCAACCCCCAGATCTTTCATCCTACACGCCTCTCGCAACTCACCAATCTTCCACCCCGGCCTCCTTCCAAACCCCAGTACTACACTTCCACGCTCCCTCCACCACGCTCCTAATCGCACCAGAGCATGTCTCCCTCCTCCCCATATTTCCTGACGTCCCCACCCCTTCCTCGGCTACACCGGACCAGCTTCAAATCCCCAAAATCCAACTTCTGATAACCTCCCAAACTCTCACCCTCTACAATGCTCCCTCAAAAATCGGCATTAGTCTACCTTACCCCTCTATCACCCTCCACGCCATCCAGAAGACCCCACACGGCGCTGGAATTTACATGCAAATATCGCTCTCCCCTCCGAATGCTGCGGCGCACACGAATACGGATGAGTATGACCAGGATGAGTTGCTGGAGGTTACAATTATGCCGGGTTCGGTCGGTGAAAGGGAGGAGGAGCAGGAGGAGGGAGTGGTTTCGGAGATGTTTGATGCGTTGAGTGTTTGTGCAGGATTGAATCCGGATGAGGTTGGGAGTGATTATGATGATGAGGAGGAAGAGGAGGATGAGATTTTGTGGGAGGGTGATGTGGAAGGGGGAGGGGAGGGGCTGAGGCTTGAGGGGTTTCCCGCCGGTGGGGGGTGGATTACGGCGGACAATGTGGGAGATTTTAGGTTTGGTGACCCGGTTGAGGGGGACATACAGTCGGATGGAGGGGTTGTGTTGGGCCCGGGGGCGGGGACAGTCAGGCTAAGAGATGAGGTTGAGGGAGGGGGGGTGGGGGAGAATGGAGAGGGGGCGGAGGAGGAGGCAAAGTGGAGGAAGACGGGGTAATGGATAGATTATCTGGCCATTTCCTCGTTGTTGGTGTCCAAACAGTACTTGTGGCTTGATATGTTTTTTTATCGGGATAGCCACCATAAAATTATGGAACCCATTTAGCCATGTCCCTTCCAGCTTATCCCATTATCGTAGTAGATTAATCGTTACACAGTGCAGCCCATAAGAACCTAATCTACACTCTCCGCCCTCTCACCCCTCTCTTCACTTAGACTCACCCCCCCATCCAGGCAATCCTCCTCAACACCCCCGTCATCAATCGTCAACACCCCCTCCCCATTCGTGAAAAACCTACTACTATACCTCCTCCTCTTCCTGCACCTCCCATCCATGATCCCAAGCCCCCCCTGCAAGTCCAAGTTGCCCTCATCAACTGTAGTGATCGACTCCAAACCAACAGATATCGGCCTAGTCTTGGGCGAGTAATCCATAACCAGCGATTCCCGAATGGAACCGCCCATCTCAATACTCATACGCTCAAACCTGCTCACCGGCGAGCCGACGGGCGAGAACGTGAACGCTGCAGGACCAGGAGGTGAAGGGAAAGTGAAGGGCGAGAATAGATTGACCGAGGAGAGCCGAGTATCTGCTGGATTTCTGGCGATGGAGGAGTAGTAGTTCACCATTGACAGCGTCGGGGAGTAAGTGCTTTCTACACCGCCGAGCATTCTGCGAGAGGATTTGACTGGGAGGACACCGAGGGGTCCGAACTCCAACTCCGAAGCGGGGTTGGGAGTTGGCGGGTAACCATTAGATGGGGATATCGGGGAGCTCGAGGTGGTAGAAAAGAATTCGTCGTCGGGACTACCTTCAGGGTTCTCTCGGAGTGATGGGGGAGATTTGAGGGATAGGACCCTAGGCCGAGTAGGCATCGAACAGGAAAAGTGGCGGCTGGACGTTATATCCTGGCCTAAAACTACACTATCGAGGGACGGTCGGTCAAGGAATACATCGCCCGCACCCCCTTTATCGGACAATGTGGTATCGTCGAAAAGGTTACCAGACAGGGACGGGGATAAGGCAAGTCCGATATTTCCCCGTGCGGCGTCGTCGTGATCACTACCACTGCCAACATCCTCTCCACCCGAAGGCGTAGCCGTACCCTGGGACAAACCCCTGGCAAACGGAACCTCCCCGCCGCGCCGCGAATGCGGAGATGTGAGTCCACCGACAAGCGGAGACTCGAGCGACGACGGCGGCGACGAGTCGTCGACACCTACAACCACCCCCGCCGCTATAGTCGCCGTCTTCCCGCGGAAGAGTTTCTGGGGTGTATTCCCAACAGTGTAATTCAGTATCGAAGAGCCTGTGGAAGAAACGCTAGAAATCGATGCCGAATGGCCAGACGTGACCACGAACGTACTGAAGCAATCATTACCATGGTTACCACTCTCACCGGGTTCTTGATCGTTACAGTACTCGCTCTTTTTTGAGAATTCGCCGATTTGGGCTGGGTGGAAGAGCGACGGACTGTAAGCCTGCACGTACCTAGACTGGCGAATGGAAGACCTCCGCGCCGGAGTGGGTGCGCAGAGGCCCGGCGTCGTGAACGAGTCAGATAACGATCTACGACCGCCCCCTGGGAGGAAGGAGTATATACTCGTGCATAGGACTGTCGGTCCCTGCTGCTGTTGCTGCTGCTCCGAGGACAAGCAATGAGAATGCGGGAATATTGGATCTCCGCGGAGTGAGTGCACGTGCGCTGGGAATATACACCCCGGCAAGGGAGAAATCATGGAACCGCACCCGCCACTGGCGGAAACGTGGCCACCCAGTGCAGGGGATGAGAAAGAGCGATAGGTTAAATGTGCATTTGGAAGACCGTCCGTAGCGCCCACCTTGAATGGCTCTCGGTACTCCGCCCCGTCCTGCGACGTCCCCGAGCTGGATCGGGACCACAGCGAATGATGCGTGGTGAAGGGCTCCTCGGGGCAGACTTGGTCCTTCCACGTAATATGTTTAATACTCTTCTTCGAAGAGCCACCTGCATCAGAGGGGACACCAAGACCTGACGGGAGATTACACACTTTTTCTTCGGTGGCCAGAACGGGTGATTGACTCGGTTCTCGATCTACACTCGCGATTGAGCTTTGCCGGACACGCCCAATACGACGACGGCGCTTGAGCGCCGTAAATGCCGCCACCAGTGCTATGCATAGGGCTATCACTCCGCCGACGGCCATACCCGCTATCGCCAAGGGCGGGACCCCAGCCTTCTCCCTTTTTGCCACGACCCCCGGGTCTGGGGATTGCTGGAGTGACTGGGATGTCTGCTGTGTTGGGGATACCACTACTGTCGGTACAATGCCATCTGGAGTAGGTGATGTTCTCGCATCGTCCAACTCGAGACTGGGAACCCCGGAAGGAAGCACACTGGGGAGTATCACTGAGGGAACCTGATGTCGAGGACTTGCGACAGCAGCTGGCGTCCCATGGACTTCTGCAGTCGCTATCGACCCCGAACTCTTCCGGAAGTACGCCGAGTAGATGTGATCTGCGACAGTATACGTTGGCAGGGGATTCATGCCTATTTTTTGAAACCGTCAGCTAGAGCACTACCTAACCCCGCCCCCCCACCACAATGCAAAAGAACATGTATAATACATACCTATCACCCTCCCGAATACCACTCGAATTATTAAAGTAAATAGATGGATAAATAGAAATAGGTAAAAATTAATTCAAATCCCCGAAAAATACCAACAAAGGGAAGAACGAAAGAACTAAGGAAAGAAAACGAATAATGCCAGTCAGGCGACTAAGTTACCGATCCCAAAAGAGTGTGTTGATACTACAGTATCAGAAATAAAAAGAGCGAAAGCCTGTACAGGCGTGAAAGATTTTTTATTTTTATTCAACGAGAGGAGAGGAGAAGAGAAGGGAAAGAAGGGAAAAGCAGGGAAATCTAAACTGCGTGTTGATTATATCAATCCCCTCCCCCCCCCTTTCTCACTACCACTACACACAGAAGGAGTAGAGTGTAGTGGATGGAGGAATGAAGATCTTGAAATGCCTGCATCAATGAATGTAAGGGGTGAGCATAAGTATGTCTATATCCGCGGCAGAATTGTGACTTGCTTGTATTGTATTGTATTGTATTGTATTGTACTGCCATGTCATGCGAGAAAGCATGTGGCCTGCTATGACAAGAATCACTCAATCATAAGATAAGGGGATTGGCGGGGAACATACTTCCTCACGCAGACTTTCCGCCTAAGGTACATTTACATGACTCCCGAGGCATGCCACAATAGCCGGAAGTACCGTAGAGTACCGGCACTGCACAGTACAGGACAGTACAGAACATGAGATCTCCGTATGGCAGAATAGAACCTCATCACCTTCGCCGGTGGTATCCTGCAGCGTGCCTGCATGCCTACCTCCGGCACTCACCTGCAATGAACCCCACCACCACCAGCCAGCCAGCCAGCCAGCCCCAAGCAAGAAACAAAGAAACCCGCATCCACACACACACACACACACACTCTCTCTCTCTCTCGTAATTACTGCCATGATACCTTCAGAACCGAATTTCCCTAATTCACATGGAACCTTCGGGGGAATCCTGGTATCGTAGACTCAAACTGCCGTAACTTACCCCACCACAATCCCCCACTTCTAAGAAGGAGGGGGGAAGCACAGGATCAACCTCCCACCAATTCCTCCGGAACTGAGCTGAAAAAAATGAAAAGAAAAAAATGAAAATGGAAATGAAAAAAAGCGAAAGCACATGCCAATCATGAGTTTCTGTGCGTGTGGACGACCGACCACCACCACCCCCTTACATTCCCGGCAATAACCGTTTCTGCCGGAGCACGCACTCACGTTCTTACAGTGTTATGGCCGTTTAAATTGGGGGAATGGATGGATGGATGGGTATTCACAGAACGGCTAGCGAGCGAGCGAGTGGACGTCGGTGATGGTGGACCTGTACGGAATTAGTACAGTAGGAGGAGAGGAAGAGGGGAAGGTTGATAGTTCTAATTATTGGAATCATGAAAGGTCACTCGGATGTATGCGAGAGTGGTTTTCTTTATCTTATCGAAAAAGCTTCAGCTGAAGTCCTTACCCTGCTTTTTTTTTTAAAAAAAAAAGGAGAAAAAAAGAAAAAAAGAAAAAGGGTTGACTTATCTGCCGAGCTAATACTGGTGGTACTAGTAAATGATGGTTCCATTCTCCTTCCTCTTATTTCTTTGCCCATGTGTATTCATTGTTTCGTTGATGGGGAAAGTGCTTGTGTGCCGGTTAGTAGAGGATGGGAAGGATGGATAGATGGCGAGCCCGGGTAATTATTTCTCCATCGTACTATGATATCATGTTTATAAATAGGTGGACTGTACTCGTAATTTTCTGACGTTTGTAAAAACCATACACCTACTTGTACATTTAGTAGATAAGCAAATAGCATCAATATTAGCAAGCCATGAAAAAGAAAAATGTGACTGGAACATACATCACTAACAAGTTCCCTTGCCAAAGTTCTCTATGAATTCCTTGTCTACAGCAATCGGAAAATATACTCATAAATTTTCTTTTGAAAAACTAGGGAACCATCCAGGAATTTAGAGGTAATATTCTGTAGTTTTTGAGGCCAAATCCAAACAACCCACTCAGTTGGAGCCCTTAAAAACATCCTGGAGTCCTTCTCTCTTTCACACAAAGGTAGTAGTATATCATGTTTTCCTAGGCCCTGGGAGAGTTGCCTTGGCAGCATATGCGGACCTAGTCGTTTCCACAAACGTCAGAAAATTACGAGTACACTTCTTTTCTCCCTGACGCCCAGTACCATGTTTTATATTGATTAGATGGGTGTTATATTTACCGGATAATTTA
>Ga0307507_10007840_pt1 | contig 15172 bp, 14 predicted proteins | sample 7_EM_MG_FD_207223 | JGI IMG/M metagenome (GOLD analysis project Ga0307507, IMG submission 207223) | Populus trichocarpa ectomycorrhiza microbial communities from riparian zone in the Pacific Northwest, United States - 7_EM | ecosystem: Host-associated > Plants > Roots > Unclassified | place... | reverse complement strand
GGTACGGATGAAAAAGGACTATGAGAGGGACTGGGAACGTTCTCCCCACTTCTGCTTTTTCGTCCGACCCCTCCCACAAGCTCTATTCTTCTCCCCGCACCCCCCGAACCCTTTCTGTGTCCTCCCGGATCCGGCGGACTAAATCAGGGCAGAACGAGGTATCATAGGAGGAAGGGTGGCGGACAGGGGTGTGTGGGAGAGGGTTGGGAGTAGATAAGTCCAGGCCACAAGGCGCCTGTGAAGAGGAGCCTGTGGACAGGAGCATTCAGGACTAGGGGAGGAAGAGGATATGCGCTGGGGGCAGGGTTGCTAGGGAGAACTGCGCCAGGCCGCGTCCTGTGCCTCCGGAAACAAAGGAGTCGTGGCCAGCCGAAGCGAGCCTGAGTGTTCGCATCAGGAACTGGAGTTTACGTTATAAGCGCCTGGAGCCTCCGGCGCACAGGGCAAACAGGACGCATCAGGACCCAAGGTACTATTTTCGCTGATGTTTCAAGGAACCAAGAAGCAAGTTGAAACCCTTGTCCACTAGGAAATGGAGCCCATGCGTCCTTGCCCAAATTACGGTGTTCTTCTACATAGTCCTCCACTTCCACAATGATAAACCAAAATACCCCTGCACTCTGATGCATCGGGGTTGCGTTCTGAGGCAAGCGACCTCTTTCCTATGTCCTGTGCGTCCTGTACGTTCTGAACCACATTGCAACCATCCTTTGCATCCTCTGTGTCCTGACTTGCCTAGCAACATCTGCAAAAACATACCGTGCCCCAGGCGCACTACTGTCGCGTCAGGATACCAGATACAGTAACTTTGTGCCCTTAACGTTGAGTGCACCCAGAGCTGGGTTGCTGCCTTCACTTGCGCCAGGTGCGTCATAAGGCACAGTTGCCATACAGCCTTACCCTGGACACTAGTAGCTACACAACCTTACACTCCGTCCTTCCTGACTCAGCTTACAACACAATCGCATTTCCAGATGCACCACTCATTCACTCCACATTCAGAATATCTCTTGAGTATTACACCTATGTCTTTCCAGCCATCTCTCATACCTACAAAGGGGGTCCCCTTGGCAAAAATAATTGGGTCAGTATGGGCGCCAAGTGGGAAAGCCACCGTACTCCTAATCATAATATGGCGCTAATCATACTGGCCAGCCAGTGAGCGACAGAGAGTTCTATTTTCAGAACATGATCTTTCAGAGAGCGAAAATGCCAGCTCACTCCAGTCTGAAAGGGAGTGATAGCTATGACAGTCTCTACTACTAGGAGTTGTTGTGGTTTCTGGGCATGTAGCCTTTGACGCGACACCACTGCTCACTTCCCCTCACCGTTCAAGATCCTCATCCCCAATGGGTACCCTGAAGCCTGCGCCACAGCCACACTACCGATCCTGGTTCTGACCCCTGCATCGTTCTGGGCTCGATGCCAGCTACACATTGGTATAGGATTCATCCTTACATGGTAGTAATTGATGGGGTTATAAGGCTGGCGATCTCTGGATTCAATGGCTGATTCCTCTATAACCGCAGAACAGATTCCAGTCCTGTTTTCTGAAGGTTGGTGGGCTCTGCATCAGCTACACAACGGTATAAGGCTCATCCCTAGGCGGTCAATACTCATGGAGGTGCTGACCCTTCTTTAGAACATGGCGGAATTTTACTTGATGGCTGATATCTCCACGACCACTTAACGGATTCCAATTCTGTTTGTGGGAGGTTGTTGGGCTCAACGCCAGCTACGCAGCGGTATAGAGTACGTCCATGTCCCATGAACGCCCATGAAGTCACTGTCTTTTGTGGAGATACTAAGCTGGTAGAATTTTCCTCGATTGCAGATTACTCCATAACAACTTGACGGATTCCAGATCGATTTGCGGTAGGTTGTTGGGCATGATGCCTGCTACGCAACGGTGTGAGTTATACCCCTATTGCATCAAAACTCAGGATTTCACTGTCTTCTGTTGAGGGGATCTTATCTAGTATGCTGGCGGAACTTTGCTCAATAGCTGATTACTCCATAACCGTTTGACGGATTCCAGTTCTGTTTTCGGGGGGTTGTTGGGCTTGACGCCAGCTACGCAACGGTATAGAGTACGTGCCTGTCCCATAAGGACCCATGAAGTCACTGCCTTTTGTGGTGTTACAATCCTCTTTCTCCGGGTGATACTTGCAGCAGGTAACCTCTAGTTCGCTAACGATCCCTCGTTTCCACCTTGTCACTGTTGCGATAGCTAAGCCCTTGACTCCTAACAAGCAACGTCGATCACTAGGCCTATATAAGACAATCATGGCTTGATTTTCTAAAAGTGTAGTAGATAAAGATATTTGTATTAAAAGTATAGTGTATGAAAGAACTTAGATGGTTGGGTGAAGAACCCAAATCTCCTGCTTTTTTATATTTCTTTTTATACTTTTTTTTTACTTTCTTTTTTTTATTTTTTATTTTTTTATCATCATAGATTTGTTTCGTCTTCTGGGTACAAAAAGTGCATGCAGGGTATAGCTATGGTATAAAAGAAGCTCCTATCAGGAACCAACGGGCAGCAGGGAAAAAACCATTAACCCACGTTTCTCTAGTCTGGAACCAACCACATACCAGCTACACCAAATAAGAAATGCAACCCTGACTAGCGAAGCGGGCAGGAAAGAAAAATTAAATCAAAACATAGAGAGGAATCAAGAGGAAAACCATTGCCGTAGACACCAACAAAATAAATAATTGTTATAACCACTTATGAAACCCAAAGTAAGCGACGATAGAAGAAGAACAATGGGGGGGCTGGGGCCACAAATAACCATAGCGGCAGTGCTAGCATTACACATGAACCTAAGACTTTAACATCCGTCACCGAGGCAGTGCTATACATGACTGAGCGTAACCGAGTGGTGGGACCGTGGAGAAGACGCGAGGGCGGCACAAGGTGAAGGGGCAGTAGGGTGCCAGCCAAGTGAGTAGATTGTAGCTGTAACCGTGCAACGGGATGAGACCTTGAGGGGGGACAGGAGGGGTAGACCCAATAAGTGTGGAAACTATTGGTAACCGTGTGCGGGTCTGACTAGGCAGCCTCTCAAGGAAGTGAAGAGTACGGAGAAATTGACCGTCGCCTATTGAAAAGGTTTCTCCTACTGCGAAGTGTAGTCCCAGCCGTCTGTAACATGGGCGAGAGGGTGTTGCCGACAGGGTGAGCACTGAGAGAGATAGCGAAACGCGAGCGGAAAGAGGAGGGAGTAGAGCTAAACAACCCCTAGAAACAAGGACACCAGGGCCCAAGGATCCCAAACCTCATGCTTTTGTTTCGTCTTTTTCTTTTTTTTTTTATCAAATACTTTATATTAATCAACTACTGGGAACAAAAACTACGTGTAGCACTAGCTATGGTGAAGAAAAAACCCCATCCCCTATCTTTTATCCACCCCGGCACCAGGGCAAATGCCATCAACCCAAGTCTCTCTGGTATGAGACCAAGCGCACACCGGCCACGCAAAACGAGAAATCCCCCTCCAAGGGGGCGGTCGAAAAGAAAAATACAAATAAATACATGGGGAGGAGTCAATAGGAAAACCCTTGCCGTAGACACCAAGAAATCAATAATTGTTAGAATCACTAATGAAACCCAAAGTAACCGACAATGAAAGAAAAACAATGGGGGAGTGGGGGCCACTGAAAACTGTTGCGGCGTTGCATTCATTACTCAAGAACCCAAGTATTATGGGAATAGTAATATTCTAAGAACAGGCGAATATACTAGGCCCGGTTGTTGGTTGTTTGCAATTCGGAGAATAAGTCTAGGGAGACAAAACTCAAGATAAAAATGTAAGGTAGGTAGAACGATAAATATTTGTTTAACGTGTATATATTGTTAAGGTCTCTTCTCCGTTGCTTGATGATGAGAGCCGCTACGAAGACACCTCGATATTTATATTCCGCTTCTGGGTGTTTGGGGGCTACATAATCTCTCCCTATAACTAAGTATCTTTCTTTCACCTGGCTCGACTTCTGTGAGGTGGGAGCCCGACTTGACTCTAAACAGCTGTTATCTTTCTACTCTCGTTTGCGCAAATTATTGCCATGTGGGCCTCTCTCAGGGGAAGGGTGTAGTGCCCGTCCTCCTAGATGGCTATACGAACATGTATCCATTGCTAAATGGATTTACGAATAATCTCGATATATTCGGATTTGAGACAATTATTCGCTGAGATAGAAGATGGCCAATCCTCATCTTGTTGGCTCCGTTTAGACCTTGCTTGCAGGAAGCATTCATTAGTCTTATCCGGCATGACACGACTCTTTCCTATCAATCTAACTAATGGTTACGACTATAGTTATTGGTCTACTGCTAACAATCCCTTTGGGAGTTCCCCGACTCCCTTTCCGAGCATACTGCATTCCTACTAGTTACTGGGCGTCTTTCCAGACAGAGGATGCCTAACTAAAGTAGAGACGTCCCGTGAGTTTGTAGCCACTTGTCGATACCCAATCTTAGAGTGGTTGTAACTCTGTGCGATGTCGTCCGATTGGGATGCTTTCACTTGCATCAGGTGCTCTGAGGTTTCCTCTCATATATCCTGCGAACAGGAACCGGTCGGTCGGAGGGCCGGGACGTATACGGTGTTGTAAGTAGGGTCCTCTTTACTGATGTCTTTGGTGAGTGGACGCAACTTCCCAGGTGATGTATGGCAACCTATTGTCCCAACGTCGGAGCTGGTGGGGGGTGTTGCTAACTCTTTTTTACAGGTTCATGCGCGAAGGTAGGGTAACTTGACCACCTTATCCTTCTGGGAGCTCTGTGCCTAACACGAGCTCCCTCCTCTTAAGTTTCGTCCCGAATACTTTTTGTCCAACTATAATACATTCTTTGTCCTTTATGAGCTCCCTATGGTAGGCGTAAAAACCAGAAGCGTTTAATTGTCCACTTGTGGAAAACCGTTCTCATCCTACCCATCCACGTTCAGTCCCGGCATCTCGGGATTTTTCCTATCAAATTTTTCCACCTCTTCCCTGGCGTTTTCCAACCCCTCAGGTGGTTCCCATGTATTATCATCCTCTGAACATCCCGCCCATTTTATAAAGTATCGGAGTTCCTTGAACTCCTTGTTTACCCTTCTCACCTTTCTTGTATAGGTGATTATTTCACTTTTAATGATTCTTTCAACCTCCCATTCCAGGTCCCCTTCGACGTCCTCTGGTTCCCATCGGGGTGGTTCTCGGTTGGGTCGGTCAGAGACTTTATAGCGTTCGAGCAGCAAGACGAGAAATACTGGGTGGATTTTCCAGCGAGCAGGGATATCGAGTTTCAACGCCCGATTCCCTTTTTTCTCTAAGACTTTAAACGGGCCATACAATCGTGGGGGGAAGTTTCTTGTTGGTCGTTTGCTCTTAAGGTTTTTCGTGTTCAACATTACCAATTAACCTGTCTCGATGTCGGGCTCTGGTGTCGCTTTCTGGTCGTAGTATGTCTTCATGGCCTCTCTCGTCTGTTCGAGAGTTGTCCTCGCGTTCTCCTGCACTGTGTCCATCTAGTGTGTATACATTGTGGCTCCTGGGTTTCGAGTCTCTCTTTCCTTCGTCCATTCCGTTTGTGGATAGAATCCGTAATTGGCGAAAAGGGGGTTAGTTTAAGTGCGCTTGCTTTGGAATTATTGTAGGCGTATTCGGCCAACGGTAGCAACTCATACCACTAGTTTTGGTCATAGTTGACGAAGTTACGAAGGTAACCTTCCAGCACTTGGTTGGTTCTTTCGGTTTGTCCGTCCGTTTGTGGGTGATATGCTGTTGACATTCGCCGCTTAATTCCTAATGCTTTGCACAATGATTCCCTGAATTCGCCTGAAAGCTTTGCGTCCATGTCCCAGAAGATTTCGGAGGGGAGTCCGTGAAGTTTCCGAACTTCCTTAAGGAAGGTATTCCCGACATCTTCTGCTGTCGCATTCGTCGCTAAGCCAATACAGAGGGCCATTTTTGTACCACGATCCACTACTACCATGATCTGGATTTGTCCATGGGACTCGAGTAACTGCGTAATGAAATCCACTGAGATGGAGGTCCAAGCTGGGTATGGTACTTCTAGTGGTTGGAGTAACCCATACTTGGCGTGTCGTGGTGATTGGTTATGTTGACATTCGTTGCACGATCGGACATAGTCGGTTATCCATTCGCTGAGTTTTTCCCAATAAAAGTTCTGTGTAACCAATTCAAAGGTTTTTTCTTGCCCGAAGTGTCCGGCTACCTTGGAGTCGTGACATCCTTTCGCGATCTCAGGTAAGAGTTCTTCCTTTCAAGGAATGAATAGTCTACCCTTGTTATACAGTAGTCCATCTTCCAGTTCCCAGTGCTTTGGTAGAGTTTCCCGTTTTTCCTTCAACTGACTTAACTCCCTTTTGCGTGCTGTCCATGTGTCGTCCTCTTTTCCTGCCATTCTTATTCTGTCCAGGAATGAGTCGTCCATGGTTTGCATTTGTATTGCTGCAATCATGGCACTGGACAGCATCGTCACCTCGTCTCGTAGGCTAGTGCGTGTGTGAATATCTTCTTCGTCATAGTATGAGTTGTCCTGAGGGTCTGGATTTAGGAAACACATTTTGACTTTGAGTTCTTCACACGTAATTAGCCGTTTGGGACCGATATCGCTTGAGCCGAATCCCCGAGTTCCCCTTTCTGTTTCTTCCAGATTATCGATTTCCATGTCATCGTGTGTTTGTATTTTTTCCACGATTAGTTGTGCGATACGATCGCCTGCCTTGAATTCGTAACTAGCCTTCCCATGGTTCCATAATATTACTTTTATTTCACCGGTGTAATTCGCATCTATGACACCACCGCCCACTGCTATTCCATGTTTACTCGCCATGCCACTTCTTGCCGCCAGCCTGCTGTATGTTCCTCTAGGTAGTCCTATTGCGATTCCGGTGTCCACGAATATCTATCTTTGGGGTGGTATGGTGCCATCCTTTAAGGCGTAAATGTCATGTCCTGCTGCCATCCTGGAACGTTTTGTTGGGATTACAGCTTTTGGTTGCAGTCTTTTTATTCTGAGCCAGTTCGTCGTCCGCTTTTTTCCTTGCACGAGGCTGACCTGAATTCGGTACTTTCTGTGGCAAAGTGAAACTTCGAAATGTTCTGGTTTCAAAATTGTCTGTTCGCGATGCGTAGCTCCCTTCTCAAGGCGGGACTCCGGCCGCCAGCTTAATGCATCAGGTTTGCCCCCTCTGTGGCCCGGGCTGTATACTATTTTAAAATTGAAATTGGCTAGCCATTGGGCCCATCGGATCTGTCAGGGGTTCCAGACCTTAGTAGTGAGGAAGTAGTGCAGGTTCTGGTGGGCGGTGTATGCTGTCAGCGAGTCGTCCGCTCCTAATAGGTAGTGTTTCCATTTGCGGAATGCTTCCAGGATTGCCAATAACTCTTTATCATGAATTTCGTAATTCCGTTCGGCATTGTTTAGCTTTCCTGAGTGGAAGGCAACGGGGTGTAGTCGTTTTCCAAGTACTGGGAAAGGATACAGCCTAGTGCGAAGTCACTAAGATCTGCTTGCATCACGGTTTTTCAGTCTGGGTAAAAATGTGCTAGAATAGGGGCTGAGGTAAATCTTCTCTTAAGTTCCTCAAAAGCTTTGTCCTATTCCTCCCCCCAAAACCATAAATGTTTTCCTCCCTTGGTTTTCAAAGTGTCGGTACTCGGTTTACAAACTTTCGAGAAGTTTTCTCTGAAGAGTCGGTAAAAATTTGGAAAACCAATAAAGATTTGTACGTCGTTTACCAACCGTGGGGCTCTCCAATTGAGGATACTTTCAACCTTCTTTTCGCTGATAGTGAGGCCACCTTTTCCTACGATGTATCCAAGGAATTCGACTGTATCAACATGGAATACGGATTTCATTAAGCATAGCACCAGGTCATGGTGTTCTAGCCTGGCTAGTACTTGTTTGACCAGAGCCTCGTGTTCTTCCATTGTCTTTGAGTAAATTAGGATGTCATCCAAATATGCTACAACTCCGTGATCCAAGAATTCTCCAAGAATACTGTTCATCATGGCCTGGAACATGGCCGGTGCATTGACCAGCCCAAATGGCATTAATTTATATTCATAATGTCGATATCGGGTACAGAAGGTGGTTTTGCATTCATCTCCCGTTTTGATTCGAATTAGATGATAACCGTCTTTTAGGTCTAACTTCGTAAAGATGGTTGCACCGGCCACTCTTTCCCTTAGTTCAGCATTGAGCAGTAAAGGGTATGTGTTGAGTATGGTCAACTTATTTGGTTGGCGGTAGCCCACGCATAATGGTAGTCTTCCGTCGGGTTTTGGGACAAACAGGATTCCTGCGCCTGCTGGACATTTGCTATGAACTATTTTCCCTTCGGCTAACATTTTGTGAAGATATTTGTTTCATTCTTCTAGTTGCTATGCCGACATTGGTTATATAGGTCCCCAGGGTGGAGTGGCTCCGTCCTTGAGGTCGATCGCATGGTCAAAGGTTCGCCTAGAAGCCAGCATTTCTGCTTTTTCATTCTGAAACAATTCCTTGTACTGCCAATACGCCTTTGGCAATCCCTCTAGTTGTACTTTCTCCTGCCTTGTGGATCCAATCCTTCTTATTATTCTGGCTTCTTCATCGAAAGCTACCGTTTCGTCCCATTCAAACATGTCGGCGATACCTTCATCTTGTACATGTGCTACACACTTGGTGTGTTCGAAACACCATTTCTCCGAGATTTCGATATTTTTTATTGGATGTTCGTAGTGCCACCACCGGAATGGTATGATCATATCATATTTGCCTGCGTCCGCAATCTCGCAGGAGACCATAGTTGTATGGCAATTGGTACCGATTTCAAGTTGAATCAGATGTGAATAGTATTTTTCTCCGGTGGAGAATACTTCCCATTGAATGCGGTTATTTTAAGCGGGTTCTCTCTTATTTCGTAAGGCACTTTGAGCGTGCGTGCAGTGTTTTGGTTTCGGGGAATATTTTGGAGCCAGAGTCTAGTAGGACTCTAATCTTATGCCGTTTGTCTAATATGACTAGGATGGCATTTCCTTCAGGGCACTCGTAGTGCTGTGGATTTGGTTTATATTCTTTTTTGCTTGGGGCCGGGGCCTCGTGTCTCATAAGCTCTCTTCATTTTGATAACCTTTTGGGTTTGTTACCGCACCTGCGCAGTTTCGGCTCATGAAGCCTCCTCAGACAAACTGCTTTTTCGTTTCACCAAATATTTTTGAAAATGTAAAATAATTTTGATAATGGTTGGGGATTTCCGAGGGTAGGATTTTTCGTGAAAGGTAAAATCCTATCTTGATTGTATATCGGCCAGCCCACTACTAGCGGTCTTTATTCCCTGCCGAGAGATTCCAACATACTAGGGGTAGTTTGTCTGATGATTCGTGCTCTGTGGCTCGGATGCGCCTTCCGTTCTGACTGACTTATCCACACTTATCAGTAGTTACGAGGAGTCTACCATACCCATCACCTAATTTCTCAAGCCCGAACTGAAGTTTCTTCATGAGGTGGGTAGCGGTTCTGTGTGTGCAATCAACGTGCCCAACTACTATGAGAGAAAGCTTGAGGTCGCGCGCTTCGTCCAACATGACCCTCAAATGGCGTGTCTGGTTATCGAGTAGTGCAACCCATAGCACTCATGGGTTATTTTTCCTCGTAAGACTCTCTTCTTTTAATCGTTTTCGATCGTGTACTTCAAGACCTGCCTCTGGGGACGATTACACTGGGGTCACTCTCGTCTGAGGCCAGCTTCTCACTCATCACCTTGGCACCAGTTCCGTACTGGGCTCTTTTCTTACTGTCCTAGTGTCCTCTTAGGTTTTTCGGGTAACCATCGTTAGTCCTAGGGGTCCGCCCAACAAGTGGAGCTGTTTTCGGATCGTGTTGATCAATGTGGGTTCCTTCGCTGCTGTCTCGAGTTTATCTGGGATATAGACTTTTGAACATGTTCGCCGTACAACACCCGGGTGCTACCTGACTCCCAGTCCGAAGTTATCACGCGTTTGGGACAGATGCACGCAAAGGGTATGAGCTGAAGAGTTCACTTCAGATTATTTCGATTCCCGGTTCGATGGCCGGACTACCCACATGCCCTCGCCAGTGGTGCCAGTGAGCTTATAGCTCCTCATCTTCCATAAATATCGATGCTAGTGGCCTTTGGCTCGCTTGCGGTTAGGTTTCCCCACGGCTATCCTCAGCCAGGGTGTCTACCATTGGCTTTCTAGGCTTTGGGTGGTTCAATCTTCCTCCCAGTAACTTGAACGATTTCCTTTGGATGGTGCTGACTCGAATTTCTTTCTGACAGTGCTTCCATCCGTGGTTTGTTAGGGTACATCTACTGGATTGCCCCTTGGCTTTTTGTTCGTCGACTATTTTTTGGTCAATACCGCTGTGTGCGAAGGTCCAAACTCGATGCATAATTTTGTACCGTGGCGCCGCCTTTCCTTTGGCTACCTTTTCCTCCTTTTTCTTGGCCTGACATACCCTTTTCTCTTTAGCGGTATGCTTAGGTTTTTTCGTTGTCTTTGTCGTTGTTGGCTCGTCACGTTTTCTTTTCCCCCTTGAATTTGACCCTGAGAAATTATTGTCCTTAAGCCCATTTCCTTCCTGGAAATCTTCTTCATCACGGACCGCTTATCGGAGAGCTTCTATCCAGTCCCTGTCATCGGCATATGCTTGATACATTGAGATTTGCTGTACAGCCTCATCCGGTATTTGGTCTCTGATTAACTTTCGGAAGGCGATTCCAGTAACCTTTGCTTTGACATTCCAATTTTCAAATTCCAATACATATTGGTTAATGTCATTCTTGTATCGGACTTTCAATATCCCTCTTGGGGCTTTTTCTTCTTCATGAGTGGGACCAAATCGACGTATAGCTTGTTCAGCAAAGACATCGCATAGTTCATACCCTTCCTGTCGTATATTGCCAAATTGGCCGGTCATTTGGTTCCGGTAGGTCATAGCGAAGGATGCTACTTGTGATCCTTTCAATTTGGACAAGGCGTAGTTTATACGGTCCGCCTCGTCCTGCCCCTGGTATGGGTTTCGATCGAAAAAAATCCTTGCAGGTAGTTAGCCAGAACCGAATGTCTTGTTGTTTGGCATGTTCGTATTCTGATGTGGGTTGAGCTAGACGTTTTGTGGTTTCTCCAATTGCCTTTCCCAAGGCCCTGGAGAATCGTATTACATCCTCTGTGGCTTCTCCGTATTTTTCCTCATCAGGTTTTTCCTTTTCTGCAGGCTTCTTACTTCGTTTTTCGGGTCTCTCGTCCCGCCTTCCTCGTCTCCCATCGTCACTTCCTTCTCCTTCACTTTCCTCAGGATCAGGGGTGCCTTCTGCAGCCCCGTGCATTGTGAGGGGTGGTCGTCCTCCACCTCCTCCTCTTGTTGCTCCGGCACTTCGTTCCGGAGTTGGGTTTGAATGCTTGACTTTGACCTGGCCCATCAAGGAAGTAACCGCTTGTGTCAACTCAGCTATTTGACTTGCCTGCCTTTCTCTGGCTTCTTTATTTGCTTCTAATTCTGCCATTATAGCGTTGAGTATCCTTTCGTGGTTTTGTAGTTCGCGTTGATGTTTGGCTTTTGTGTCTAGCAGTACCCGCCCCAACTGTTCGTCCCTGCCCATTGCCACGGCTCCTTCTGTCTGTATGGTCTGGTGGAGGTGTGATGTGATCTGCTCGTGCTGGGTCTGACGGGTGTGTTGTCCATCCATCCTTCCACTGACCCTTTTGAACGCTTCCTGAAGCCCCTGCATTGCCGCTTCTACTTCTACGATCCTGGTGTCTATTTGTTCCAGCTCCGTCCGTCTATATCTGGCGCCCGTCATTATATTTTTTTTGGCCTTGTGCAGTTCCCGTACCAAAGGTTGGATTTGGGGTGAAAGGGACTGGAACGCTAGGTGTTCCTGGTCGACCCTCTGGGATAGGTTGTCCTCGTACAGGTGCAGACTTCGGTTGATGCAGTCCACTCGTGGGAATATTTGAGAAGATAAGAGTGGTTCTGCTGGTGTCTAAGACTGTTGAGACTGGGACCGTCTCATTGCGGCTCGATGGAAGAGTCCGGGTGGTAGGCCGGGAGATATTCTAGTATCAGTGGATCTAACCATCCTTGTGTCTTGCGATGTCACCTTTGGAGCTTGGGACTGCGAGAGTTCGTCTGCCTCCATAGGACTAGTCCTGCTCTCTCTGGATTAGACCTCGACATTTTGAAGTAGGAAAGTGGTTCTTGTCCTTCTGGTGATAAAATGACTGTTGATTGAGTTGCGATGCGTATTTGTGATTGATATCGCTCGTGTGTCTCGGTAACGTAGAGAATAACAATATACTGTTATGGGAGTACTAATATTCTAACAACAGGGGAATATACTAGGCCCGGTTGTTGGTAATTCGGAGAATAAGTCTAGGGAGACAAAACTCAAGATAAAAATGTAAGGTAGGTAGAACGATAAATATTTGTTTAACGTGTATATATTGTTAAGGTCTCTTCTCCGTTCCTTGAGGATGATAGCAGCTACGAAGACAACACGATATTTATATTCCGCGTCTGGTGGTTTGCGGGCTAAATAATGTCTCCCTATAACTAACTATCTTTCTTTCACCTGACTCGACTTCTTTGAGGTGGGAGCCCGACTTGTCCCTGGACGCCCGTTATCTTTCTACTCTCGTTTGCGCAACTTATTGCCACGTATGCCTCTCTCATGGGAAGGGTGTAGTGCCCATCCTCCTAGATGGCTATACGAACATGTATCCATTGCTAAATAGATTTACAAATAATCTCCATGTGTTCGCATGTCAGACAATTATTCGCTGAGATAGAACATGGCCAATCCTAATATTCTTGGCTCCGTTTAGACCTTGCTTGCAGGAAGCATTCATTTGTCTTATCCGGCATTACACGACTCTTTCCTATCGATCGAAACTATGGTTACGACTACAGTTATCGCTCTACTGCCAACAATCCCTTTGGGAGTTCCCGACTCCCTTTCTGAGCATAGTGCATTCCTACTGGGTACTGGACGTCTCTCCAGACCAAGGATGCCTAACTAAAGTAGATACGTCCCGTGAGTTTGTAGCAACTTGTCGATACCCAATCTTGTAGTGGTTGTAACTCTGTGCGATGTCGTCCGATTGGGATGCTTTCACTTGCATCAGGTGCTCTGAGCTTTCCTCTCATATATCCTGCGAACAGGAACTGGTTGGTCGGACAACCACAACGTATACGGTGTTGTAAGTAGGGTCTTCTTTACGGATGTCTTTGGTGAGGGGACGCAACTTCCCAGGTGACGTATGGCGACCTATTGTCCCAAGTTGGGGCTGGAGTGGGGGTGTTGCTAACCCTCTTTTAGAGGTTTGTGCGCGAAGATAGGGTAACTTGACCCCCTTATCCTACTGGGAGCTCTGTGCCTAACACCAAGACGTTGACATCCGCCACCGAGCCAGTGCAATACGACGACTGAGCGTAACCAAGGGGTGCGACCGTGGATAAATCACGAGGGCGGCATAAGGTTAAGGGGCGGTAGGGTGCTAGCCAAGTGAGTGGATAGTAGCTGTAACCGAGCAATGGGATGAGACCTTGTCAGGGGGGAGGAGGGGTAGACCCCATAGCCGTGGAAACTATCGGTAACCGTGTGCGTGTCTGACTAGGCAGTCTCTAATGGAAGTGAAGATGATGGAGAAATCGACGGTAGCCTGTTGAAGCGTTTTCTCCTACTGCGAACTCTATTCCCAGCCGTCTGTTGCATGGGCCAGAGGGTGTTGCCGACCGTGCGAGCGCTAACCGAGGTACTGAAAGGCAAGCAGAGCGAGGAGGAAGAAGAGCCAAACGCCCCCTAGAAACAAGGACGCCAGGGCCCAAGGACATGATAAGGCAAGTAAGGCAGGAGGGGGGGGTGCAGCTCACAGAGAATGCGGGTGCAGCTCACTGAGAGTACGATGGTGGTGGATGTTGACAATGACTTCTGATGGTGCTGAGATTTCAATCGCGGGGTGTGTAGAGGAGATGGTTCGTGACCCAAATCACCTGCCTTTCTTTCTTTTTTTTTCTTCTTTTTCTTTTTTTTCTTTTTTTTTTATCATGTGCTTTGTATTAACAACTACTAGGAACAATGACTACGTGCAGCGCTAGCGATGGTAAAGAAAAAACCCCATCCCCTCCTTCCATCCGGCGCCAGGGAAAGGGCCATCAACCCAAGTCCCTCTGGTACGAGACCAACCGCACGCCAGCCGCACAAAATAAGAAATCAAACTCTGACTGATGGGGCGGAACAAGAAAATCAAATAAATACACAGGTAGGAATCAACAGCAAAACTCTTGCCGAAGACACCATCAACAAAACAATTACTTGTTATAACCACTATGAAACCCAAAGTAACCGACAATAAAAGAAGAACAATGGGGGTGCGGGGGCCACTAAAACAGTGGCGGCGTTGCAAATATTACTCCTGAACCCAAGAGGTTGACATCCGCCACCGAGGCCGTGCAACACAACACCTGAGCCTAACCAAGCTGCCCGACCGTGGAGAAATCGCAAGGTCAGGCGAAAGGGCAGTAGGGTGCCAGCCAAGGGAGTGGATTGTAGCTGTAACCGAGCAACAGGACGTGACCTGAAGGGGGAGAGGAGGGGTAGACCCAATAACCGTGGAAACTATCAGTAACCGTGTGCGTGTCTGACTAGGCACTCTCTAGCGGAGGTGAACAGAACGGAGAAATCGACCGTAGCCTGTTGAAAAGTTTTCTCCTACTGCGAACTATAGTCCCAGCCGTCTGTAACATGGGCGAGAGGGTGTTGCCGACCGTGCGAGCGCTAAGCGAGGTAGCGAAGCGCGAGCGGAGAGAGGGGGGGAGTAGAGCCAAACGACCCCTAGAAGCAAGGACGCCAGGGCCCAAGGACATGATAAGGGAAGTAAGGCGGTTGTGGGGGGTGCAGCTCACGGAGAGTGCGGGTGCAGCTCCCTGAGAGTGCGAGGGTGGTGGATGTTGACGATGAATTCTCATAGTATTGAGATTTCAATCGCTGGGTGTATAAGGGAGATGGTTCGTGGACCCAAATCTCCTGCTTTTTTTTTTTTTTTTTTTTTTTTTCATGTGCTTTGTTTTATTCATCGTCTAGGTACAAAGACTACGTGCAGCGCTAGCTATGGTAAAGAAAAACCTCCGTGAACCCACCGGCGCCAG
>Ga0307507_10007839_pt1 | contig 15173 bp, 11 predicted proteins | sample 7_EM_MG_FD_207223 | JGI IMG/M metagenome (GOLD analysis project Ga0307507, IMG submission 207223) | Populus trichocarpa ectomycorrhiza microbial communities from riparian zone in the Pacific Northwest, United States - 7_EM | ecosystem: Host-associated > Plants > Roots > Unclassified | place... | reverse complement strand
CAAGTTTGTCCCGGAGAGAAGAGGATTGTAACCGTATCATTGGTTGATTGTTATTGGTGGTTTTGACATGACGCACGATTGTGGTCATGTGGTTTATGTATTTCGCACATGACTCATAGTATGAGTCATGGGTTTCACGCATGTGACCCCGTTAGGGCACATGACTTGTTTTATGAGTTTTTGATTGGTTGCGAGAAAGGGCGCAGATGATTCGGACGAGTCAGCTGATGGATTTCACACTATGACTCACTATAAGTCATGAGTCACATGACGCGAGGGTATGAGTCACGCAGGGTTAGGGTTGAGGGAAGAACCCCTATATAAGTGCACCCTCGGGGCATGAGATTTGGGTTCTTCACGCAACCACCTAAGTTCTTTCATATACTATACTTTCAATACAAAGATATTCCTCCATCACGCTCTTGGGAATCAACACACGACTGTCTTATTTGAGCCTAGCGATCAACGTTGCTAGATAGGAGTCAACGGACTTAGCTATCGCAACAGACATCGGGCAAAGAAGGAGTGATCGTTAGGAGACTATCGGTTACCTGCTGCAAGTATCACCCGGAGAGGAGAGGATTGTAACCGACATCCCCAACTAACTTGAAACTTTGTAGGGTTTATTGGATCACTTTAAAACATCATAATACAAATTATTGGAATATTACATATATCCCAGAAGTAGATATCATCAAATCAAGTTTTCAATTGCATATTTTACTTTAGTTATTTTTCTGCTCTTAATGCTTCCCAAAATGGCTATAAATAAATACCAAAGCAGTTAACATATTAAATATAAGACTTATAGGATCTTATGATTTACTTGAAATGACAAATTAGCACTGTTTTTCCAGTTTTGCTGACACACTATTGTAACTAGAAGGATATTTAACCTAATTAGGCATAAAGTGAGAATACATGACCAATAATCTTTTTAATTTAATAAGGACTCCATATTCTGATTCTCCATATTTAAAAGCATTTGATAACAAATTTTCAATATCATATCACTACTATTTTTACCCATAGTAAAATATGCATTTGATTTTCCAGTGGTTGCCATGGTGAGCCGCATCCTGGTGCTGAGCCGCATGGCCGTAAATGACGTTATCTGCGCACTCCGCCCTATGATCTTGCAGATCTTTTTTTTTCCCGATTTTTACTGACACCCCCGAGTTCGAGTTCTCTAAAGTTGAGCCGGTACACACACCAAGGCCGCCCAACTCCGAAGCTCATCATAATTCCCCCACTCCAAGGCAAAGCCGGTACACACACCTCAAAACTCCTCCACTCCGGAGCCCACTCCAAAGGTAAGCCGACACACACACCAGGGCTACCCGTAGAATTCTACAAATCAGGCGTATTCTGAGGTTAGGCGCACTTAGAAACCCGGTAACGATTATTGGTTCAATCAGCAACCTTAGCTACCCTTCCTCCGAACACAAATGTTGGATAAAGCGTGGGCTATATTTATGGGATTCTACGGTACTGTAAATTTACGGTGCTCAACTCGCCAAAATCCCCCCACTCCAAAACTAAAGCCGGCACATGTACACATCAAAACTCCTCGGCTCGAGAGCGGGTTGGCACACATACATCAAAACTTCTCAATCCAATACTAAGCCGGCACGCACCTACCAAGTCTGCTCAGCCCAGTATCAGTACTAAACTCGTACACACCATCCGATGCAAAAGGCAAGCCCCAACGATCAACGAAACATTCGGATGAACAAATGAAACGCCCCGTTTGTAATTCAACTTGTGAGAGGGGATGGGATAAGGCGGCGGTAGTGAATCTAGGTTTTCCCCTTCTTCCTCCTGCCAAAATATTATAACAAGAACATTATTATTATTTCTCCTTTCCTTGCACTCTTTTTTTCCTACTACATACTCTGGTGCAAAGCGCCGATACAGCACTCGAAATGCTGGCAACGACTTCCCACTGTCAACAATCGGTCTCATCATCAATACGCGGAAGTGGCACAACTTCATTCAGCAAGATAAGCTCTGGACAGGGGGAGTGTGAAAAAAGTAAAAATTGGTCTGGCCGTTGTACTCGGGTGCCAGGGATAGTCTGCGAACAGCAAGGCTGGAAAAGCCAAGGGGTACTGGGAACAGTGTGTACTGAAAACCGGAAGAATTCCTGGGTTACTACAGGTTGAACTATGTGTATATAGGTTTCTATTGGCTATTAGACATATTCATGCACTTGCGCTCCCGCCAGCCTTTTCAAAGTATTCCGCTTAGTCAATTTCTTCGGGAATTAAGACCTCTATCGTTTGGGATGGCTGCCTATTTCAAGCAAATCAAGAAAGAAGGCTAAAGTTAATGACCATCTAATGGAAATCTAGGACTAAATACCCCCGAGGGATATGTTGCAAAGGTTAGTAGAGAGTATACCCAGGAGGATTCAGGCAGTGATCGCTGGAGGTGGCCGACATCAGCAGTTTTAGTGGCAGTAGGTAGTTGTGGGGTTTGCCATGCAAGATAGTTGATTCAGGACGATTGCTGTCTCATCCTCATCCCGAATACCAGTGAGTAATTTGGCCTTTGGCCATTGAGCTAGGGAACAACCGACACTGCTATTGGTCAGATTTTGTAGGAGCTCTGGTCATGGAGGCTCAAGGCATGTGCTCTAGTACAGATTAATCACCTTCTGGAAGGCTTTCGGAAAAGATCTAAGTGGGAACTAAAAGCAAGCATCTTTTTGTTATCTTATTTGAACGAAACTAGTTCGCTTTTCTCTTTCGTTTACAAGTCTTTAAGGTATGATGAAACTGGGCGGGTGATGAACTGTGATTAGTTACCGGTAATCTTTTGTAACCTTAACTTCAACTATTTACAATCTCTCTTTTCCCACCAAATATTCCTGTCCCTCGCTCGCCCAACTTCGTCACGAGTTCTGTTAAAACTGTATCCCCTGCTGTCATCTAGCGAACTCTGGCTTGACCTCCCTGCAACTTTAGTTGGCTGCATTCTACAGATCATAAAAAAATTGATGGCGGGGGCCACCCCCTCCCAGCCCGACCGCCGTGTTCATTCCCCTGAGAGGGTACGAGCCTCTTCCTTTCTCAGCCAATACTCACGGGCCAAAGCCAGGCCTGGAACTAGAGCCTACATATTAATTGTCCTCTAGAGCTTCATTCTCGGAAAAACACTGATACTGGGTATTCCGTGCTACCATGTACAAGTAATCTTGCTCGATTTTCGCCCGGTACGGTATCTTCCACTCTCAAGTGTCCAAGTTTCTGTTATCTTTTCCATAAAATCCTTCAAGAGACTGTCCTTAAAACAGTTTGGTTATCGAAATCCCCTCCCCCTACTAGAACCTATTACCTGCTATATCATTAAAGCATATGTTCTATCTAACCGGTCAAGAGCGTTTCTTGGCCAGGAGAATATCCCATTGACCAAGTAGGTCACTTTCCCTGTAGGATTTCCGGCTAAGAAAGTAAATTCTGATTTATCCCGCTCACCAAGAATTCACAACTAGCGCCTCACGATGCCATATACAGGACCTGGTAAAAAGTGATTGAACAGTTATTTAGGTTAACTAGCCAAATATATCCCTCTCCATTCAGGTTAATACTTCCCTATCAGACCGAGGTAACACTGGATGTACAGGTAAAAGTGGTTATCCACTTGAGTAAATAAAATTCCTATTCTCATTTTTAGTTTTAAACACCAAGCAGAGCAAATGAAAGCTACAGACAACAGAAAAGGCATGCCCAAAGTACTGTTGAACCTTTTCCTAGGTCCATGCCTGTTGATCCGCCAGTGCCAGTGGGTTGGTCTACCAATGCTAGCTCAGTGCGAGTATCTAGCTCTGATATAGTATCCTGATGGGTTGCCGCCTTCATTATAAGCTACCCCATCTTTCCAGCAATCGAGAAATTCATCAAAATCAAATACCGTTAAATAGCTAACTTTATGAGTAATTCAAGGAGTCATTGAATATGCTGATGCACAGTCTCCTATTAGAGCCTAAGATAATTTAGAATCCAAGATTTTAATACTAAACTAACTAACCGGGGCTGTAGAGTAAATATCTTGTAACACTCCTAGTATAATATTCGGTACCATAATGATAAAAAGAGGCCTTGGTGTGGTAATTATTATGGTACGATAGTGGAACTAGCTGGGTTTAAAGAGGCGCGATTGAGGGAGTAGAAAGTGGGGAAACGAATAAGACGAAATTATGAAGAAACCATCGCACCGACCCGGAGCATTGAATCAACAAGGAAAAAGAAGAGCAGAAAGCACCCTGGGAAGCCTAGAGCGCCTAGTCCTGCGACTCTCACTCGGGTATTCTTCTTGTGCCTCCTCCCTCTCAACAATCGTCCTATTATCCTTAATGTAGTTCTCGCAAACACGAGCTAGCCGGTCTGCATGATACGTCTTAGAACATTCTAATATGGACTTGACCGTCTCAGGGCGAATCCAGTGAGCGTCCGACAAGTAATTCTCCATAGAATACTTGAAGCTCAGCAGGAACCATTTCCCCGACATCTCTAGCTGGTCGAGTAAGGTTTCAAGCTGCTTTGTGACGTCGTCCTCATGCAGGGGCTTGACAAATTTGTTAGTGTAAATATAATTGAGTAGGACCTTGATTACGCTCGGGTCATCCTGCAGTTCGATTTCGGGGGCAGATGATTCCCTGAATTCCGATGTGAACATGGCTTTCCAGTAGTCGGATACGGAAGCTAGAACGACTTTGTGTGCTTTGAAGGTCTCGAGAGGCCTACCAGGTTTGCGGGCAATTATCGTAACGTCGAAGAGGATCTTCTGTTCACGGAATTTGAGGAGGCCTTCGAGGATTGGGGACTGCGTTGTAGGGGGCTCCGAGGTTGGCGGTATGGGGTGCTTTAATGCGGACACGTCCGCATGGAGCAGGAGCAGGTGGAAGCGGTCTAGGAAGGAGCGGACACGCTTGATTTCCCCAGAGTCGTAGTTGATATTTAGGCAAAGATTCCTAGTGCACGACCAGGATTTTCGGAAGATTTCTAGTGTCATATTCGCTAGGTCTTCGTTCTCGATATTGAGCCAGATTAACGCACCTTCCGGAATCGTGCAGATATGCCTATTTTGCTCAAGGTATTCATATGCATTCTTGATTTCGGAGATACGTTTCGGGAGCTCATTTCGTTCTATTTCTTCACGATGTGACGCAAGGAATTCGAGATGCCCTATTACTGCCGTTGGTGTAATCATCGGGTCCTTCGACGTTATCTTCTCAAAAGCCAACGAACCCATTTTTTCCCCAAGAACTGGCTTGACGGCCCACGAGATTCCCTCATACCTTGGGTCCACAGCTTCTGAGATTGCGACGAGCTTATTCCGCTGTCGGAATTTCTCTCTCTGCTGATGCTTCAATCCTGAGTGGCCCCAAGATGCGGTAGTCTTTTTAAATGGCGCAAAGCGAATTTGGAGGAGAGACTCCCATATGGACATGGACCAAGAGCCCATCTCTGGGTGGTCCCAACATAAATGGTAGAATACGATCTGCGAGTCGGATTCGATTTGATCGTCCGGAATTGTTTGGCCATTTCGGCGCTCTATTGATCGAGCGCACTCGATATATGTTTCTCCCGAAACAGTCTTGATCAGGAAGTCTCTCCAAACGTGCGACGTGGCTAACTCTGGGTGCAGGAATCTTGATCCCTCTTGGCCCCGGAAAGCTGCTTGGAACAAAGGAACTGAAGAGTCATAGAGGGTACTGGGTAAACAGAAACAGAGATCTCCATTCACAGCTAGGTTGCAGGAATTGAATATGTTTGAGTTCTCCTTATAAACCATCTCGATAAACTTTCGGTACTCTCCAATTTTCTCGGCAGGTAGGTATTTGCGAGCCAGGCCAACCTCGTCATTTAGGAAATCTTCGTAAGAGAGTTGCGGAACACCCAATTTCTTAAGTTCGTTTTTATACTTGGATGCTAGGTCAGGCTTCAGGAAGGTGGTTTGGTCTATCATTTCTGTCAAAGTCAAGTTTTCATGAGGAGCCAACTTTAGCTTCGCCGTAAACTGGAATGCCGACGGTGAGAGAACGGGCCATATTGGAAGATGCCTCAGCGTGTTCGCTATTATTTTTGTCCAAGTCAATTTTTTATGGTGAGCCAACTTTGGCTTCGCCGCAGACTGGAATGTTGACCGTGAGACAACAGGCCATATTGGAAGCTGCTTCAGTGGGTTCGCTATCGAGTGGTCCCCATCCAAGAGATCTGATAGGTGAGGGAGGATAAGCTTGCTGAGGGCCTAATACATGTTAGAGATATTGAGGCTAGGTGATGAATCTTAGAAATAACTACCTCGATTCCTTCTATGGGCACGCCCGAGAAGACCTGACTCAAAGAATGGATTGTGGGTACACTGGAAGGTAAGGCGTTGATAGCCTTAATAAGGAGACGGGCACCCGATGGCGACTCTACTGACTCGGCGAACGGTTCTATTGTAGGAAATGTGGATTTGTCTACTAGTATTAACCCATTTAGGGCTCGGAAAAGTGCTCTTTTGCCTTTTCCTAGGAGGGGAGTGTGAGGGTTGACGATCGCTGGGAGGCCTCCAGAAGCAAAGCTCAAAGGACTGAGAAAGCAGAGGGTATCTGGTTCACCAACGACCGACCCACAATATACCGGCAATGATTCGATAGATTTGAGATACTGATTCCTCTTGGTGGGGTGCTCGACGACACATAGTTTAAAATATTCCCATACATCGACGAGCCAGGCCCTTCGGTATTCTGGTTTCTTTGCCTCCGCCAGCTTACATAGTGGGGGTATGCAATCAAATTTTAGTGGAGAGATATTCATCCCTTTCTTCAACAACCCCTTGATCACAGGCGGCTCAAGACCATCTAAAACCAGACTCCCAGCCGCGACTTTCAGGATGCTACGTTCTAAGGGAGTTCCAGAGGTGAAGTACTGGGTCTGGGAAACTGACTCTCGCGAGAAAGTACCCCAGGACCCACCGTCGAGTGGTAGAAGTGAGCATCCCGTCAAGCAATCTTCCGATGTGTCTTCTAAGAGGAAGGATAGTAGCTTGTTGGTGTTGCTCATTAGGTTCTCTGGGTCTATCTTCCAGTGCTCATGGAGCAGTTTGCATTGTGTTTGATCGCGAAGTATATCCCGAACATACGTCGGAGTTACTGACAGTAGCGATACTTCGCCTGTGGTAGCTTTTGTCAATCCCTCCATAACATGAGGAGGAGGCGTTACTATATTCGTAATGCCTAGCTGTATGAGGAGTGGGACTATAAATTCGCTGTGTTCCGTGCTTAGAAAGTCGAAAATCGTGTTCTTGATGGTGAGATTTTCACTGGTCTGTAGTTGGCTTCTCCGCGGCGTCGGAGAAGGTATTTGAGGGTACAGATCAAAAGAGCTTTCACCCACCTTTTTCCAAAATTCTGTTGAGATAGTCAAGGATGCATAGTCGGGATTTTTGAGCTCGGAGGGTGGTGCCGGCCAAAAACGGTAACCATCAGTTCCATGACGCCTCATAAGGAATCGTAAGAAGAGGAGGTAAAGACGGGCAATCCCTTCTTTGAAGATCCAATTGTTCCATTCTAAGCCCTCAAGGGGTCCATTTTTCTCTTCAGATATGGGTGTTTGTCTGTCACTCTGCAATGCCATATTCTAGAATACATTTCAAGTAGGAGTTAGCAATTGATCATCTCGTCTCGGCAGAATGAGAGCCCCTTAACCCACCGCATTGATGCTGGCTGGGAGTGATAGGTGATATTTCGTTTGCAGGGGAAGCCCCATAAAACAAGAAGTGGGCTGGGCGCTCTCCGGAACAGCAAGTCCATAAGTGGCTTCGAGTCTATTGTACTCCGCCATCTCAGCTAACTCCCTTGGGATATGCTCTTTTCCAGTGGATTCCTGGATTGTCCACCATTTGTCTCTTTCTAGGGCGCCCCTAGATCTAAAAATCTGCCTCTCTCCAAAGCTTATTGCAGTGATTTCTACCTCGTTTATCTGAAGTGATCTATCTTTCAAAGGCCTCGATGAGGCTGAGACTGTCCAGACAGGCTTTTTTAGTTCCCTTTTCCAATAGGTTATAAATGAGATATGCTTAAGAAATATTAGTGATATCTTTGCTTTCTCTTTGTAATCCTGGAGATAGGTGCTCGCCTCTATTGAGGTGATGGTTCTGGAACGTAGCTCGGATTTACTTGCGAGTCTAGGAAACGGGAATCTGAAGATTGTTCCCTCGATTCTGGAGGAACCTGCCGAAAAGCCGAATATTCCTTCAAAAGGTTTCAATTGATCCGGATCTAATTTGCGTCAATGTTGAAATGTCGCAAGGCGTCCTCTAGATAAATTTGGACCGGCGGAGCTTACATTGGGTTTGAACATCTCGGATTCTAAACTTCAATCCACCGCGCCGCTTTCCTGTTAGGGGGAGTGGTGGCAAAAATGAATTCTCGGGACTTTAAATGTTAGTGTGTGTGATTGAGCTGGTGAATTTGGTTACTCACTCGAATATCACATAGAAATCCCCAGAAATGAAGCTGGGTGCGGATGTCCAATGATACCTGGAAGCCAATCAGTAGTGTGACCATGAGTTTTTTTTTACGGTTAGACTGTAGCCTTACATAGTTAGGGCCCCTTTTCCAAATTTGCCAATCTTCGAGAAGTCCTGGCCCTTCGACCCAATTCCAACATCAATGATGGATCTAAAGTCCTTGTTGGTAAATACTAGGTAGCTATCAGCACTATGCCCTAATGTCTACACAGGAGTTAATCCAGGAACCCACCACCGTCATTGTGGCAAAATAGAGCTTCCCCTTGAACCGCTTTGAGTTCCGGGGTTATTAGTTTCTCCGTTGGGTAATTAGTGGAGTGGTCAATCATCCAGTCGATCCGGGTGGCCGTTTTACCCTCTTCATCCATGCAATCTTCCGCGTTGGCCAAGTACTCACTGAAGGTGCTTTCTACACTGTACCGTTGTAAGGTATCCCGGATCGCTGCCTTGGGGCTTTGCGTTTGAGAGAAGTCTTGCTCAAAGCATGGGTCGTTAAGGGATGCGAGAATCCTATCTTCCACCGTAGGTAGCCCAAGTTTCTTGATTGTTGATTCTGAGATTCTCGGGTGCAGTGTTGGCCTATTTCTTAGGGAAATAGATCCATCACTACCGCTCGCAGTGAGCTCCGAGAGCGTGCGCATAACCCCATCTCGATCCGGTGCCTTGAAATATGAAATTAAATCTTGGTCCTTTTTCCCGTTATGTCGTATTGCGATTTGTTCCACGATATAAAGTGCTACCTCTAGATCCTGTGCCGAAAGGGGCCCCTTGGTCGCTATTCTATCTTGTAGCTCTTTTAGCTAGAAACTTTGAGTCAGACAAGAGAGCCATAATACACCGGGAGCTAGAGAAGAAGGAGAATATGAATTACCTGATCAAATGTCGGTGATGTCTTAACTCCGATGTGAGTAAGCAATCGTCTAACGTTTGGTTTTTCTTCTATGAACCTTAGGCAAGCTGTATCGTAATAAGGGGGTAGGTGCTCGGCTCCGGTGAAGAACACCTCAGCCGGAGAAAAGAACCCTCCCGAGGAGCCAGGGATCCATTTCTGACTGTCCAGGTTCAGTTCGGCGTCTACTGTCGGGAGGAGCTTCCCGGACAAGTAGATATTATACCAATACTCGACTAGGTGCGCTAATGAAAGACGGTCATCTCTCGCTTTTGCCCCTTGCAATTGTTTGTTCATTTTTTCAACTGTGAGTTCACCGTCCCATCCCAACCACTTCTCCCATCCTTGGGAGATAGGGAATTCCATGACTGGCATGGAATAATTGCATAAAAATCGAAAGCTTTTGGATCGACATTGGAGAGCACTGAATAACCCAGGTTTCCCTTCCGAGGTTTTTGCTGGAATCCAACATAATTCCATGTACTCCTTGCTAAGCGACTGAGGGGGCGGTTTGCCGTGTGAGAACAAAGTGTATACCTTATCATTGATATCACTATGGGAGCGTCCTGAGTTGCTGTAGGATTGAATTCTTTCCAATATAACTTCATCAGTTATATCCTCCGGCATCCCTAAACTAACAAGCGCATTATGGTATTCTTTGCCAAAACTCCTGATTGCACAACGTTCTTCATCTTCGAAATATAGCGCAGCCCCGTACTTTCCCGAGACCGTATCCTTGGGGCGTCTGAGCTTCTTGGCGCTCACAGGAACGATCTCCTTCGTAGAAAGTGCAGAGCAAGCCTCAGCTGATAGAGACTTGAAATGGTCCAACGCAAATTTAATAAATCCCTTCCTTCTTTTATCGTTGGGCGTACCGGTTTCCGAGATCCTGGGAACGACATGGTCTCCGAGTATCTCAGAAGGAGAGGGGCACTTGAATAGGTGTAAGTGGGATACCAGTCCTTTGAGCTCGTGATATCTTGTATCGATGAAAATGTGTTGAGGGGTATCTAGTGTGATTGGAAGGTTCTCAACTCCAACATATGTTACGGGAGAATTAGGATCATCGTTAGCTATCGATATCCAGGGGCTTGGTGGCTCTGTTAGTTCAACTATCAAAACTAATAAGGAGGGAAACTAACCGTTCGTTCGGGCTCGAATCGTTTGCTTCCTGGAATATGGGCAATTTCCGGGTCGTCTGTTCCATGCATAATCGCTCAGACGCACTGCAATCTCTTGACAGGTCAAATAGGTGTCGTATCAATTCTGTTTTTTCACCATAATCCAATTTGCTGACAAAAACTTTCAGGGTAACTTCAAGCCACTTCATTAGGGAAGCCCGATCGTCATAATCCTTGATGATTCCGAGCTCTTGGAGAGTTTTTGTAGTTTGTGGGAATCCGTCTCCTGTATAAAGATACATTATCTCAGGTGTGATGCGATTTGCGAGAGCAGATTCAGCTTGCTTTAGGAACGAGCCAATTCCCTTGTTGGCCGAGACATCTAGGACCGGATATTTAGAAGTACTTCCAATCCTTTGAAACATCTGATTGCCGAGAGGGATAAGCCACAGATCCTTCAATGCATTCACTAATGTAGATCCTCCGGCCCCCCTACGCTGAGCCTTGGAGACCCATTTCCAGAATAGCTCAATGAAATCGTTGAACTTGGGTTTATCAATCTTAACCACTGGCGCCGGTTCTGTTATTCCATTAAATTCGTAGGAAGAACAGTATTGAACCGCATCTTCAACAGTCCAGGCCTTGATTCTTGTGTGTTTTTCGATCTCGGCAATGTGTTTCACGAGTATTGTCCATGATTTCTCGGGAAGAGCGCTTGTTTTCACTGTCCTTTCTCGTGACTTTTGAAAGAGGGCCTCTTCAGTTTCGTCTCTGGCTATAAATATTCGATCATCCTGCGATGCGGGCATTTCAAACCCTCGGAAAGTGTCATCGGACAGGGGGATTAGTGGGGCTTCACAGTTTTTAAAATCCTGAACTTGGCAATCCGAAAGAACATAATCCAACAGGACCATACGAGGCTTGATATCTAGATGGAGTAGCGCATCAGAGTCCTTGATAGTCGTTAGGTGGTACCTCCCAGTAGAAGGTGAGAGGCATTCTAGGCCCATCTTTTTGAGGTCTAGGGCGCGGATTTCTGTTCTTCGGTCTTCTGGGGGGAATACTACTGGAGCTCCAGCGTCTCTCAAAGAGAAATGTAGATCTTCGGGAATGTCAAGTGTAAATGCTACTTTGTTAGCCGATTTTACCACTCCGCTCAAGGTTGGCAGGAGCTCGTAGCCATCTTCAACAACCTTCTTAAAAACCTTCCCTAAAATGCCCATCCACAGCACATTCCCCCATTCTCCTCGTTTCCCTGCAGGCCAGAAATCCCAACCAGGAGAAAGGTTCTTGCTTCTTATAAACTCTAGATTGCGGGCCCACGCATGTGGTGCACACTCTTGCAGCAACCACTGGTTCCATTGGGCACCTAGTCGGGTTGATGAATTGGCGCTCATAGTGGTGTCACCCCCTGAGTGGATATTGGAGCGATCTGGGGTAATGCTGAATATTCCGTGAATATGGGCAGGGTGTTTCGTCTGAATGGGAAGGGGAAGAGTGGTAAATAACTTTCCGTCGAAATTAGGCGTTTTCTGAGAGTTAGGTTAGTTTTGACCAAATCCTATGAGTGATCGTAGAAGATAAACGAACATTTAATGGATTAGCTATAGCGATCCAAGGAAATAGCTTGTGGTTTCTTGCCCATTTCTGCAGGCTCTTGTCCTCCGCAGATTTCCGTAGGTAATGACTTATCGCATATTTAATCTTAGTTGGGGGAGGAGGAGCTGTGCCCCCTTTGGCATTCCCAAGAATTCTAATTTCCATCATAAAATCTGACTCGTAATGCTCTTTTGATTGTTCGACAAAAACTTGTCGGTAGCCTTCATTGACGGGGTTTTCTCCCCTGTCGTTTTTCCTCTCATTCGGGGCGATGGACTCAGCTTTGGCAAAGATCCTGTCATTAATTTTTAACGTGATTGAGCGTAGATTGCGCAAGAAGAGTAGAGATTCCACTAGCTCGTTTGCGAACAGTTGGAAGACATCCTCGATATCTTTCTGGGATGTAGACATGTGATCCTCGACGATTTCGCTTTTTATAGCCTGATCCTTATTCCTTAATGGGAGACGGATAATGGTCCCCTCGAAGGCGGTATTGTAACTTCCTAGGAGCCTGTCAAATGCAGCGAGGTGGTTCCTGATCTCAGGCTCATCGGAGTTGGCCACGAAATCGTAAAGTGGGCCTCCGGGAAAACCAATATCCGAAGACCATCCTTTGTGTGGGTCAAGCAATAGGAGAGAGGTTCCGGAGAGTATGGATGGGTTGTCGGTCCAGTTGTATACCTAAAAGCCTCCGTAATTAGTGATGTTGTGAGGTCGGGAGACAGCTATCGATGGGGTAGTAATTACGCTATTAAATCCTCGCCCAAACTTTCCGGTAGAAGTAAGATCCTTAGCTTTTCCGCTATCACCAATCCGCATCAGGGACTCAAAATCTTTTTGAGCAAAACGCTTGTTATTGTATGCGAGAAGGGAGATTCCCTGAAACTTTGCGAGGTCTTTGTGGAGGAGATTCTCAGTAGGATATTGTCGCGTGTCGAGTACAAATTCGATGGTATCTGCGCCAGCATCATCCGCATTTTGACAAAGTTCACGGAGGACACCACCGCCAGCGGGGTATTCGTTGATAATATTGCGCAGAAGAGCTGTGAGAGATTGTTTCTGACCATTGTTTCTGATGGGAGCGACAGGCATATTAGAGACCGTTACGGCAGAGTGAGTGATAAAAAGGTTTATTCTAAGAGAATTTTCTCTTGAGAAGAGGATGTAGACTGCTTTAACATCATACTTCGGACCAGAAGGCGCCATGCTACCTTCTTATACTAGTAGGATAACTTGCGAGCCCCAAAGACCGATAGACTCATGCTAGCATAAAGCAATTGGTGCATAGTTTATAGATATCGTAGGCTCTGGCCAAATAGAGACCGTTGCCAAGTGGGAGATGGCTAAATTTGGTGCCAGGCTAGAGAACCGGTTTGTGCTGCCCAGGGGATCCGAATCTCCCCTGAAAGTGGCATAGTCTTGCGAGTCACCATATTGGCAACAGTCTCTATTTGGCTAGAGTCTACGATACTTCATGGGCAAAAATGGATTCGTTAAGGTTAGGGTTACAAAAAATACTACCGTATGATACGAGTAACTAACCACTTTTTCCCGCCCGCCCAGTTTCGCCATGCGCCCCGTGGCGACCCTACTGAGGGGTAGCAACACGAATAATTTGCGGTAAAATGTTACTGGTCCCGATAGAATGGTAGGCGGATAGGGTCCGGGAGGTCATGATTAACGCTCCCTTGACCTTCCCCCCCCGCAAGGCTTGTTTGTACGGTGCATGGGGCCAACCCTGTACGGGACGTCGTTGCAACACGGAAAATCATCCATCATTGAACTAAAGCCGAGTGTTGAAATTGGACTTTCGGATATGCACTTTCTACGTCTTAGAGTACGACAAAGCCTATCATTCTCCCTTAGTGCCGATTTCCTACTCTCTGAGTTAGACTTACCCTATTATCCCTTTCCCTCATGTCACTGCTAAATCAATTATTATTGCCGAATTTCCCTACATCACACTAAAATGGAAACTAAAAAACTAGTTCCGCACTTTTCTAGAAATGTCAATCGAGGGATATCAAAACCAGTTCCGGTCAAGTAATGATGCAGGTCTTTTTCCATCAACAGGAGCACTAAACCTGATATGAGAGTGATGTTACCAGCTGTTGTGGGGTACTGCACCTGTCGGTATTTACTACCCAACTTCGGGAGTCATGTGATAGCATTGCACCTAAATGATGTCGAATCTGCCAATCAAAGAAATACGCTATTTTCACTTGTGTCTCTTTAGTACGATGTAGGGAAATTTGGCACTATCAACACTGCAGACAGCTGCCCGGAACACAGCCCTACCCCTCGCCGACCCTCGCACAGAGTACTAGTATCTACATAGCCTCCGATACTCGAGTACTCCCCTATCCCCACAATGAATCACTACCCAATAATTTATCGTTAGGGCAGGAAACACAAAATAACCCCGTCCCATGGAAGTTATCCCTGTTCAACAAGGCTGCAAATCAAACTGGTCGGGCGAGGATGTGGCGCTCAATCCCAGAGCTGAATCGGAGCATGTTTCGTATTTCGACCGGGTACACCCACCAGGCATATTCTAGCATGGGCGGGATGTGCCCCGACAACTCGACATACAAATTTTTGCCCTTTGTGTTCGGGTTCAATATTCCGAGAACGAGTACTCGAGTACGACACCGTACTCGGGGGTTGACAAAAGTCGGGTCCACTTCCGAAAAGAGACGTCTGCGTTGCGTGGCACCCAACCGGATTAGGGAATTCGAGTGATAGCGAGTGAGTATTTTTTGGGGGCTGCAAAAAATCAGGACCGGTGACACAAGCACTTGCCAGCGTTTGCTGGAGAATTCGCTGAGAGAGGGTTTGTATTACCGGTCCCCAAATACCTTACACCCAAGTACACTCGTGTCCATAAAGTCCTCATACCCCTAGGGCGCAACCGCACAACCACCCCAACCCTTCATAGAAACAAAAAAAAAAAAAGTAGACAACTCAATTAAGAAAACTATAAAAGTAGAACTAGTAAAGTTTAAGAAAACATTATTACCACTTGGTATGACTTCCATTTG
>Ga0307507_10007838_pt1 | contig 15173 bp, 5 predicted proteins | sample 7_EM_MG_FD_207223 | JGI IMG/M metagenome (GOLD analysis project Ga0307507, IMG submission 207223) | Populus trichocarpa ectomycorrhiza microbial communities from riparian zone in the Pacific Northwest, United States - 7_EM | ecosystem: Host-associated > Plants > Roots > Unclassified | place... | reverse complement strand
GGGGGTGATGTGACGGTGCTGGGGCACCGTCCCCTGCAGCTGGCTTGGCGCAATATCCGGAGTTCGCCCGTACCGTGTATATATTGCCCCTAGGGCCCCTTTCTTCTGCTCCTTAGCTTAGTATCTTCATTAGATAGCAATCCACAAGCTTCGGTTCAGAGGCATTTGTGCGAGCCGTCACAGTCAATGCGTGCGCACATACGCACGCGGACGGACTTTGGTAGAATTTAATTGATCTGGCAGAACTTAGCAGAAGTTAATTAAGCTAGCAAAATTCGGCAGAATTTGGTTAAAGCGTCAAGTTTATCTTATTAAGTGTTTTACCGAGATATTCCTACTATAACTAGGCTAGTCCCGTTATAGTACCCCCCCTTTGGCCAAAGGTTTAAAATAATTCAATTTGGTTAAGAATTTATAATTTCTTTTTTTTTTTTTATTGCGTGTCGTATTTTCGCGTTAGGTGGCGGTCTTGGCAAGGCAGATCTAACTAATTAGACAACTTTAACTGCCGGTTAAAGTTCCTTAATATCTTGCATATTACGTAATTGCGTTATAAACGTTATAACTTATTTTAAGTTCTTTTCAAATTCGAGTTTCGTGTATTTGTGTTAGGTGGTAGTCATTTGCCTTTATATTATGTCTATCTAGCCAGAGCAAGCCGCAAAGGATGGTCCTTATGGAATTCTTTTACTAGGGAAGGCGCGTTAGCCTTAATCTAATTATAGGTTTCCTAGGTTTGTGTTTTATATCCTTCCCACTTAATAAAAAGTTTAAATTATTTAGATTATAGTTTCTATCGCATATCGTTAATTAAGTCAATAAAGTAAGAACCGTTACTATTATTAACAATTATGGGAGGTGGCGGTAGTACTTTATAAGTTATAGAATCATCTTTTAAAGGTTGCAATAAGCTTATATAAAACATCGGGTGTATTTTTATCTCAGTTGGCAGTTTAAGCTTATAGGCGTATAGGCTTAGTTTTTTCTTAATTTAGTATAGCCCCGCAAATTTCTAATTAAGTTTCTTTAAGGGCCGTTAAGTCCGTATATTTCGTATATTTAGGTAAGCTATATTACCTTCCTTAAAGTCCTATATAGGAGCTTGTTCTTTGTTTGCATACCATTCCTATACCATTTAAGCGTATGTTAATTCACTTTGTAACAGTTCCATTAACTGCTTTATTTAATCAGCGAAGTTATGCGCGTTAATTAACTAGATCCGTTTAATCATGGGTCCTATTATATTAATTTTAGGTCGTGGTTTAAATCCAAGTTAAGGGTTTTATCTATAGGTCGCGTAGAACGGCATCACGCCTATTAATATATTTATTATATTATTTGTAGTAAACTCAGCTAAAGGCAGCCATTTTTCCTAGTCGTCTTGTAGGTAGGAGCAGTATATTTATAGGTATTGTTCTATAATCGCATTTATAATTTTAGTTTAACTATCTATCTCTAGATAAAACGCAGTTAAGAGTTATATTTAAATGCTTAATTATTTATATAGAGCTTGCTAGAAGTCTAAAATAAACTGGCTTTTATAGTTAGATATTATTAAGTTAGGAAGTCCGTATAGCTTAAAGACATACTTAATAAAACATTCAGCTACTGATATTACATTAATTAAGTCCATAGGAATCATATGTCGCATTTTTATAAGGCGGTTAATGACTACCATAATATTCGTAAATCTATTACTACTAGGCAAGTTAACTACAAAGTTAATTAAGATATCGCGCCATCTTTGCATTGGAATTGGTAGCGGTTAAAGTACTCCTTGCTTCTTTATATAAGAGGTCTTTCCACGCACGTATATCCTATATGCTCGAACATATTTTCGTACGTAGTTGTGCATTATAGGCTAGTAGTATACTTGTTGAATAATCTTATAGGTCTTTGCATGGCCAGGATGCCCTACTATAGGGGAGTTATATACGAAATTAAGTATTTTAAATTATAAAGGTTTGGAATTCGGAACTACTATCTTCTATTAATAGTACAATCGATTGTTTTGAATTTTGCATTTAGCGAGTATAATATCCTTATACTATCGTTTTCCTATTTAAATTGCTTTTATTATATCTATTATCTATATATTGTTCTTATATTTATATTCTATTAGCTTATTAATTTCTATTTCCTATTTATTAACTTCTAATTTATTTCTATTAAGTTCCGCATCTAGGAACATAGGACGTAGCTTTTTAAAACATTTAGGGGGCAGTAAGATCTATAATTAATTTATAATCCGTTCATCTAAAGCGTTCGCAGGTAGGTCCTATAATTGTTATATTAATACGTTAGGCTTCTAATTAAGTTTGCCTAGTTAGTATATAATCTTAAAGTTAAATTATAAGAGGTATTCGGCCCAACGAATTTGGCGCTATGTTAATTGTTTTATAGTTATAAAGTACTGCAGGTTCTTGTGGTCCGTTAATACGCGTATTAGGAATAACAATCCTTTAAGCTTAGGATGCCATTGTTTAAAGTATCTGATAATTGCAAGCAGTTCCTTATTATATATCTCGTAGTTTAATTTAGCAGGGGCGAGTTTCCGAGAGAGAAAGGCTACTGGACGTAGCTTGCCGTTCTTATTGTATTGCGATAACACTCCTGCTAGTATATAATTAGACGAATCTGTTTTAATAATGCATTTAAGGTTAGGATTAAAGTGGGCAAGAATTAGAGCAGTTATAAAACGATACTTTAGGTTATTAAAAGCTTGTTTATATTTAGTGGTCTATTTAAATTTTATATTCTTTCTTATTAGGTTTACTAATGGCTAGGTAATTTCTAAGAAGTAGTTAATAAATTAATAATAGAAGTTTGCGAATTCTAGAAATCCTTAAACGTTTTATATATTGCTAGGGCTTCCCTAGTTTATAATTACAGCAACTTTCTTAGGGTCCATTTTAATTCCGTTGCAGGATATAATTAAGCCTAAGTACATAACCTCGGACGCTGTGACGGCTCGCACAAATGCCTCTGAACCGAAGCTTGTGGATTGCTATCTAATAAAGATACTAAGCTAAGGAGAAGAAAAGAAGGGGGTCGCAAGGACCATAGTAAACATATATAAAGGGGCAGCCGCCAAGGCGCTAGTGGTAAGCGAGCCAATCGTAGGTTGGCAGAATATGGCAGCAGCATGGCAGAATTTGGCAGGTGACGCACTCTAGCACCGTCACATCACCCCCCCCTCCTGAAAAAGCCTGCCCTTAGGCGTTGTCTAAGCTCCCTATTGTCGTCTAAATTGTTGTAATTATCTAACCCTTCTTCCTAGCATTTAATCCAGTTGTCTAATTTACGTGGTGGTCTAGGGAGGTTGGGGTGGGCTAGGTGGAAGTCCCGTAGCTTATGGGGGGAGTACTTAAAATTAGATGCGGGGTACCACTCTAGGTCGTTGTTATGGCCTACCCAGCTTGTACGGTATTTTAAGACATTATGGACCTTTTTTACTGCTAGGATTTCTTTAACTTCCTATTCTTCGTCCTTAGCAATTTGGATTAGTGGTGGGGGGTCGTTATACTATCTAGGTAGTGGATTATCCGCAGCCTTTTATAGCCGGTCTAGAGAGAAGATGGGGTGGATCCTTATTAACTCTGGTAGCTTAACCTTAAAAGAGTGTCCTACCTTTTAAAGAGTCTTGTATGGGCCAGCCATTTAGTGGTCTAACTTGCGGCTCGGCCTTTGGGTTTTCTAGTTCTTTGTTAACACCTATACCTTATCTCCTACTTAGAAGTCTTCCTCGCAACAATATCGGTTTATATCGGACTTTTTTTTTTCTTACGCCTTTCTTATAATTGTTTAAGCAGTCTCCTAGGCTCTATATATTCTCTTGGCAAATGCCTGGGCCTCTTTATGGCTGAGGCGTTCGCGGGCCGTAGTGGGTTTAGTAGGCCTATCCTAATTAAAGGACGTTTGTGGTGTATACCCGTAGAGTAGTTCGAATGGGGACATCCCTATACTGTTATAGGGGAGTGTAAGCTGCGCGTAGTCTATTATAGGCAGTAATTCCGACTAGTTGTCCTAATAGTAGTCTACAAATGGCCGTAGTTGCTAGTCGAGGTACTGGTTTATAATCTCGGTTTGGCCGTTAGTCTAAGGGTAGAATGCAATAGAGAGCTTAATCTTAATCCTAAGGATACGGCAGAGTTTATTCCAGAAATCCGATATAAACTAGGGGCCACGGTTAGAGACAATTGATTTAGGGGCGCCGTAGAATTAATAGATGTTGTCGACGTAGAGGCGGGCTATATCCTTCGCAGTTATGGTTTTAAAACAAGGGAGGGAAACAGATTGCTTATATAATCGGTCGACTACTACAAAGGCTGCATCGTGGCCGTAGGCGTCCTTCGGAAATGACTTAAAGTCTATAGTAATATGTTGCTAAGGGCGTTCTGGAACTGGCAGCGGTTATAGCTACCCAGGAGTTTGATCCCTAGGGGCATTTATACGTCTATAGGCGTGGCAGTTTCTAATAAATCGATCTATATTAGATAGAAGTCCTCGCCAGTAGTAACGGGGCGCTAGTAGTTAGTGGGTCTTATTATAACTAGGGTATACCATAGAGACTTAATAGTGGGCTTCGCGGATTAACTCTATCTGTAGGTTATCGATATCTGGAACTATAAGCTATTCTTGGTATAGAAGCAGTCCTTCTTCTATTTCCAAATTAGGGTCCTCCTTCGCGGCTTAGTTGCGGAGGGCTTTCAGGGAGTTAGCTATGCGGTTTATAGTTAGGATGCGGTTAACTAGCCCTATTGGTTTATCCAAAACTGCTCCCTCTAAGGGTGCTAGCTTATTCCGTTTGGAGTCTAGTTCTTTAAGAATTTGCGGGTCGAGCTGTTCGGGATAGAGGAGGGCGCGCGTCTGGTATTAGGTCTTTAGCTTATCCTAAGGTCCTACGTCTTGTTCCCTTTGGGTTAGTGCATTAGCTTTAGTGTTTTGCTTACTAGAACAATATATAATTGTAAAGAAGAATTTGGAGAGTATTTTAGCCTAGCGGGCTTGTCGTCCAGTAAGCTGCTTTGTAGTTATAAAGTACTCTAGGGCTTTATAATCCGTATATATCTTAATCCGGGAGTTCGTGCCTTTAAGCTCTGCGCGCTATTAGAACAATAATTGGATAATAGCTAGCATTTCTTTATTGTGTACCTCGTAGTTATACTTGGCTGGGTCTATTGTTTTCGAGAAGAAGGCGATAGGGTACTATTTGCCGTCTGGATATAACTGTAATAGGATTCCCGCTACAACTCTGTTAGAAGCGTCCGTCTCTAGCATTGATTTAAGGTCCGGGTTATAGTGATAAAGGATTAGAGAAGAGATAAGCTAATCTTTTAACTCTCCGAAGGCTTCCATATAGTCGTTATTAAAGATAAAAGGCGTGTCTTTCCGGGTAAGTTGTATAAGAGGCGTTGCTATGACTCCGTAGTCACGGATAAATCGGCGGTAGAAATTACAAAAACCTAGGAAGGACTGGATACCCTTTATAGTATAAGGGGGCTGCCAGTTACGGATTGCGTTAACCTTCTTAGGGTCGACTTTGATCCCATTTATACTTACTATAAACCTAAGGTACTTTGTGCGTTTTATCCCGAATTTATATTTCTTAATATTAACTTGTAAGCCTATGTTCCGTAATCTCTCTAGGACCTTCTTAATATGAACTTAGTGCTTGAGTTTGTTGTCTAAGTATATAAGGATGTTATCTAGGTATGCCGTGCAGAATTTGTTAAGGTAATCAAAAAGAACGTTATTTATATACCTTTGGTACGTAGCCGGTCCGTTTATTAGTCCAAAAGGAAGAACTTTGCATTTATAGGACCTGTAATGGGTACGGAACGTTGTTAAATCTTTAGATGTAGGGTCTATCCTAATTCGGTAGAAAGCTTGGCGGATATTAAGTTTAGTAAAGATCTTTGCCCGGTTTAGACATGCGAGGGTTTTGTTAATTAAAGGAATAAGATACTAATCCTTTTAAGTAATAGCATTTAGCTTCTAATAGTCGATATAAAAACAAAGGCCTCCACTAGGCTTTTTTACAAATAGGATAGGGGAAGTAAAAGGGGCTTAACTTGGCTTAATAAACCCTTTATTAAGGTTATTAATCAAGTACTGCTTTGTTACTTTTAGCTTGTCTATTAATTATTGGTAGAGGGGGCTATAGCTTAGCGAGTTATTGGCTTCTAATTAAATCTTATAATTATACGTCTGGTAAGGGGGTAACTTGTCTAAAGCCGCCCTTAAGAATACGTCCTTGTACTTAGCATAGACGGTAGGAAGGAGACGTTTAACTAGTTCCTTATTAGTTTCCTTAATTAGCTTTTCTTCCCTCTTGTTAATAATCCGGTTAATCTTATATAGGCTTGTTGTAAAGACCTTATTATCCTTCTGGTATATATTAAAGTGGAACACTATAGCACTAATTACGGCGATGTCTACTGTAGGGGGGTTACATGACACTGGGGGCATGCGTGACCTTAGGGCCCTCTGGGGTATTGGCGTTGTTGTTACTCCTTTTAACTCCTATTGTATCTTTTGGAGGCTATCCCTTATATCTTATTAGTACGTTCTTTTCCACACCAGTTAGATCTGCGCAATTTGGCTGTTGTCTATATTACTATCTATCCTGCTTCTGTATGTAGAGTTCTCCTCGAGCGTAGCGCTTTGGGAGAGTATTCTTATCGGTACAGAGTTCTTTCCAGCTTCGCGGCGGGCGTCTTCTTAGGTAAAGGCTAGGTCACGGGCCCGGACATCCTACTGGTATATAGGGTTAGACTTCGCGGCTAGTGTCTTGCGGTTAGTTCGGATTTCTCTAATAAAGGAGGGTAATTTCGGCCTATCCTCCGGCTAGACGAACTGTCTTTGTCATACGTTTAGCCAAATATTAAAGTAGGACATCTATTTTTGGCTGAGGATTATATCGTGGGACCCTAGGTCTAAGATGCAGAAGGGGATACCATATTAACGTTATCTATTAAGGGAGATATGTAACTTTAGGACGTGGGTAACTGGCTTACTAGCTTAGCCGTTGTAGCCTTTTACCTGGACAGGCTTCTCTAGTAGGGTGGCTTTTATATTTAGAAACTTGGCAACGTTAATCGCACAAGCAGTATTTATAAAGGCAAAGCCATTTACTCTAGTGTTAATAAGGGCAGTTGAGTTAACTCTATATCCATTTTAAGATACTATATATGGAACTATAAAGTGTTTTCCACCTATTAACTAACTTAGATCAATCTCTTCAAGATCGATAGGATACCCTAGGGGGGAGTCTTTCCCTAGGGTTCTTCTTTTCCCAACTTATTAGACGTTTCTCCTTTCTTTATCTCCTTAATATCCTTTAGTTCTAGGCAAGACAAGGCAAAGTAATCCTCCTTATCGCAGTTATAGCAAGTGGCTGTGGCAGGGTTGATTAGGGTATTGCGACGAGTACTAGTTGAGGTTATAGTACGTAGCTGGTCGGGCGAGGCTCGCCAGTGCGTAGTTGTGACCGCTTTTGGTGTAGCAGCGGTCGTGGCTTGTCTTCCTACTCCAGCTCCTATAGGGGTGGTGGGTGAGCTTTAATCGCTATGGGGTCGCTTCTGCTAATTTAGGTGGGCGTTAATCCGCTTTAGCTCTGAGTCCAATAATAGGCAATAAGCTGCAAGTCTTTTATGGGTTGGTAGGTTATTTAAAGTTACAGCGATCTTCTCTTATAGCCTAATTGTTAGTTTGTTGTAAAGGTCTAATTAGTAGTTTTTAAGGGGGACCTGGCCTTCTTCTGTAAGGTATAAGAATTAAGTCTAGAATTTGGCAAAGGGTTGGTTCAGCTTTATTATTAGGCGGTTATAGTCGTACCAAGCGTCCCGTACTTTGTTCGGGTTAACATAGATAGCCGCTAGGTGCTATAGCATCTCATTAATAGATACAAATCGGACAGGAAAGTCATCTTCGAACTTAGCTTAAAGGTGACATTGGGCGTCCCCCATAGTTCGGCCAAAGAGGTAGAGCATTTTGGCCTCTTTAGAGGGGAAATGGTTATAGTTAATTTGGAGTTTTCCTTGTACTTAGATCCTCTAGTTCTTAAAGGTAGGGTCTATCCCATTGGACAGTAGTTGAGGGTTAGGAAGCTTGACGGATTTTAATTACTTCGTTATTATATCCGTACTCCCTAGTGTATCGCATTCGGTCGAGCAAATGGGTTAACTAAGGCTTTATGAAGGGGAGGCTAGGCTGCTTTATAAGGCAGCAAGGCTTTCTAGGATCTCCTTTAGAGTCTCTTATATGCTTTGGGCTTAAAGACGATCGACCTTCTAATTGGCCGTAAGGGCGCGAATCTGTTCGCGTATATCTGTAACGTTGTTATTATCTTTAATTTCTAATCCCAATTGGATCTCGTGTTCCTCTTAGGTGGAGGCAGGTCTTTTAGATAAGCTTGCTTTAGGTGCCATTGTTAGCTTCCTAGGGTTTATCGGTCTTATGCGCTTTGGTTTTAATTCCGGGGGTATAGGTCCAGTCCTACCTGGCTTATAAAGTGGGATATTATTAAGGCCTTCCTAGGCAGTATAAAGTTGTTCTAGTGTCTGAGTATAGCGCGTTAACGTGTTGTTACAGACAAAGTTTCTTTTAAGATATGGGGATATTATTGAGGCCTTCCTAGGCAGTGTATGGAGAGCTTAGTATAATGTAACGGCTTGTATAAATGCCTCTAAACCGAAGCTTGTGGATTGCTATCTAATAAAGATACTAAGCTAAGGAGAAGAAAAGAAGGGGGTCGCAAGGACCATAGTAAACATATATAAAGGGGCAGCCGCCAAGGCGCTAGCGGTAAGCGAGCCAATCGTAGGTTGGCAGAATATGGCAGCAGCATGGCAGAATTTGGCAGGTGACGCGCTCTAGCACCGTCATAGACGCGTGGAACTTACATTTCTTAATATTGCATTATAAGCCCGCATCTTATAGGCGTTTAAGAACCATTCTAATATATTTCTAATATTTAGAAAGCAAGGATGAGTAGATTAAGATATTATTAATATACGCGGTAATAAATACATTAAGGAATTCACGAAGCATATTATTAACGTATTACTAAAACGTACTAGGACTGTTTTTTACGCCAAACGGCATTATTAGGTATTTAAAGAGTCCCCATTATATACAAAAAGCTATATACTTCTCATCTCCTTCACGTATACGGATTTTATTAAAGGTAGCGACTATATTAAGCTTTATAAAGTACCGTGCCTTTACTAAACGGTTAAGCGTTTCTTAAATTAGGGGAATTAGATATCGGTTTTAAATTATAATTACATTTAGAGCTTAATAATTAATATAAAATCTTAAGCCTCCTCCTAGCTTTTTAACGAATAGTACGGGTAAGGCGAATAGAGATTAACTAGGGTAAATAAATCCTTTTTCCAAATGCTTGTTAAGGTATTGTTGTATTATAAGCAGTTCTTCTTATAATATACCGTATAGCGGACCAAACTTTGGTGTTATACCAGGCTTAAGTTCTATCTTAAAATCATACTTATTTTGGTGTGGGGCTAGTTGGTCTATAAATCGTTTTTTAAACTCGTTAATTAGATCGTGGTACTCTTTAGGTATAAGAGGTTAAGGATTAATATACTATTTCAGTTCTAGTGCTTTCTTAATGTCTTCTATGGTTATAGCAAAGATTTCGTAATCTTGTCTTTTTGCTAATAAGATAAAGGGTGCGGCCTATATTATACAAATTTTAAGAGGTTTTGACGTAACATCTTTACATTCTTTACTGCAATTGGCAGTCATAGCTTTATTATATTAGCTTAAGGTTCGTGGCAAGGGTAATTTATATCGTTTTAAATTCAAATAGTTATGTGCATGTTTATAGGGCAAATAGGTTTTTAAGCAATAACTTCGGCAGTAGGTTATACGGAACTTTAGTATTTCTTTAACCCAGCTAATTAAAGGGTTGTGTTGTTTTAGCTATCTATATCTAAGTATTATCTTATATTGCTTTAGGGGTGTTACAAATAGGGAAATGTATTTAAGGTATTCGCCTATCCACATTTTTATAAGAGCGTAGTGTGTTAATTCGCTATATATTAAGGGTTTGCCGTTAAAGCCTTATAGGCCTTAGGGCTTATTGAGTTTCTTTAAATTTAGGCGTTAGGTTTTTGTGTAGTTTATATTAATAAAGCCTATGCTAGTAGCTCCGCTGTTTATAAGGATTTGTACCTCCTTCTATTTTCTAAGTATTTGAATTTCGCCAAGTATATTAAGGGAGTCGTGTTATATATCAGCGCTAGAAGAGCCTAGATACTTATACTCTTCCACTTCTTATCCTAAGGCGTAACTTAGCCCTAGAATAATTCATTTTCTAAGTTAGCTAAGGGTAAGATGCTTTGTAATAACTAGGTATAATTTATAGAATAAGTATAAGTTAAGAAGCGAGTACGGCTTAAAGAACAAGTGCAATTTAAGGAGTGGGTGCGATTTAAAGACCGGGAGGAACTACAGCGGACTTTTTTAAAAGGGTAAGTTTGGTAATTCCTTTAGATATATCCTTTTCTACCATATCTAAAGCATTCTCTATTTGCGGCTTAAGTTCTTCGTTTATCGGTTCCTAAGGGTGCGTAAGATTGAGTGGCGTCGAGGTCCATAGGGTCATGCGTAGGTTTTGGAGAAGGGTCGCGCTTTAGGGTATATATTGGTTTCATAGAGCTTTAAATATAAGGTGTGGTTGGCTTTAGAGAATAAGTCTATTTATTATATTAAAGGTCCTTATTAATTTGTTAACACATTATAGCAAATTTAGGTAGGTCCTTTAGCAGTTCCCTACCTACTAACTATACTCTAATTTTATCCAAAATAGCTTATTAAAGAGCAGCAACTCTAGCGGCTTTATTCCAATCCAGTTTGCTAATAAGGCCTAAAAATTCCGAAAAGAAGCTTATAAAGTCTTGGTTCCGTTATTATAGGTTTTTAAGTTTAGTAATAGCGGTATATTCGTAGCTGGCGTCATTGTATATTCGTTCTAGTAGAGAGATAAAGGTTTTAAAATTAACGAAGGTGCTATTACGGAAGAATGGGTCTATGGTTTGTGTAGTATCTTTACTTAAATAAGACATTCCATAGCTAACCTTACTAGCTTTAGTAGGGTATCGGTTATAGTTTATTAAAAGTTTAAGATGGAGCTTGGTTACAAAGGGATATAGGTTATTTTAATTTCTATTAAATATTGGAGGGTTAGGAAGCTTTTCTAATTTCATAGCAGGTATTGGGTTTATTATAGGTATAGGTTAAGCTACTATTACTAGTTTAGGGTTCGTATTTAACGGGCTAGGTTCAGATATAGTTATATTAATTTTATTTATAGGCGGTATTGGGGTCTCTAATATAAATGCTTAAACGTTACGGAGTTCTTTGCGGAGTGCTTCCATTAATCGCTAATACTGGGCTTTTAGTGCAGCCCGCTACTAAGCTAAGGCATCCATAAAGGACTATTGCATTATGGTTAACTGTTCCCTAACTAGGGATATAATACTTATGGTTATTAAAGAGGATTCGGGTTCGTTTGCCATTTTAATAGTAGTTGTTTTTTAACGCAACGTAATATAAGGGCGCGAAGAGGCTTTGGGGAAGATTTAAAGGAATAATATAAATTCTATCTAAATCTAAGGGTATATAGCTTTTTAAGAGAACAAGACGTTGCGTAAAGAAGAGAAGGGAATAACCAGAGAATCTTGTAATTAAATAGTCAGGGGTCTTGGTCGATGCGTGCGCACGTGCGCACGCGGACGGACTTCGGTAGAATTCGATTGATCTGGCAGAACTTGGCAGAAGTCGATCAAGCTGGCAGAATTCGGCAGAATTCGGTCAAAGCGTCAAGTTTATCTTGTTGAGCAGACCTGCGGAGGATAAATTATCCTATCCGGTCGGGCGGATAATAATCCTATCCGAGGATAGCTTGGATATCGGATAATATCCGGATAATATCTAGATATCCGCAAAATTTTAACTATAAAACTAAACCTTTACCCCCTATCGTATGACGCTATAAATATGGCTGGTACTAGTGAAATTTACCCTAAAAACTTTGATGATAATAATTCCTTTAAAGTTAACACACTTTCTGCCCTTTTAAGCGGCGTTAAGACTAAAGCTAATACTGGTTTAATCCTAACTACTTATATAATATAGATTTTAAGACAAGTCTCCTTAATTTATAAACATACTTGTACGGCAATAAAGGAAGAAAAGGCTCATATAAAGAAACGCTACTTTTGTAAATACTATCCTCCTTAAGACCCAAAAGGACACTATTCCTCAACTGTTGGATTATAAGGCCATCTTAAAAAACATAATATTAAATAGGATCCAGCAGAGAATCAGGAGCGTACAACAGTAAAAGATTAGGGGGAGAGATCTCTTTTAGAACTATATTAAAAGCTTTTAGTAAGAGGAGAAGTTTAAGGTCTTAAAGGTAAGGTTCTAAAGCATATGGTATATTAAAATACTATAAAGCAAGCACTTCTAGATCTAATTATTGTATAACGGCTTCCCTTCTTATATATAGAATGGCCAGAGTTTTATACTTTCGTAAAAGTATTAAATTAAGAAGCATCCTTAATTATCCCTATATACTACTTAATAATTACAGCCTGGATTCTTTAACACTTTATTAAGAGTTAAGATATTATACAAAAAGTACTTTAATCTGCAAAAATAAATATTTACCTTGCTATAGATATCTGGACCTTTCTAAGCTATTCCCTTTTTCTTGGAATCTGTACTAGCTTTGTTAATATCTAGGATAAATACCGGAACCCCTTAATTGCCCTTTATACGGTATCTAGTTAGAGTGGTATAGATTAATAAAAGGCGCTTCGTCCGGTTCTTATTAAGTATGGCATTAAAACAAAGATTGGAGCTCTTATTAGCGATAATGCTGGATTAAACGATATTCTCTGTTGTATGATTGGCCAATGGCTTAGCCTTGAGTATAAAATCAACTGGATTATAACGCATTAAAGAATTCGCTATTAGGGGTATGTTATTAATCTTATTGTTTAAGCCTTTCTATTCAGTTTAAAAAAGGATGAGAAGCTTATAAACTTATATAATAAAGAGGATAAGGAACAGGACAAAGAAGAAGAGGAAGAAGAAGAAGAAGTTATATAACAAGTACTACCGCTAGTTAAAAGAAAGAAAAAGAAGGATAAAGAATTAGAGCTAGCATTAGACGAAAAGCGTAAAAGAGGTAAAAATATTTGAAATATTATAGAGCTAATAGGAAAGCTTTATAACTATATTATTTATATCCGCAGCTTAGCTAACCGTACGACATAGTTTATTAAACGTGCTAGTAAAATGGTTTCTCTTAATAATTATACAAGATGGAATAGCTGGTTTCTTATGCTATATGTAGCTCTAGAGGATAAGGTAAAGGCTAGGCTTTAACTCTATATAGAGCACTATAAGGATGACTTAAAAGATAATATCCTCTTAACAAGCGAATGGATACATCTTTATATAATTTATAATTTTCTTTAGTCTTTCTATAAAGCAACTCTATTTCTTTAAGGAGATTATATAATACTAGAAAGGGTTCTAGAATTAGTTAATATTCTTAAGGATATAATACAGACCGTATTAGTATATTATATAATACTCTTAATATTTCTTTAGCTAACTTTCCTATAGGTAATAGCTACTAAGGCTAAGGATAAGTTTATAACTCCTTAACTCTAACGTGCTGAGGAAAAGCTTGCAAAGTACGTTAAGAAGCTAGATAATTCTCCCTACTATCTCGCGGCACAAGTTCTTGACCTAGAGTGTTATACAGCTTTCTTAAAAGATTAGAACGATTGTATTACTGTTAAAGGAGAAAAGAAGCTTTTTAGCGTATAAAAGCTCTAGGAGAGATTCCGCGAGAAAGCAATACTTTTAGGTTTAACTATATTGTACGCAACTAAGAAAACTTAAAAGTCGCCTTTAGAGTCTAAAGAAAACCTCTCTGCCTTCTATAAGGCTTGTCTTTAGCATTGTTTAAAATATACTTGTCCGCAGAGTCTAGATGAGTTTAATAGCTATATTAACAAAAATCCAATTCCGCTTAATAGTTATACAACAGCTATTTAATGGTAGAACCAGCCTCTTTAGTATATAAGATTTCCACAACTTTTATAGCTTGCAATTAAAGTTCTCTTAATACCTGGAATGAGCGATAAGCCAGAGAGAGTATTTTTAGGTTCTTAATGTCGCGTTCTATGGGATTGTACGAGTACTACTCTATAAATACTTAAAGCATTAGAATGCGCGAAGGACTAGACAGCTTATAAGATTCTAAGTATTCTCTTATAGTTATACAAGGGAAAGTATATAAGGGGTATATTGTATAACACTAAAGGGGGGAAGGGGGGTATATAAATAAAATAATTTTAGGTAAAAGGTAACCACTAAAGGCGCGTAGGTGGCGTAGGTAAATATATGCTAACTTTAAACTTAATAGATTATGAGTTTAAATCCCACCAACGTCGTCCTTTATCAGGAATTGGGAAATATAATTATCTGGTATACTTCCCGTCCTGCTATATAAGAGATTCTCCGGCAATATTGCTATACTGTAAGTAAACTCTCCTCTCTGTACAATATACCTATATAACTAACTACTCTTAGGATAAGCAGGAGAGGGTGGAAGCTTTGCCAGCGATTAATATGGAGGCTTAGGTGGGGGGTGTATTGGAGAGGTAGGTACGGATAGGGAGGCCCTTATATATAAATGCAATTCTGATTTAGAGCCGTGGGTCTCTAAATATAACTATAGGTAACCTATATTACTTGTACAAGGTAGAGAGCTAATTAATACTAGCCTTGTAAGGCTTATATGGCGACTCTATGTCGTCTAGTGGGCCCTCGCCCCTTTACTGAATGTTAGAGTCTCCCAGGGTTCTGTGGTGGGTGCTATGGAAATTGTAAGTGGTGGGATCATGGGGCTTAATGTTCGTTATATGATATAAATTCTCAGCCTATAGTGGCGGTAGCGGGAGTACTGGAGGGTGAGGATTGGATTGTGGAGCTAGAGGATAATAAGGAGTAGATAAAAGTTACTAAATTTAAACTGCTGGGTCTCCTCTCTTTTTTCCTATTTTTATTTTATTTTATAGTATTTTATATAAAGAGAAGTATAAATAAAAAGGTAGAAAGGA
>Ga0307507_10007837_pt1 | contig 15174 bp, 10 predicted proteins | sample 7_EM_MG_FD_207223 | JGI IMG/M metagenome (GOLD analysis project Ga0307507, IMG submission 207223) | Populus trichocarpa ectomycorrhiza microbial communities from riparian zone in the Pacific Northwest, United States - 7_EM | ecosystem: Host-associated > Plants > Roots > Unclassified | place... | reverse complement strand
AATCGAGGCTAACTCCATTGAAATCGGTATCTCTAGAAGGTGAGAAGCCTGTTCGGCCTTGGGCTTTGGAAATGATTGGAAGACGGGTTGAGGTGTGCGGTTGGGGTGGAGGTGAGGATCAGATTGGCAAAATAGTAAGTTCTCGGAGAGACTGATGGGAGCGCTTTCGGGATGGCTCTGGAGAATTGCTAACTAAGGTAGAAGAAATTATTTGAATTGGCTGATTGCTACTATGGTTGCTAATTGGTTGAGTAGACTTTCGTTTTCTAGAAGATCGGGGCACTGCAGGCGAGGGTGTTTGAAATCGTGGAAGATGATGTGGTGGATTGCCAATGGCCGCTTCCTCCCTTATGACCAAACGAGTCCATTCAGCTATATCATTATATGATAAATGTAAGTGGAATTTGGACTTCGATGTTGTAATAAAGGTTTCTTGCTCATGAGGGCATCTTTCTCCAGTGGTGAGAGGTTCTGTACACCTGTGCCGATCGCGTATCTGTTTGAAAACAATTGAAAAATCTGTTTTCCGAGCATTTCTTGCCGTTTCTAGCTGTTCTAAGGTGGCACTCTAATATAATCATTAACTAATCTTTCTTGGTTTAGGAAATTATTTTCAGGCTTTGGACTGAACTAATATTTCATCTAGGGCAATGCCGTATATGAAAGATTAGTTCAGTCCAATGCCGAATAAGATTGAAATACCTTTCGTTTAGTCGTTACAAGTTGAGTAAGTGTTTCCTGAGTTCCCACAAGTGAGAATGCAGGGCCGGATGCTGCTGGAACTAATTGGGATAGGCTCTGGTACTCGGCCTGAACTCGGAATGAGATATCTCGAGAGGGTTTAGAGGTAGTAGTCATGCGCTGTACCTCCTCGACGATTGTATCCCAGTTATGGATACCCCGAATTGTGATTGGGCCAACAACCTCCTTTGGTATTGTGGGTGTTATTGTTACTGCGTATGCTTTCAATCGATATTGAAGTGTATCGGTAACTTGGGGTGCATCGCTTTGGGTTTTGGTCCATAAGAGTTTCTCAAAATCATCCCATATTGGGAGATTGTTTCGTTCCAAATGCCCTATAGATCGGGCAAGTATCTCCTTTCCTATACTAACATCTAGACTAAATCGGCATTGCTTCCCTCTCGGTTTACTCGTCTCTGTAGGCTCTGTCACAGTGACATGGAATTGGGATTCTGATATAGTCTGTTTTCTCTTTGTAAGTACATTTTTTCCTTCTTGTCTATAGTGATCATATCTTACCTGAATCTCATTTACTGAGGCTGACTCTGGGCCACGCTCTAGTGCAGACTTGATTGGATTGAACTGAAGCATCTGCATTTCCCATTCTTCTTGTGTTTGAAGTTGTGGATTTGGCTCGGAATAAGGCAATTGATGCCGATATTGGGATTCACCTAAGTTGTCCATAATCTTTTGAAGCGTGTTGTTTTTATTGAATACTACATACATAATTACATCTACTCATGGGGAGTACCAGTGACCCCATAAAATGCACAGACCCTGCCAAGCAGGGCATAATGTTTCATTCATACCACATGGCGCTCTCTTGAAAAAAGCGTGCAGCTCCGAACGATTTTCGCAACCTTTAGGAAAAGCACAATATTCCCCTTGCTAGCGTATTCCGGTTCTCCCCAGTTAATGCGGTAGGGCCCAACGCCAAGATCCAGCACCACCCCCAGTTGTCTGTGTTCATTATCCCCGCCCCGCCCTAATCTCGACTGCCGTGGAATGTCCGGAATTTCCCCTTCAGATTGAGAAAACACAGCCAAAATATTCTCTCTTCGGCCCTGAGTTGAGATAGATGAAAAGGAAAATATAACAGACTTTTACTAGGAGAGGCAACTCCAACTTTCCAGTGATTCTAGATAATTCCAGTTCTTACGATACTTTGAACAAGGCCAACAGAATCCATGTTTAGTAGACTACTATAAGTGCGGATATTACCGTGGTATAACTTTACAGTGCACAAGACCCCCGGCCTATTATCCGTATCATACAACATCTACGCACTTCCCCGTGAGAGACGAAGATCATAATAATATCTATACATACCATCCCAAGATAAACATTCATGTTAGACGCAGAATCACCTATTTACCCATAGTTACCTCCTATCTGCCCACGGTAGCAACTGCGGGCAAACAGCGCCAACAGCGCCATCAAGTCCAAGGCTGAGCACCCCCGCCAATACTACAATGACAGAATCCCGGCAAAGCGTCCTCTTATCATAAATCAACAGAACACCGTAAGAACTCGAATAATCGGACCATGTGCTAGGACGTTGGACTTGCCTCTCCTAGTAAGGTCTGGTGTTTTTTTCTTTTTCTTTTGTCTCGTGGGGGCAGATTTTTGGTGTGTTTTTCGCCCCTTTTCCAGAGGAGGAAATTTCGGACTACATAGCACATGGTCCGATTATTCGAGTTCTTACGGCATCCCTCAATTCCATGGTACCGCCACCACTCGTATCTGCACATAGATCACTTCTCGTCCCACCTGAATGGTTGCGGGGATGGCAGACGATCAGGCTTGAGCTCACAACGCTATTACCCGCAAGTTGCTATTGGGCATGCAAGATATTTTATGACATTCCAGAGAGGGATGAACCTTGTGTGGTAATTCTTGCGATACTATTGGTACAATTTCAGGGCTCCAAAATCCACAAGCTGCCGTACGAAGCGAATGGAGAAGAGTCTGGCGAATATGGTTCACAGAATTTCTATGTGGGTGGCAGCCTCAACTTCGCCAGGCTTTCTCTTACTCCTTTGTAGATTTGTAATTACAGTAATAATTAACCTTGAGCTTCAAGGGAAGATATCATATACAAAAGCAAGACCAACCCGAGCACGGTATGAGCGAAAAAATTCCATATGTTAGGGGAGCGAGTTACCGGCTCACTCGCCATTCCACAAGACCTCAAGGCGTTTTCACTGCCAAGGTTTCCGAGTTCAGGACAGTGCTCTTGTTGCACTAGTACTAGTACTGTGAGGTATGGCTCAGGCAGTACCGCGATCATGGTTCGTAGAGGTAATCTGGTATAGCCTGCCGATGTTACACTACTCGTAATTTTCTGACGTTTGCAAACACGACTGCTATTGCATGCCACCAAAATATTGAGGCTCCGGGCAATTTCTTGCCCAGATGCAATAGCAGCTGTGTTCGCAAACGTCAGAAAATTACGAGTATGTGACAAGCTCAATAGAAAGAACGGTTCGCTTCGCTTCCAGTCAGGTTTAAAAGGTTGGTTCAGTGGGTCCCGGGAACCTATGAGGGTGTTACAGTGCCGGTTATCGTTGTTGATTTGTCCAGCTCCATGAACCACAGGGGGTTGTTTCATGATCTAGAATCCATGCTGCTATCTGGAAGAGAGGAGTCTCGGTAATCCCGAGGATAGAGAAGGATATCGTGAATTTCAAATTCTATTCTACTCAGCGGCTGTTAGCCAACAAGTAGAGCTCTCTCAGCCAGTTATCCCACTCCTTGTGCCACAATGGGTGCTATAGTTCGCAAAGCTCACTCCGAAATAGGCACAAAATACGAAGACTCTCCTTTCGTCTCTCACATCTACCTACTAGGCAAGGTGATACTTATATCGCCGACCCTCCCTTCTCCAGGCCCTCGTCTTTGTCCCTACTCTCATCATTGTCCGCCCCAAATACCTCGATAGACCCCGATAGCCTACCCCATAAAGACTAAGTACGATGAAGAACTTAGCGGAACTATACTTCCTCGCCGCCCTCGCGGTTGCCCCATCACTAGCAACGGATGTGGGTCTCTACCCCTTGTTCAACCGCCACTTCCAGCCAATGGGTGATCCCAAACCCGGGTCCGAAGCATTCGGACTTGGGAAACGGCAAGCTAGATGCCCAGCTAACTATTTCCTCTGCCCAAACACGACGAAGTGCTGTCCTACTGGTTCTACTTGTGCTGGGGGTGGCTTGCTCCTCGACTGCTACAGGTGTGAAGACGGTCAACATGTATGCACCGATAGCGTGGGCTTTTGCTGTCCTAACGGAACTGAATGCATACCCGGGACGGTTAAATGTCAGAAGCCGTGCGCAGCAGGATCGACCCCATGTTATGACTCGTGCTGTGACCCAGGATATTCTTGCATTGGCCAAAATCTGCCCTGTCTGAAGACCGTGGGTTCAATATCAATATCAATCACAACACCGGTTTCAACGACCTCTAGGGCTACAACCTCAAGCACTACTCTCGTCAACTCCCCCACCACAGTTCCAACGACTTCTAAGGCCCCCACATCAAGCACTACTCTCGTCAACTCTCCCACCACGATTCCAACAACTCCGAAGACCGCCACCTCAGGCACCACTCTCGTCAACCCTTCCACCACAATCACAATAATATCAACTCCCACAATTGCTGATTCAGAGCCCACATCACCCTCTACGACTAAAGGGGAAAATTCTTTGAACGGCAAAGCGACCGTAGAGGGTAGCCCTACTAGCTCTAGCCCTAGTTCTAGCCCTAGCTCTTCTACAACAGCGCCGCGGAATGATAGCAATGCCCTAAAGCTAGGAGGGTGGCTAGGAGGATCCGAGATTGTATTTTTCTTTGCTTTCTTCCTCATATGATCAGCATCTTTCTCTCTTTCTCAGTTGGATAATAACGGTTACATGATATGATATTATTATAAAGGATGCATGAAATATATAAATGGATGGATTAATGTCAGTTGCAGTGTTGGGCGAGTAAGCTATATCTCACCATAGTATGCCTAAATGGCCCTAGGTCATCCTAATAGACAAAATAGGAGAGAAGAAAATCTCCCTTCAGAATATGCTCCAGAAGAGTAAAACGAAGAGGAGAGAAAGTGAGGCCAGTGGAAATTTGTATGATAGGTGTATTTTGAAACAACATTCAGGGTTAGGGTTGATGATACCACCCACACCTGGTCGTCATCTGCTGGTTTTCCTCACGGCCCCCCGTTGGGGGCTGTAGGCAATATCCGCAACTTTTTATCTCCCTCTTACTTTCCATAACACACAATTGCTGTACTGTGGTGCCCTAATTGCAAAGCCAGGAATTAGAACCCCAGAGCGAAAAGAAAAGAAAGCTCCCAAGACAAGATCGAGAAAGAGGATGAATGATATGAGAAAAGAGACCATAATTGCCTTTTTTTCGTTCTCTCCGGAAGGTCGCACGTGCAGCCAAGATCATCAGAAGACCTTGGACCTCAACCAAATACTTCCGTGCACGAGCGTATCAACACTTATTACTCGTATCATAATGTCTTGACGGCTTTAAACACAACTGCTATTACTGGCAAAAAATTGGCCAGAGCCTCGTGATTTTCGTGTTTACAGGACACTATGAGTTGTTGACAATATCCCTCATTCTTTCACTTGTTCCTTCACTCGTTCGCTCGCTTGTTCGCTCCTTCTTTTGTTAGGTTGCGAGCCAACGGATAGCAGCAACCCCACTACCGGTACCCCGCCACACTACCCCATTGCGCCATCGAAATTTAACTACCTTTGGCTGACAAACATTTCTACCGAGCGGCTGTATCTCGGGCATTTGAGGCTCTACATTGGGCTTCTCACTCATTCGTTGTGGTTGTGTAGGATATTATTGTTAATATCCACTACCCCTAGCCCCTTTCTGGCCAACTAAAGGTCCGTTTACCAATAGACGGCCATCTAGCGTGCCGACCGTTAAGGGGGGCTTGGCGGTTGGGGGGGTGCAAGCAAGTATTATACTCGAGTAGATGGTGTTTACCTACCGTAGCATCCCGTCCATGGTTTGGTGGGGTTACCGAAAGCAACCAGTGTTCCCAAGCGTCCAGTCCGTCCGTCTTTCGCCTAGGACGGGACGGACGCCCAGTTGCAGTCCGTCCTGACCTTTGGACGGGACGGACGACCAGGCCCTATAGGTGTCTTAGTTTATGTTTCATTTTTAGTTTATGTTTCATTTTCGAATTTCATGAGCATTACAAGTGCGAGGGATAAAGTTTCCGAACCACCGTGGACCAGTTAGGTTCCTTGTTTGCTTTCTCACAATCGCTTCAAGTTCAACATTCTTCTTCTGAGGTTCGTTCTTTTTGAGTTGATGTTATCCCGGAAGGGATTATCTTCCCAATTTTATCGGCATGTTCTTCTTCGATTAGTTTTATGGCACGCCATATTTCGACTTTTCAACAAATGGCGGATTTTCGCAAGCTCTACTATGGGGGGCGGGCAGGAGCGGTAGGACTCCACGATACAGTTTTCCTTGATTCACGAGTTTGAGTTTTTGGAGGGGGGATCGTTTTGACCAGGGATAAGGGATAGGGTTGGTGTGGTAGGCAGCAGATGTGTTGGCGGTGGCGGAGTTGGCGGGCCAATGGCGTTGAGCTGGGGGGTTAGGGTTCGGAGGAATGGGTTTCCGGTTTTCGGAGGCTGCCTTTTAGGGTGGCGCATTCTCAGAGTAGCTTGTGATACTAGAGACGGTGGCACCCATTGCAAGTGTCGCATTCTGATAGTGGATCCGGTAGTGGTATCTCTAGGGATTCCCTTCGGGGCAATATTTCTTTTGTTTAATGGTGACGGGAGAGGAGGAAGGAGATTTGGTTTTGGAGGAAATAGGTAGGGGTAGAAGTGGTGGAGGGTTTGGGGCGGGCACTTTTAAGTGCCATTACTTTCGTTATACCTTGCGGGGTTGGGATCTTAACTCAGACATGGCGTGCTGTGATTTCCCATACCCGGAAGAGGGGTTGAGATTTGGGTTGAGATTGGACCGGAGGAGAGTTTTGAGTTGGAGGAAGGTTGAAGCCAATGACCCTTCGGACGACATGCATGTTTCTTTTATTCTCGAGACGAAGTGACGAACGTTCTTACACAGCCCTACATTACAGACGCCCAATTAGTTAAACCCGCCTTTTTTACATGTCCCATAGAGGGAGGGTTCCTGGAGAGATTAAGGAGTTAGCAGGGGTTATTCCGTTTGTACCTCGGGGAGCGAAAGGGTGATCGAAGAGTTTGTTTTGTTTTTACTCGAGTAACTTCAAGGTTACATGACCAGGACCAGGTGACCTACCTAGTGTACACGCAGGTTTCAGGTATGGGTATATTCTTTTCGTTCTAACTTGGTTCCGGCTATTGGTTGGGATGCGGGGGATTCCAGTTGATTTGTACCCTAGAGAGAAAGGCGGGTCAGAGTGCACTGGTTGGATGGAGGATGGGCGGGATAGTTAGGGTAGACAGACTAAACGCTATGGAAAGCCCCTAGAGTATATTAGATTAGCAGGTAGTAGGCTCGCTAATATACCGAAAAGTTTGATCAAAAATAAAAAATAAAAAATAAAAAAGTTTCCGAACCGTTAATTTAGGTTAACCCGCCAAATAAACCCTGTCCGTACAAAAACTTTACCCATGGCACTTGTATGTCAGTATTATTAAGAAGTGAAACATTTTTATTCTAATGTAGAGAAGCTCAGGTTCTACTATCATGTATCAAACTTCGCTACCTTTCAACTAAAGAAAATAAAAGAGTAAATACGGCACCGAAAGGGCAACAGTGGGAGAGGGGACGATGATAGCGAGCAAGGTGGTTCTACCGTCCTTATGCAGGACGGTAGGCAACCTACAGGTGACGCCCCTCCTTATGCAGGACGGTAGGTAACCTACAGGTGACGCCTGTCTTTATGCAGGACGGTAGGTAACCTACAGGTGACGCCCGTCCTCATGCAGGGCAGGACGGTAGGTATAGTTCTTGGACAAAAGTCATCGTCGGCGGCCCAAAGTACCGCTGAAAACACACCAAAACAAGCGAAATCCTTACACTTTGAAATCCTGATTTCCACCTCCACCTCTTAATCAATTAACATAGGGGAAATATGGAGAGGCAGCTAAAGATCTAGTGAATCTGGAATTCCAACTTCTATAGCGAATTCTTTTGTTCCATGTGCAGCACTCATCAATTGGTGGGCCCCATCCTCAAACTAGAGGTAAAGCACCAAGAATTTGTATGTGCTCCCATAGAAAAAGATACATGTTTTGAAAATTGCCAATTTAATATAGCTATAGTTCATCCAATATCCCTCCATATGCCACAATACTACAATATCACAATTAGAATACCTAGGGCCACTATTTTACCATGAATTAATTTACTTGCCCTGCAGGTGGTTGAGTTCTAGTGTGCTGAAAAACATCATTTTTGGTGTAAAAGTGGCCACCAACGATGACTTTTGTCAGGGCACTGTTCCTACCGGAAGTTACCATTTCCAAAAAAGACTGCAGGGCCCGCCCGTCAACCTACAGTCCTGCGGTCTTTACAAAAGACGGACGCCGTGGACGGGACTATAGGACGCCAGGGCCCTGGCGTCCGGACGGGACGGTTGGGAACACTGAAAGCAACTCCGAAGCAAGGTCACGTTTTGACCTTCTAGCTACAAGAATTTAGGATGGTGAAAAAATAGGTAAACACTTTTGTACCCCCTTTCGGAGAGTGATACTTGTTGACACGACACCGTCTACTATAGTTTCATCACCCAAATTTTAGAACTAGATGGTTAGCTAGAAGGGGCCTAAGTTAGTTTCCAGTCGTCTTTACATTGAACGACGCTTACGGTAAATATTTGTGAAAATCCTCCCCATAAAAGCTACTGGTACTATCTACCCAAAGGAGCTCGTGTATTTCTTCACGCTCTCTTTCGACCTCTAGCATGAAAACGAATTTCACCCGGTTATGCTGTAGTTATTTTCGCCCTATTTATCGACAGGCTCACTAGTGAGCCCCCTTGGGAACTAAGCTTCTCCCCCAAGTAGAGCGCGCGCTCCGAATTTGGTTTCGAATATCCTGTGAACCTCTATTCTAGCTAGTCCCGGGCAAGCCCAATACTTAAAGTGACACCAGCATACCAAACAAAAGAGAATAAAAATCTATACTCCACCTAAGAAGTACAGTAAAAACTCTTGAAATTCGCTAGCTCCAAATACTCTTGTAAATCGCGGCACCAGCCCAAAGTACAAGCTAACACAATTGCGACAGCAAATTGATGAGATCTAACACTACCTTTGGCTCAGGCTAGACCATGCCGGGAAAGCACTAATCCTTCTTAAGGACTTTTGTCTCTAAATCCCGAGATTAGCGAGCTAACGGAGATGGCTAATTTCAAGAGATTTTACGTTATTTCCTGCATGGTGAGAATTAGCTTCTGTTACGAGAATCTCGCTTTGTGCCCCTGCTAGCTAAGGCTGTAGAGGGTTCTAGATGAGAACTACGCCAAGGTGAATTTTGTGTTAGGTGGATGCGCATGATTTCTCTGGGAGGGAATGATTAGGCCATACGACTAGGGTGTAATACAAATGTGGTGGATGACGTGTTGCCGCATCTCCCACCCCAAAACCTATCGGCTACACCACCTGCCCTCTCGGAGAACGAATATCAACGGGAGAGCTAACACCCCGGACAAAATGAATCCCATAGGGGGTCAAAAACTCATCATTTCAATCCCCAGCAACTGTGGTAATGTCACCGACAGTTACAAAAACATGTTGAAAAACCGAGAGATATCTATGGTCGATGAGAAGCACACCATTCTGGAATGGCTCTCCCTCAGTGTTCCCAACGGGCCAGGCGGGCCAGGCTTCGGTAAAGCCGGGCCTGGCCTATGAAAATTCTCTTGGGCCTGGCCTGGCCGGAGCCTGTAGGCTTGGTAACGCCTGAGCCTGGCCGGGCCGGGCCCGCCTATAGGCCGTATAGGCCTAGTCTAGTCCGCTCCTAGCGGCTATGCGGTCACCTCAGCAAAAATTCAAAATAAATGTTCCCTCATTACTAAATAACGTTAAAATGCAAGAACAATTTGGCTTATTAGCAAAAAATACTGGAGAGAGTAGGTCAATTAATTAAATTAATTGTAGAAAAACAACATCGGAGGGAAAAATGGTAAGATTTGACGGTGGTGGTGACTTTGGAGGTAAATCGTCAAGACATTCTTAAGATGTTTGCTTATCACTCGTTGTGTGATTCCTTAAAGAGCAATAGCCGAAAGATAAAAATGAATCAGATAAAAGATGGGGAACGAGAAAAAGGCGGGGGAGCCAAGATACCTTTAAAGCGATCTGTTCTCAATGCTAATCACGGGGCCTATAGGCGCCTATCAGGCCTGATAGGCTCCTGCAGGCCAGCCGAATTCGGCCTACATCGGCCTAGGCTACTTCCAGCGCGGCCTGCCTTGGCCCGGCCTATGGCCTATAGGCCGGCCTACCGACGGCCTGGCCCGTTGGGAACACTGCTCTCCCTTAGAGCCTTGCGAAATGCATCAAGCTATCCCCTCGGCCGCTGAGACATTCAGCCCGTTTTTAAATGTTGAATACTAGACCTATTTCAGTAATCGCGATATGGAAACCTCATGTTTGAGGAGTTCTCAGAATTGCTCGAAATCTGTGCTGCTCAGCATGGCCATGATGGAAACCTGATCGTCAGCGTAGATATGCTCCTGATTGCCTAGATGGGCTAGTATTCAACATCTAAAACCGGGTTGAATGACTCAAGGGCCGAGGGGATAGCTATGAGCTGAGTGTCTAGGGTGGATGACTAGCTTCTTCTTACAAGCGAGTTTGCTTGGTGGAGTGAGTGAAGTGACGGAACTACTAGCCCGCTTTATTTTGTGTTGTTCGGAACACATTGAAGTCATTATAGGAGTGGTTGGTTTTAATATCGGTATTGGTATGAGTAGTGCACTGGGAATGATTATTGGCATGGGAATGGAGAAATGGAAGGAATCTGTAGAATGTGGACTGGGATGAGAGCGAGTATAGAATGTTGGAATTTTGGAATTCCAGAGGTTGCGCTGGACTAGGAAACTCGCATATATTGACCGTTGTTGTTATGGTTGACGATAGTAATTGAAATGCCATAAGGGTCGATTTCGGATTTCATTTTGTCATGGGAATAGCACGAGTGATGTCTCATGATACAAGAATGATTTGTTCGGAGGTGTATGATTTCTACTTGGGCTAGTACCGGAGGTCCAAGCGCTAGGAATAGTCCCTACGGTAGGTCTAGTCCTCACCTTCCTAAGCGCAGTCCGTCCTATCACCCCCAAAAAATACCAACTATGAACAATAGTCCGCCCCGTCCTACCCCGAAAACGGGCTGACTGGACTGCTGGGAACACTAGCATATTCTATGTGGACTATTGTCGATGGGACCATCACAGGTGATCACACCAGGTTTTCAAGGTCTCTTTGTTCTGGGCATGCTACCTAGCAAACACTTTGGTAGCCGTAGCCATACGACCATTCGTGGTCTAGGGACTAGGGTGTTGGAAGTTGTAGTTTATTGAGGGTACATGGGGGCTTCGCAGAGTGGTATTTTATGATATGGAAATGCAACACCATATCCGGCTTCAGGCGAGGAGGCAGGGATAGTTATTGCCTTCCCTTAAGATTAACAAGACTTCGCAGCCCTGTAATAATGTTTGCAGAAAACAAAAAACACGATAGTTCTTTGGTGGCTGAGTGGGCAATGTTTCTCCATGAACCCCCTGCGTCTGGGAGACGTAAGTAGAACATCCCTGACACTATTATGATCATCCACGGCGAACAAGTACTAACATGAAGATACAAACTAACCAGCTACCCAACATACGCTGTTGCAATGTTTACCATCTGGGCCTCGTATTCCTCGCACGGTTAATAACAAATCGGCCATTGTCTGCCCATATGGGAAGAACAAGACTGAGCGAGTTACCGTGAGGCGGCTAGCACTGGAGCAAACACAGTATCTAAGATAGCCCCGGTTACAAAGGAATTTGAAGAGAGAGGAAAAAAGTTTCTATACCGCACTCTACGCAAGAAGTATTTCCCTGTAGTGGTTAATTTCCGTTGCGGGAATCTGGCCTCGTGCTCTAGCTGACTGAGGCTGAGGAGGCGCTAGATAAGACCGGGCTGGTGCGAATTTACCCAAATGTCATGTTGAGCATGTGCCCATACTTTCTCTGGGGGAGATGAGCTAACAGCACCGGGCACTACCGGGTGAGGTACAAGCTTAACCATACCCGCGACCAAACTGGGCGGGCACTGAACAGAGGTATTTTGTGGGCGAAAAAGTAAATCGCCAAGGCGAGGGCCATAAAAAATTACGTGTATGATAGTGACCTCTGTTCATCACTCAGCCAGTTTCGTTGTGGGTGCGGTGGAGACTGGAGCAATAGATACTACCGGAACATGCCAAGATCAATATGCGTGGATCCGTTTGAGATTCAAATTAGGTTTAGGTGTACTACCACCCCCTTGTTCGTCACCGGCTTGCTTTCGTCAAGCCCTGGTTTGCGACTGCATGGCGGGAGGATCCGTTGACACGTGTAACCCCCCGGCCCCAATTCGATTCCTCTAATTAGCAGAAGGCAGTCAACTAGGCTCTTTTGAAGTTCAGAACCACGAGAGACCCAATATCTGCACGCAAGGCACTCTATTGCCAGGGGGTTCACTTCTCCACTATCGCTTTTACTGTACCGTAAAAACTCTTAAATTCATTATCTCAGGCAGGTCGCTAATCTCAGGTTCAGAGACAAAAGTCCCTGAGAGGGACTAGTGCCTTCCTGACGTGGTATAGCCTCAGCCACCCAGCCGCGCTGGACCCCCCGTATCATTCTCACAACTCTACTCACTTCCCAAACTAAACCATCTTGGGTTGATGTGATGATTTTACAGTGATATTCGTGGCAGGCAGCGATAATGAATCGAAAAGTTTTTACGGTAGTTTATCTAGGATAGAGACGCTTCTGGAAGCATACGGTACCGCACCACTGAAGCCTACTAACCGAAGTTCCAACCTGGAACCAAATATGATTATCCCTGCGCCCGCAGACCAACGAACCGTAGTAGGACCCAACGCCAAGATCTAGCACCCCCGGTTGTCATGCCTGTTGTCCCCCCCACTCTAATCTCCGACTGCCCTGGAATAACTGAGAATGACGCTAAGATGTCTAGAATCTCCCTCTTTAGATTGAGAAATCACTGAGAAAATATTCTCTCTTCGGCCCTAAGTTGAGGTAAATAAAAAGGAAAATATAACAGACTTTTACTAGGAGAGGCAACTCCAATCTCCCAGTGATTCTCCATTATTCTAGTTCTTACGATACCTTGAACAAGGTCGACAGAATTCATGTTTAGTAAGCTACTAGAAGTGCGGCTATTACAATGGTAGACAGCGCATAAGACCCCCGGCCTATTATCTGGACTCTACAACATCTGTGCGCTTCCCAGGGAGAGACGAAAATCATAATAACACCTACTGTATACATACCATCGCAAGATAAACATTCATATTAGATGCAGAAACCTTTAGATTCCCATTTACCAGAGGTAACATCCTACCTACCCACAGAGCAACTGCGGGTAAGCTGCACCAACAGCAACATCAAGTCCAAGGCTGAGCCCCCACCCCTGACAATCCCATACGAGAATCCCGGCAAGGCGTTCTCTTATCATAAATCAACAGAACACCCCTCAGTTCCACGTACCGCCACCACTCGTATCTCTGCACATAGATCACTTCTCGTCCCACCTATATGATTGCCAGGATGACAAACAACTCAAACTTAAGCTCACGAGGCTATTACACTCAGGTTCCAGTTGGAAATGCAAGAGACTATATGACATTCGAGAGAGGGGTAAACCTTGTGGAGTAATTCTTGCGATACCGTCGGTGCATTTGCAGGGCTACAAAATCCGCAAGCTACCCTACGAAGCGAGTGGATATGAGTCTGGCAAACGTGGCTCACGGAATTTCCATGCGGGTGACAGCCTAAACCTCTCCAGGCTTCCTCCTACTCCCTCGTAGATTTATTATCTAATAATTACCTCTAAGCTTCAAGGGGAGATATCATATACAAAGCAAGCAGCTCCCTACCCGAGCACGGTATGAGGGGAGAAATGTCATATGTTGATAGAGGAGCGAGCTACCTGCGCACTAGCATTTCTACAAGCCTTTAAGGTGTTTTCACAACAACGTTTCGGTACAGTACCGCTGTTGCACTAGCACTGCGGGGCACCTCACTGACACAGTACCGCGATCACAGTCCATAGAGGTAGTCTGGGATACTGTGCCCATGTTACACATGTGACAAGCTAAATAGGGAAGAAGAGTTCGCTTCCGGTAAACTCTAAACAGTCCACTTAGTGGGCCCCTGGGACCCGAGAGGATGTCATAGTGCCGGTTATCGTTGCCCGTTTGTCGGGCTCAATGAACTGCAGGGATTGCTTTATGATCCAAAATGCACGCTATAGCCTTAATTCGACAGCTTTTTCTACTACCTGGTAAGGGAGGAGTCCCTATGACCCCAAGGATAGAGAAGGATATTGTGATTGTGAATGGCAAATTCCACTCTACTCGGCGGCTGTTGGCCAACAAAGGGAGCTCCCCCAACCGGTCACCCCACAATGGGCGCTCTGATTCATAATTCTCACGCCAGAGTGGGGTACAAACTACGAGGGCCTCTTGGCGTCCCTCACATTCACCTGCTCGGCGACACTTATACCCCGGACCCTGCTTCTCTTCACCCTCGCCTTTGTCCCTACTCTCACCATTGTCTGTCCCAAAGACCACGATAGAGTCGGATAGACCCCGATAGACTACCCCTACAGCAGACGAAGTACGATGAAGAACTTGGCTCACCTATACCTCCTTGCAGCCCTCATGGTTGCCCCATCACTAGCGGCGGACATGAGCCCCCGCCCCCTTTTCAACCGCCACTTCCAACCAATTCCCGATCCCAAACCCAGGTCCGAAAAATTCTACTCAGGGATTGTCCCTGCCACCGAAGCACCCGGACTTGGGAAACGGCAAACCGAGTGCCTTCCTGGAAACTACTTTTGCCCGAACACGGGGAAGTGCTGTCTCATCGGGTACACCTGCGTGGGGGATGGTGTGAACTCTCGTTGCAACTCGCCAAATGCCACCTGTGAACCTGGGCTTTATAGTTGCCCTGATGGCCTGGGTTGCTGCATGATCGGGCATGAATGCCTACTCGGGACCAATAAATGTCTGGGGTCATGCGGTCAGGGATCAACCCCATGTTTTGACTGTAGGGACGTGGTGGTGGTGGAAGAATGACTTGATGTATTTCCTATCTACGACCGAAGGTATATATGGAGATACATGACTGTCAAGACCTAACAACCGGTTCTACTAACCCTATACTCAACCCCA
>Ga0307507_10007836_pt1 | contig 15175 bp, 13 predicted proteins | sample 7_EM_MG_FD_207223 | JGI IMG/M metagenome (GOLD analysis project Ga0307507, IMG submission 207223) | Populus trichocarpa ectomycorrhiza microbial communities from riparian zone in the Pacific Northwest, United States - 7_EM | ecosystem: Host-associated > Plants > Roots > Unclassified | place... | reverse complement strand
CTATTGGCTAATAAGTACCCATGAGTTGGAGCGACCGTCTGATTCGCTCATAAGTTCCTGTGGCGCGGGCGAGAGCAGGGGGGGCTCCTCAAATTCCTCGGCGAAGCGGATGAGTCAACTGAGATAAGATAGAATCCGTCTCAACAAATTCGAAAACATGTGTTTTGCAACTGCAAGTATGAGTCCTAATAAGCCAAATTTGCAGTATGGGAATTTTACTGTATGACAAAATCCTTCATATGCAGTTCTCGGCTTAATCTACTCCGCTTCCTAAGCTCTACTTTCTCTATCCAAAGTGCACACCGTCCATCTAACCTCCCACCTCGGTGCGAGACTCAATCCAAACCAAGCATGCCCAGCCCTCCAGATACTGCATAAAGGTATAAAGCCGTCTATCGCCTCCATCGATTTATATGCACACTAAACATATTTCACTTCTCCCAGCTCCTACGTCTCACCCCTCTTATTTCATGCACAGTCCCAAAACCCCCAGATAGCACCCACACACTCATCGACCCTTTCAATCGGCACCTCATGCCCCGCATCCAGCACCCTAATATCCACATTCCCACTCCCCAGCACCGCCTCCACATCCGCCGCCACCTCATCCGCCACGACAACCCGATCACGCACCCCCAGCAGCACAAGCACTTTCCCCTGCTCCAGCCCCTCCCGCGCAACCACCGTATCTCCAGGCGCGGCATTCTGTGCACTCAAACGCTCCCCAATGACACGCCACCGCGCATGCTGCCCACGGATCGGCGCATAGCGGATCGAAGACACGAACGCGGGGACAAAGCCCGCATGGTGCGCGAGCTGCCAGTCGACGACCGCAGCTACAGTGCTGGCCGGGGCGCCAGGCAGCAGCGGGGTGTGCGAGGACGCATGCACGGCTTGCGTCCCCGTCCTGTCTTTCTCGGCGCTCAGGATGCCGGGTGTGGCGGCTTCGGGCTCGACGCTCTGCGCGGCGGGCGGGCCGGTGTGCAGGCGGGCGGCGACGAGGCGCTCGACGAGGCGGGAGGGCAGCGGGCTAGTGGGCGAGTAGAGGAACCGGCTTTTGAGGGTTGTGTGCGAGGTGCGGATGAGGCCGCTGGGGGCGAGCAGGATTAGGCTCGAGACGAGGCGCGGGAAGTGGGATGTGAAATCTGCGGCGAGGCCGCCGCCGAGGGAGTAGCCGATTAGGGAGAAGGAGGACCAGTGGAGGGGTGAGGAGGTGATGCTGAGGAGGATTTGGGTGGTGTAGAGGCGGGAGTCGTGTTGGATGGAATTGGGACCGGTTGGAGAAGGGGATGAGGAGAAGCCTCGGCCGTAGAGGTCTGGAAAGAGTGTGAGTAATTATGGAGGGTTTGGAAGTATGAAGAAGAGGCCAGTGAATAATATAGTGAAGTAGTGGCGATTGTAAGATTTGTGGGACAGGTAAGCCAAAAGATAAATAAGGATAAAGGAAAGTAAATACAGTACAGCAACTGGTTCTCAGCTCTTGATCAAGAACCTTAAAACGAAGCTTCCAAGGGCTTTTAGATACCCCCGTTGAAAAGCTTTGCTAAGTTGTGACAACTCATTATTTTAGTCCGGTTGCACGCATCTATGATTGACAGGAAAATCACATATATATAATGACTATACTAAACATTCAAGATACTCCTAAAAATTCTACTCGTAAGGTATGTTTTAAATTAATATGGACACGCAGGTGACATCAAGGAGATAAAACGGGCACTTGGCAGTGAACACGAGGCGTGTCAGAAATTAACCCACCGAACAGCATGACCCGGCATCCTTTGTCCACAAACCTATGTGCCATGCCTGCCAAGGCGATGCATGGAGTGCTTATGCCATGGACAAAAAGTACCTTCCTACCATTCTTAGGACCCCATTCGTACACTCTGATGCTCCCGTACGGTGAGTCGACATCGCGGGCGCCTGGGAGAGCATCGGGAGGATAAGGCAGAGATTTTATTTCCTCTTGTGATAGGTTTGGGAGTACTGTATCTCTAGGGGATAGAATGATCTTTGGGTGGTCAGACTTCAGGGAATTTGTGAATGACCTGAGTAGCAAGATGCCGAGAGATGCCGCACCAGCAGATAGACAAAGTGATAGACGGCATGCAGGCAAGTTGGTATGGGTGGCTATGTCTGGGAGACCAGCCATTGTGAGGGAGAGAAGAATAAGCCTGGCGATGTTACAGAGCTTCGTATCAGCGGGTATCTCGAAATAGAAACTTTTGACTTCAACGAATTATGGGCGTCGGAATTGTAAGCTGAAATCACGTTTCGACTGATCGGCCGCAAGGGGGGTCAACGCCATTTAGCCAAGACAGCAGCCACGAGACCGCGCAACCACCACACACCCCATAGTCGCATGAAGTCGAATGAGACTGATGGAGGAAGGGTAACTGCATCGCCCAGGATGGTCTCGCCGGTCTGGGGGTCGTGGCGTTGTTTCAATCTGAGCTCTGCTAGGCTTTACCAGGTGACCTGGACGCAGGCCAAGGCTAGCTGGCACACGGCCAAGACTCTTGGAGCTGTTGCAAGTGGGCTCCGTGGCTTAGCCGCTTCGACGATCCAATTGTGAAAGCGCGTGCTGACAGCGGCATCTTCTTCTAAATCCGGGGCTGATGAAGAGTTTGTCAGAGAGATAGAAATTTGGTGTACGAATACATACAGAACTTTCCCTAGCCTCGATATCTCAATATCCTGTTCAGTGTCCTCGGAGCGGCAAACGCTGACGAAACACTCGACAGTTAAGCTGCTGACGCTCTCAACACCAGCTCGACAAAGATACCATCATCTTCGCCTTACATAGACCTTCAAATTGAAACAATAGTGGAAGCAGCTCACTTCGGTGAGTTGTTAGGTAGACAGTGATGGATTCATGGCAACCTCCTCAGAAACTTCCCTTCTCCAAGAAAAAGCTCCCCAAGAAGGTTGTTCTATCGTATGTATCCACAACAGCACAACCCACGACCGTCGAACAACACGCTGACTCAGTAGATATATCCTCGACTACGTGATAATTATGTGCGTTTGGCCCCCACTCCACCGGACACACGATCTCCTTCCCTACCCGTATCCAAACTAACAGACCTTGTTCAGAGTCTTAATCGCCGGTTTCTACGCTCTCGATGCTGTTGAGCCATTTCACCAGCACTTCTCGCTACAAAACTATACCCTTCATTACCCGTACGCCGTTAAAGAGAGGGTTCCGGTGCCCGCGCTTGTCCTCATTGCAGTCATTTGCCCGGCTGCCATCATCGCCGTATACACTCTAGTAATTGATGGATTGTTTTCACACCAACCGCCAACGATGTCATCAGGGAGAAGGAGGCGGTTGTCAGGCAGATACCGATTGAAAGATCGGCTGTGGGAGTTGAATTGCGGAATATTGGGTTTGCTATTGGCAGTTGCAGCGTCCTTTACAATCACTGGTATGATGCTACGAGCATTGATTTTAGGCGGTATTGGGTTAACGACTTCACAGGCGCACTGAAAAATGCTATTGGAAAGCCACGGCCCGATCTTATAGCTCGGTAGACTACTCCACCAATAGGTACTTCAGAGCATAACTAACGACTCTTAGTTGTTTACCCCCACCAGGTTCAATGGATCCACCACCCTTTGGGCTTTCAGATCACGGTCTATGCACCCAAAATGACAATGCTATTCTCAAAGATGGATTCCGAAGCTTCCCGTCGGGTCATAGTAGTAGTCAGTTCCTACTCCGAATCCAACTAAATTTTATCATACACAATTGCTGACTCTTATACAGCTGCTTTCGGTGGCCTTTTCTACCTCTCGTTGTACCTTGCTGCTAAGATGCATGTCCTCGACTCCAAAGGCGAAGTCTGGAAGACTTTTATAATTATGGTTCCCACCCTTGGTGCTGCTCTCATTGCCGGCTCCCGTATTATGGATGCTCGTCATCACCCTTTCGATGTCATCTTCGGGAGTCTCCTCGGTATCCTTGTCGCATGGGCCTCATATCGACAGTACTTCCCTCCCGTCACCGAGCCGTGGCGTAAAGGTCGTGCATATCCTATCCGCAGCTGGGGCCGCGAGCCAGTTGCACCGCCTGAAGTCGCTCGCGCCACCGACAGCTCCGAGCTTTTGCGAGTGCCCATGCCCAAACCCGCCGACGAAGAACGAGGCGCAGCATCCAGCTACTCCTCGCCTACCGCACCGCCGAATATGGGGGATGAACAGAGCGGCAACGTCTTCCGGCAACAGATTTCTGCTTCGCAGCGCCGAAGAGCAGAAGACCCTTACCGCGGCGGTCCGTCATCCGCTTACAGCGCACCTCAGCGTGGCCCCTCGAACGTGTCTTCAAACATCTCAACCTACACCTCCACGCTCCCGGCCTCGAATCCCTTTTCAGCGCCGACCGCACACCGCGGAAGGCAAGGCGACGGCTACGACTACTCTTCGTCCGAGGACGACGAGAACTACGAGCTGCAGCGCAGCTACACGCTCTCGAACCCGCACGGTGAGGCGCAAGGCCCGTACGATCCCGTCCATGCTGCCTCCTTTAGCGGCGACACAGCACACCTTGCTCCTGTGATCTCGCCCATACCAACACCGCTGCCTACCAGGAAGCCCGTCACTGCGGTGCCGACCGGCGATCTCGCGGAGACGAGCAGGAGTCCACCGCCGCCGGAACCGCCGGCGCACGCGTCAGGGACGACGGGCGGGGCGATGGGTGTGCAGCTTACGGAGTCGCACGCGTAGGGAGAGTCGTGAGTACAATCATTCAATGTATGTCTATAGTTGAATCACGGCTTTCTGCCCATTCGTTTACTGTGTGTTTACTACTTTGGTGCTTCTGGGGTTTTTTTCTTTGGGCGGTCCAGGCAGAAATCGCATTACGAGCAGCCTAGTGTTGAGAGCAGCTGAAATGCTTACGCTGAGAATGAGGTAGAGCATGATGATGAATGTGGAGGAGGATCAGCAAGGCTTTGAGACTTTGGGAGATTACAGGACCAGACGGCCATAGCCAGTGGTACCTTGGAATCACTTTGACGGACAAATAATGAAAAAATGTTCACAATATTAGAATTGGTCTAGTATCTTTTGAGTCGTTGATGTTATTGACTGCCTACCCCATCCGAGGACATTATAACTTTAACTCCACCACCTATCTTTATCCCTCTGAACGCGTACCCATTTCTCACATTCAATTTCAAATCATCTCATTGTGCTCGATGGATTCGATGTCTGAGAAGGCCGCTAGCTGATTGACTCACCTCTGCAGGATGTACCAGTCCTGTTCAGGAAACGCATGATATCAACAAGAAGGGTGATCAGGAAGGTATAAATTCAGGATGAAACTGGATCCATGAAGTTTGAATCCCCACATTCCGAGTTGGGAGCTCCACAATCCGGATTTGAAAGGAGCATTACCAGTTTAAAAAGATTGAGAGAATCAAAACAGAAACCTACCTGACTTACCAAATCTAGCAGTACTTCATTCTCCTCCTTACCTTTACTAGAACCGCACCTTATTTCAAGAAAATGAAGATCCTAGGTCTCTCCGGTGGCTCCACAAACGGCAACACAGAGCTGCTCCTCAAGCTTGCGCTCGAAGCCGTCAAAGCCGCCGCCGCCCCGCCGGACTCGACGATCAGCCTCGTCCGCATCCCTAACGTATCAGTCCCAAAGCACTCTCTCAACGCGAGCAACGTCCTCCCCAAAGACAAAGACGCCTTCAACGCCACGCCCATGACGCCTCCATCATCGACGACCGCCCCCTCGTCCTCGACCTGATCCTCGACGCCGGCACCATCGTCCTCTGCTGCCCCCATCTACACGCGCGTCATCCCGGGCTCCGTGAAGCTGTTCCAGGACAAGACGCTCAGGCTGTCGTCGACAGCGTATGGCGCGGCATCGGAAAGAGGGCGTGGCGGCGCGGTTCGAGAAGGAGCGCGCTGCGGGACTGATGGCGGTCGGCGGGGCACGGGTGGCGAGTGGGCGAGCTTCGGACTGCCGGCTATGCATCAGATGTTCTTTCCGCTAGGCGTGAAGGTCGCGGATCGGTTTCATGTGTATGGGTGCGGGCTGACGGGGTCGGTGTTGTTGAAAAAGGCGGTGGAGCAGGCTCTGAGAGATGAGAAGCAGTTTGTGGGGGAGCGTGACGGGGCGTGTCTGCTTTGTCATTTGAATGTTATCGTGTTAACGGGAGGAGGGAAGTTGATTGCGCAAAGTGTGGGGCGAAGGGTAGGTTAGTCATAGATAGAGAGGTTAAGGTCGTGTTTGATTGCTAGGGGAGGAAGATTTCGGTGCTGACGGAAGAGGTAAGAAGACTTATTTCGGGGAGATTCGGACTGTGGGTGAATAGTTAAAGCCACGGATGGAGAGGTGAAGGAGGGAGGGAGAAATTGGAAGGTTTGGACCAAATGGGGCTATGTAACGAAACAGCCGAGTCAATTGAAGGCCTGGAACGGGCGCCAGCGAGAGCCGTTGACGCATCACATGCATGCGTACGTTGACAGGGGACCTGTCAACCATCAACCCGCATTACTGCTTGTCAAGAATCTCCTACCTCGTCCATAATACCTTGAATTCGCTCCAATCGTGCTAGTGCAAACACAACATGACTTAAAGTCTTCAACCACAGCTTCCTCGGAATTCCCGCAGCCATGCTGCCTCCCCTGTACGATCCTCTATGTACTCGTCCGAGGTAACAATACCTCCAGCCATAAACCATGTCTGGTCCCTCCAGTGAACCTCGAACCTCCCTCTCCTCCGAGCCATCTGTGGTCTCTTCAAATACTCTTAATTCGAGATACTCTAGTCTTTATGCCGGCAATGGAGAGGGCAGCTATACTCCCCTCCATTCCAGCCCTACACGAGTTGGTAGTAGCAGTCGCGCTGATGGTAGTATACGCCATGGAGGCAACCAAGCTTCTTCATCGGCACAATCATCTAGTCCTCTACGGAGGGAGTCAGTAGAAGAGCGGGATTTTGTGCATAGGAGGCATCGCAGTAGGAAGTCTGGAGGGTTCTTACTGGATTCCGCATTTCCTCCAGCAACAGGCATAAGAACGCCTCCAAATCACATTCCACAAGAAGATGTAGATAACAAAGGCAAGCGGAAGGCGCACGATGCTTCGCGGTCACTAGATGCAGGGACGGTTGGGAAACTGAGACGGGACAAAGCTGGGTCTTCAGGGAGTTCCCCACTTTCACGGGAAGTCGAAAGCGCAAGTTATGATGCTGGAGAATCCACGCCGGAGGGACGTGCTCAGGGAACCCATACTGCGCAGTCTGAGGGTCATCATGTTCCAAAATCGAGCAAACCTGACGGAGGATCCTCCACAGAGCATGCGAAAGTAGCCAAGCCGAGCTCTGCGACTGACCAAAAATTCTCTAGAGGAGCGATAGACCCCAGTCAAATAGTTCATATGGCCTTGAATCTAAGTGAGAGTCGGCGGAGAAACATCAGCGCTGGACAACTCCTTGCACAGCCAGTTGCCAACCCTATACGAGTAACCTCCGTTAGTCTTCCTCCACCCGGAAGTCACCAAAATTATGGTGCTGGAGGCAGTCTTCGACAGCACCTACAACAGCAAAGGCGAATTTTCAGGAATGTATCACCAAGTACAGGCAGAAGCTCCCCGTCCGCTTCGAGACACGCCTCTACCTCTATCCCAAGGAACATATCAGGGCCTACTTTGGCCTTACAAGGGCACACGTACGGATACACGTTCTCTGATGCAACACTAGCGAGGCGTGATAAGGTTCGGGCTTATATAGAGCTCTCCATGGAATATCTCCGCCTACTACAGTTCCTCCCTCCACTAAAGCCGGATGCATCTGCACCTGGAAATTTCATCGTCTCAACCTCCAACATCCCGGGCACATCAAATGCACAGTTGTCTCGTACGCTGTCTTACGCCAACCACAGATATGAGCTCGGTAGAAACTACAATCCATTGCAATTTATCCGCAACCGTCGAACAAGGGCGCGGAACAGAGAAGTTCTGGAATACGACACAGAAGAGTTTCAAGATGTAGGGAAGGTGAAAAACTGGGTCGATGCGGTAGAAAAAAATGCTCGCCAACCTGACTACCGTCAACAAGACTTGGCGATGCTGCCGAGCTTCGGCGAAGAGAACACTGCAAAGGAGCCTGCCCCCAGCAAACCAGCAAGGCCCAGAATGGTCTGGGTGTTTTCTCCTGCGGAGCTCCTTGCAGATGCATATTGGCTGGAGCATGATGATCACAAAAGTGTGATTGAGGATCGCCGTGGAAATAAGATATTCCCTCCCAAGAAGCAGGTTGATCTTCAGCCACGCTCTAGCAAAGAGTACCCAGATAAACGAAGGAAGAGTTGGATTGAACCTATCATTTCCGCAAATTCATCAGATCCTCAAACTGGGGATGAAAGTGAGGGTGTCAGCGAACGTGGGCGAAAAAGGCGTCTCTTGATACCCAAGCTTCGTGGAGACAGCATTGGGCGGGTCAAAAGACATGGCTGGCGTGGGTCAGGAACACACTCCAGAAGCGATGCAGACACGTCAGATTCTGAAGACCATTCTACCAGCCGAAGATCGAGAAAATCAAAACGGATCACGTCGAACGAGGATAATACAGGCCCGCTGGAACGGCAGATGAAGGAAATGCTCGAAAAGGAAGCAAAAGACGCCGACATGACCTCACCAAGTGTAGGTTCACCTGACAAATGGGGAGATGGCCATCCTCTTTTGGCTAATGATATGGTCGCTCCTGGTCATGTTGAAGAAGCGGAAGAACTTGACCAGAAGACGGATGAACTTGAACACAATGAGGCAATATCCGGTCTATCAAAGCGGCATACCAACACCGCTCTTTCTCCTGACTCAATAAGGGACCCTCGTTCTTCTTTTGAAGATCTAGACTCCACCGAGCCCAACACTCCCGTTATAACTAAGTTTGTCCCAGGCATCGGTGTTGGTCTATCACCTCCGCATAGCCGCAGGCCCTCGGTAACACGCAAGCCCAAGAAGTCAAAACTTGATATATTCCGCTCGGAAGGGAGTGTACGAGGCCACAGCAGCGAACCACACGAATCTGCTACAGATGAGCACAAACACAAAAGTTCTCGACATGCCAATGGCGACGGTGCAGAAGCGAATGGAGCGCATACTAAATCGTCCGCCGTCAAACATCTCCTTACTCACAAAAAAAATAATAGTGTCGGTAGTCTAGTTGGTAGCTCAGAGGGAGGAACCCGTAAAGATACTAAGGATGCGAAGGATTCTGGATCTGCAGTGTCCCGTTTCTTCAAAGGGAGCCGCTTCGGCGAGATTGTGCGGAATGAGGGTTCGCGAGTTGGGGAGTTCATCTTCAGACGAGAACCAGCGACTGAAGATTCAGAAACCTCCTCAGTATCTAGCCAGCAATATCTAGATGACTCTGAAAGTGATGATGGAACCGAAATGTCCAATGACAAACTTCGCCTAAACGCCATCACCCGCACGGCGACTTCTACCACAGCCGGTAGTGCAAAGTCCAAGAAATTCGGTCGTTACCATATGGACCTACCATCTTTCCGCTCTTCAGCCGTCTCCCAATCTACCAGCTCGTCTCAAAACCAGCCTGATGCCACCGACCTCACCAATGTCACTGACTCTCAGATTCTGGACCATCATATCTACCGCCAGGCACTCGCCCGCTCGAACGCCCGCTCCCCACGCTTCTCTCGCCTCGCACCGCCTCGCATGGATTTAACTTCCCTTTCAAACCCAGCCAGATCCTCCCGGCACCGCTCTCCCTCCACAACCCGCGCCCATCTCCACGCGATTCTCGAACGCCCCGGCACAGTCGGCCGCGGCAACCTCCCCGTAACATCTCTCGCCAAAGCCAACATGTCGCCCTCCCCCCACCACTCTACCTCCCGACCCAAGCTAGACGGAAAGCGCCACTGGAGCATCACCGACAGCACCTCTCCTTCCCGGCCCGCCACCTCCTCGGCCACCACCATCACGAAAGCAGACATCGCACGCATCCGCGCCCTGCTCCTCTGCTCAGGCATCAAAGCGCGCGAAATCGACCGGCGCGCCCATACGGCACGCAACCCGCCCCCGGCCTTCCTCACGCGCGCCGCCAGGACCGCCGGCGCGAAGCTGTATCCCGTCAGCAGGAAAGAAGAGCACGTGCTCGCGGCCCGCATCCTGGTCAGCGATCTCGAGCGCTCGGCCGAGCAGCTCCAGGACGCGGCGGAGCGGTTCCGCAGCCAGACGTGCGGCGCGCTAGAGTCTCGCATCGGCGTGCTGAGGGTCAAGGTCGAGGACGAGCTGTTCCCCCGCGTGCGCGAGAGCGGGGATAAGGCGCTTGCGATTACGGGCGAGGTTGCGGGCACGGCGCCCTTGCTTGTGAAGGGGGTTGCGGATAAGGTCGATGCGATGATGCGGATGCGGAGGCGGCGGATGAAGTGGGTAAGGCGGATTGGGTGGATGTTAGTCGAGTGGGTCTTGCTCGCGGTTATGTGGTGGGTTTGGTTTGTGGTAGTGCTAGTGAGGTTGGCTAGGGGAGTTGTGGTTGGATTGGTCAGAGGCATAAGGTGGTTTTTGTGGGTGTAAATGGATCTGGGTAGATGGGTAAAGAGTGGATAGGAGTTGAGAGTCTGATTTAGACATTACCTTCGTTGTACATTTTGGGTGTATGTTTTTATTTGGGCTAGCGTGGTGTTTCGTGAAATGGCATGTTGGCTTTTAGGCCATCTACCCAGCGGCTTCTCAGGTGCCGTGGGATGGGAAATCTATCGAATAGTAATAGATATTTCAGGCTTGTGGCACAGGGACTCTCAGATCAGCATATTAAGGAACTGTAGGGTATCTTGTAGGACTAAAACCAGACTTTTTGACGCCCTTTTAATGATAGGCGGAGAGGCATCCTAGCGTATGATAATTTCAATTGCGACTTCGTTGCTCCAGCTAGCCTTTGAATCCGATTCCTTCCAAGCGCGCACCACATCAATCTCAAGCACGTTTGGCGATTGGTCGTTTATCTTGACACAGTGTAGTGGGATGGGTCGTCCGAAGAGCAGTGCCATGAAATCATCTTTTAAGGAACGATCTGGTAGATCTGAAACGTAAAGGCCTGAATACCACAGATTAAGCATATAATTCAGCATTGGCGAGAAAATGGAAAGAAGGAAGAACGGAGGCTTGAACTCACCATAGATTCCAAGTGCCTTTAGCGATGTCCAAACTCTCAGTCTACCCGAAGATTTTTCGACATACATGTCCATGTTCACTACGGCAGCGGCGCCGGTCATTTTGCCCAACAGACCCAAGTTCGAAACACTGACGGAAGCGGGGCCTGCAGCAGGTTCTTTGCGCTCTAGCTCGAACGTACGCATCGGGTACGCAGACAGGATCTCCCACCCTTGGATTGGTATTTCCACCTGCACAAAAGAGAAGTGGTCGTTCCGATTCACAGGCTCGCTAATCTGGCCAGTGTTGTGGCTGCGAATAATATAAGTGCCCTCTTCCGTGCCAGGTAATTGGTCAAGCCGGATCATTTCTGTGAGACTGCGCTGGGAGACGTTGAAGATGCCTAGGATACCGGTCCCGGTACGTGCCATGCCGACATACGTACCGATTTTCAGCAAAACGTGCTCATCATACCCAGTGTATGCTTCGATAGTCTTACCGACAGTATGGGGGCGTAAGATCACGGTGTCTCCGCGTGGGGTCTTAGCCGTCATCTGGTGGATGAGCTCAACATTGTGCTTTCCCGGAACATCGGTAATGTATATAGGGCCGCCGGAAACACAGCGCGCAGCGGCATGGAAAGAAGCCCATGGATGTGACGTCTGGAACATGTCCCAGTCTGGCAGCACGTTAAGGTGCTGCGTAAAGAGGGAGTTATAAGCGTTGCAGAATATGTGCCAAGGATGTGAGGCAGGAACCTCGGGAAAGAAGTCGTCGGAGTTGCGGACAAGAAGGCGAGGCTTGTTACTCGGCATTTGGGAATGGAAGAGGATTTGTGGGGTCTGAGACATGCAAGATATGGCTTTTGCTGAGAAGTAGCGGAGGCTGTTGATAATCCAAGCGTCTTGATAGGTACGGATGAGGTTTCTTCTATCAGTTGCATTTTCGAGCTCGTCGAGGAAGAATTGGGCATCCGTCTTAACGGAGTCGATGCCTGCGGAGCTCAAAAAGCTGTAGAAGTCTTGGTAGAATCGTGGCACGTCTTCTTCGGCAACTGCAAGCATTTTACCTCCAGAAACACCATCTTTCTTCTGAACAGACACCGTTTTATAGTTTTGGGCGAGCTTGCCTTCGGGGGCAATTCCTCCCCAGTACCCTAACTGGTTGATCTTAGCACCTGTGGATATGCGTATGTGTGTTACTTACCAGAGCATGCCACACGGCAATGTGAGAAATATTCTTGTGCTTCTTGCGGATCTCCGATACTGTCTGCTGTAGACCTCCAGGGAAGCCATCCTTATTTGCTTCGAATTCAATCCAGCCTCGCTGAAATTGATTAGCGCCTTCATTGTTCTGTAGACTATAAGCAAATATTCGAATATGGTTAGTCTAGGATAGGGCTTTTACTAAGGACTGCCAGTTATCATCTATGATGAGATTTGTAACTTAGGTTCTATTAGCATGGGACTTTGTTTGCGGATTTTGGATTTTACCATTGATTTCATTCTTTTCAAGCGAGTCCAGTGCATCGAATATTTTCTGCTCAGTGAGATGCTGGCCCAGGCCATTCCATGTACAATATGCTAGGCCGTCATACCAATTCTCTAACCATGCAGGTTTCATTCCATTGTCAGACATAGCTTTCATCTCAGCCTCGATCTCCCCAGAACCTACTTCATATTTTGTGACCAATTTCCGAGCATGGTACATGACTGCTGCATTAGCTATCTCAAAAGTCTGTGCAACTGCAACAATCAACTTAGCAGTGCCTTCTTTCTCACTATCATTGCGTGAATTAATGACAATGGCCCCTTGTCCGTCGTGACGAAGAGCGGTCAGCACATCATCAACACCACTAACGGCAAGCACAACCATATGAGAGCCATCATCCCGCAGGAACGCCGCCATCACAGCATCCTTGTCTGGCCGAAATTGGCCTTTCCCTTGCCGCGGAGCTAACCATGGGCTCCACAATCGCACTAAGGAGAACCACCTTGAAACTGCAATGGGAGTGCCGAGTTTACTATCAGAGTAACCGGATACAGCACCAGATGCAGCATTAACTGGAGTATTGACAGACCATAAAAGCGTATTCGGCGTCTCACTAGCCTCTTTATTAATTTCGAGATAAGGGCCGAGGCCGTCTACGTAGTCAGTCAGGTCTTGATCTCGTAAAGCTAGTGCTTGATAGAGTAGTTGGCCATCAGAGGTGGAAAAGTGGTCATTGGCCCATTTCCAGGGTTCGTCTTCCCCTGCTCGAAATGTTATAGTAAAAGACACTGGTGTTTTTGGTCTCGACTGTCCCTGGAGATCCACTGTGAACCATTGTTGCCGTAAGCTCTCATTTTGACCACGATGAAGGGTTAGCTTTGAGGCTGGTCAGTACTGAGTGGATGCCGAAACAATTCTGGCTTCTCATACCACAGTTGCGGGCTTATTAATTTCTTTCAAAGCAAGACTTTCCCATTTATTTGGATCATTATGATTATGCCACAGAGCTACATTCAACCGTTTTTCTGGCGAAGCAGAACTTTCAATCAGAACTGTGAATTTGACCTGAGTTATGTCAATCAATGTAGTCTCAGGACGCAGAACTGCTTTTGAAAAGACTCACAGATTGACTGTGAGGTGTTACAATGGTTGCTTGCCCAAGCGGAGGATTGCAAATGAGCTTAGCATACATGTTTTAGATGATATAAGGCAGAGGCACAGCGGTTTTGAAGAAGGCAAGCAAAAGCGAGCTAATGTCTGAGATAATAGACGCTCAACTGCGAGAAACGGAACGGTATGGTGAGGCACGGGCTATGGAAATACAGTTCCTGAATTTGATGTACGACTTATCTTGGGCATCTAGCAGTACAAAGACGAGACTATCTGGTATTTTCAAAGGTGCTAGATATGGGTTTAACGTGTTGACAGCGAAAAGTGGAGGATCCACGCCGAGCCGATCCCATGTCCTTACCTCAGCAAGCTCAGACGCGATTCTGTTGGTGCGGATTTTCAATCGGTCCGCAAGCTTACTAACTACGTTTGTGCGAAACCACCAGAATCACGTCTGAGCCACATTTCCGAGGGTTCTTACGCGTTCCAACAATATCCGCGTTGCGGAGATTGCGGAGATTGAAATAACTCAACACTAATATTTTATATTACTTCCTAAAGTTGATCGATTATACAACAGAACCTAGGCTTTTAGAATATATTATTTTTATTACTTAGGTATTTTTAGGTCTTGTAATCATTTTCTTTAAAAAAAAAAACGCGTTATTAGGAATCCCGTAACTATATATAACTTTATTAAACGCTAGCTAATATATATAAAACCTATATAGATCTATAATAGGTACCTTAAGGTACCTACTATAGTTAGGTGGATATATAATATCTATACTATACTAAATAATCTTTATCTAAACCTTGTTACGTACCAACTGCAAGATTATAAATATTTAAGCTAACCTGTGGTATACTACTATAAAAACTCTTATATAGAGAGGTAGAAGGTTAAATAAGACACTAGAACAACTGCTATTATATTAGGTACCAGATACTTAAAATCGAAGAAGTTATAGGATAGAGCGGGAGCGACGGCACCGAATGGATACTCGTAACGTCCTCAATTGCACTGCGGGTAGAGCTTTGAGTAGTGCCTCGTGCAGAGCCTTGAGCAGAGCTCCGTGCAAAGCTTTGAGCAGAGCTCCGTGTAGAGCTTCGAGAAGAGCTTCGAGCAGAGTTTTGAGTAGAGCTTCGTGCAGAGCTTTAAGCAGAGCTTTGAGCAGAGCTTTGAGCAGAGCTTTGAGCAGAGCTTTGAGCAGAGCTTTGAGCAGAGCTTTAAGCAGAGTTTTAAGCAGAGCTTCGAGCAGAGCTCCGTGCAGAGCTTTGAGCAGAGCTTTGAGCAGAGCTTTGTGTAAGCGTTGTGCAGACGTTCGTGCAGACGTTCGTGCAGACGTTCGTGCAGACGTTCGTGCAGACGTTCGTGCAGACGTTCGTGCAGACGTTCGTGCAGACGTTCGTGCAGACGTTCGTGCAGACGTTCGTGCAGA
>Ga0307507_10007835_pt1 | contig 15186 bp, 8 predicted proteins | sample 7_EM_MG_FD_207223 | JGI IMG/M metagenome (GOLD analysis project Ga0307507, IMG submission 207223) | Populus trichocarpa ectomycorrhiza microbial communities from riparian zone in the Pacific Northwest, United States - 7_EM | ecosystem: Host-associated > Plants > Roots > Unclassified | place... | reverse complement strand
AGGCAGATACAGACAGGTAAGCAGATGCAGACAGGCAAGCAGATGCAGACAGGTAAGCAGATGCAGATAGGCAAGCAGATGCAGACAGGTAAGCAGATGCAGATAGGCAAGCAGATGCAGACAGGTAAGCAGATGCAGATAGGCAAGCAGATGCAGACAGGTAAGCAGATGCAGATAGGCAAGCAGATGCAGACAGGTAAGCAGATGTAGACAGGCAAGCAGATGCAGACAGGTAGGCAGATGCTGACGGGTAGGCAGATATAGATAGGTAGGCAGATGCAAACAGGTAGGCGATGCAGACAGGTAGGCAATGCAGATAGGTAGGCAATGCAGATAGGTAGGCAATGCAGATAGGTAAGCAGATACAGATAGGTAAGCAGATGTAGACAGGTAAGCAGATGCTAACGGGTAGGTAGATATAGATAGGTAGGCAGATATAAACAGGTAGGCGATGCAGATAGGTAGGCAATACAGACAGGTAGGCAATGCAGACAGGTAGGTAATGCAGACAGGTAAGCAGATACAGACAGGCAAGCAGATGCAGATAGGTAGGCAGATGCTAACAGGTAGGTAGATATAGATAGGTAGGCAGATGTAAACAGGTAGGCAATACAGACAGGTAGGCGATGTAGGCAGGTAGGTAAGTCAATAGGTAGATAGGTAGAAGAGAACCATCGCTATATTATATTAAATTATCTAAAATAATATTATTTATTTTACTAGCCTTATAAATAGCTTTAAAGTAGCTTTTATTTATTTAAAATATGTTATTAGTATAAAAGAGGTAAATATAATTATAGTTGCCAAATGCGCAGATTACTGGCAGGTTGCGCGTAGGTTGCGCACAGGCTGCGTGTTAAAAAAATATGACATAGGCTAGTCGGTCGAGTTGCTAAATGACCTTAACTGCGCGCCAATTGCGTCAACCACCAACCATTGAGGCCATTGAAAGGGTACCATATTTTGCCGATGTAATAGAGGTGTTAATAAAAAGGAAGGTGCAATACTAAGATATTTTAATATTTATAATATTTTTAATGTTTGTTATATGGATTCTGCTATAACCTACTGCCCGCAAGTTTTTTTCTAACTAATTAGAAGCCAACTTTCAAACCAATTAAAAGCTGGCTTGGCGGAAGTTTAAATTCTAGGACACCCACCCACCTAAAAGTATAGACCACTTGTATCTTGGGTTAATAATTAGTAAAATATAAGGTGTCTTTATTACTGCTAGCGCCCCTATAGTAATAAAGACACCCTATATATAACAGATTAAAGCCTTTTAGTATATTTATAAATGATATATACGGTTAAAGACGCCAAAGACTGATCACAACTCTTACCCTAAAAACCTTAGTAATCGTACCCACTATGTTGGAAATGGCCTCTTGCGCTCTTACTCTTACTACCGACCTTATCTATACTTTAAAGAAGGAACGCTTTAAAGCTATAGCTAAAGATTTCTGGGTACTCTAGCTAAGAGTACCACTTCTACTAAATAAAGGCCTTTAGCTCTCTAAAAAACTCTTTAATTAGATTTAGATTAGGTAAGTATAGAGGTAAATATACTAGCTTAACGCTAAAGGCGTTAAAGAGAGACTTCATCCTTTCTAAATAATGGAAGCTGGCGTTATCTATAACTACTACTAATTGCTTAGTAGGAAAGCAATTACACTATAGTAGAAGAGTATTTGCTACCCAGAACTTAAAGCCTTCGCTATTTGTTGAGCCCTTATATACCAAAGCTACTAGTACGCCGTTAATTGTATACGTAGGTAGTATATTAAGCCTCTTTTTACCCTGATTATATGGCGTCTATAAGACTGGTAAAATACTAGAAGGAGCCTAGCCTGCCTTCTATATGCCTGCCTTTGAATCCGCACCTAACTCATCTATAAATACCAGTTGATTGGCGGTATACTGTGATATAATAGCAAAATATATATCGCGATTGTGAGCGCTACGTTTAAGGGCTACCTGTTTACACTTCTTTATGTAAGCTACTATAAGCTCTATACTAGAGGATCTAATTAGCTTACCCGCTTCCTTATCTAGCCAGCCAAATAGAGCTCTTAAAATATTGTATAGTAGCTTACTATAATGTTAAACGTGTTATAGATTAGCCACTGCAACTTATTACTAAAGAGATTTGGCTTTTCCTCTAGCCGTATTAGTATTACCACAATCATCCGATTGCTTAGTAGGAACTAGCCGCCTTTACTGTTTAAAGGTGCCTAAGTTAAGCTAAAGACTTGTAAGTTCCTTCTAATTGAGGCAATTGAGCGAATCGTATAACTAGCGGCGGAGGCATACTCTGCTTAAGTTGCTCCAAGTTGAAGAAGACCCTTAATTAGAGCGTGCTAATATGGGCCTATTCGCGGAGCCATATTACGGGTAGAGGATAGGTAGAAACCTTATAATATTTGACAACAATCACGACACCATAAAGGAAGATTAATTGCGGACATCTTGTTAGGAATAAGGTCCTTATAGCCAAGCATACGGCTTCGCTTTGATTACTATGTACAGTTGGTAGCAACCAAGCGAGATTGGATGCCTGTAGCGAATTTAAAATATCGCAGCGCTCGCCAAAGGGGGGGGGGTGAAGCTGGTCGTGCGATTGAGTGTATGTTTACGACCAGCTTCCACCCCCCCTCAAGGCGAGCTGCGATTTTTGTACGCCATTTAATTTCGCTTAATCGCCACCAACTGTATATAGTAATTTTAGCGAACGCCTATGGCTGAACGCAAGGGCCATTTCGGTTGTCTAGGAGAACTGTTGACTCCTCCCTTTGAACGACTTGTTGAAGTTTCTTTCCTTCCCCTTTTGCCTACGCCTACGCCTACGTTGTGGACTTACAACAGCTGCCAAAACGCGAATACAGCGCTCAAATTTATTATTATCGTAGGGGTGAAAACTTCACAGTGTTTAACAAAGATGACGATAGTTACTGTAGAGCGTAAACAGCTTGAAGTTCTTATAGCCAAGCATGGGCGTTCGCTACGATTGCTATGTACAGTTGGTGGCAATTAAGCGAAATTAAATGGCGTACAAAAATCGCAGCTCGCCTTGAGGGGGGGGTGGAAGCTGGTCGTGAACATAGCTGTATAGTCTGAGAGACTTTCGCAAGGTTTCTTAGGCGATCCGACTTGTTTTGTATGTAGAGCAGTCACCTTTTTCAACGAAATTGATCTACCACCCCACAACAGCTATCATCTCAGAAATACCGTTAAATTAATCCGCAGAAGCAGCTCTATAATCTATAAGTATATCTACTCCGTACGCCTCTACAATATCTAGTAAAAAGCGCCGCCGAACGGGCGATGTGTCTATTGAATCGCCTACAGCCTACCCAAACAACAACCACCTAAGGACTTTAAGCTGCTTATTACTACTATCTTAGGGGGCTACAAACGTCTGCACGAACGTCTGCACGAAGCTTTACACGAAGCTCTGCGTACGGAGGCTCTGCACGAAGCTCTGCGTACGGAGGTTTTGCACGAAGCTCTGCACGAAGCCTTACAGAAGCCCTGCACGAGGCTTTGCACGAAGCTCTACACGAGGCTTTGCACGAAGCTCTACACGAGGCTTTGAACGAAGCTCTGCTCGAAGCTCTGCACGAGGCTCTGCTCGAAGATCTGCTCGAAGCTCTGTTCGAAGCTCTGTACGAGGCTCTGCTCGAGGCTCTGCTCGAAGCTCTGCTCGAAGCTCTGCACGAGGCTCTGCACGAGGCTCTGCACGAGGCTCTGCACGAGGCTCTGCACGAGGCTCTGCACGATGCTCTGCACGAGGCTCTGCTCTAAGCTCTGCACGAAGAGACCCGCAGTGCGATTGAGGACGTTGCGGATATCCATTCGGAACCGTCGCGCCCGCTCTATAGTACAACCTCTCCGAGTTCGAGTTTCCGGCACCTAATACGGTAGCGGCTGTTCTAGTATCTTATTTAACCTTCTACCTCTCCGTCCTATAGGTTTTTGTAGCGGTATACTATAGGTTAGCTTAAATATCCGTAACTTGGTAGTTGGCGCGCAATAAGGTTTTAGTGGGTATTTATATACTATAATATAGACGCTATATATCCGCTAGGCTATAATAGGTTCTTTAGGGTGGCTATTATAGATCTATATAGGTTTTATATATATTAGCTAGCGTTTAATAAAGTTATATATAGTTACAGAATTGCTAATAACCCTTTTTTTTTTTTTAATAAAAATAATTATAAGACTTAAAAATACCTAAGTAATAAAAATAATATATTCTAAAAGTCTAGGTTCTATTATATAATTAATCAACTTTAGGAAATAATATAAAATATTGGTGTTGAGTTATTCTAATATCCGCAACCTCCGCAACGCAGATATCCGTGGATTTATTACTAAGAACCGTCACGGAACACGCTCAGATGTGATACTGGTGGTGCATCACAAACGTAGTTAGTCAGCTTGCGGACCGATTGAAAATCCGCACCAACAGAATCACGTCTGAGCTTGCTGAGGTAAGCGAAGAATCTCATTCAACTACTGTATAAGGTATAGCTTGCAAATTTGACGCGCTTACCGATAACGTGGTGTACGGGGTTTTGCACGGGTACTAGGTTTTACACGATTTGAACACCAAAATTCGCAAAAATGCTTATTTGGTGGCAAATAACTAGTAAAGACCATTGTAAATCATCGCATTATTAGTAAGGAGTTTTAAAGCAATTAATATACATATATAAGTCTATCTAAAGTCTATTTTTGGTGTTTTAAAGCTCAGTTAGCTGGTAAATTTGCCCCCAGTCGCCACCAATTAGCTCGGCCTCCTCATCAGAGGACTCGTCGCTTATATTACTCATATCGTCGTCATCCTAATCTTCCTCGATATCCTCTAGTAGATCCTGTAGATCCAACGTCTTCTTAGCTGCCTCCTAGAGTTGCTTGACAATGGCTTAAGCTGCGGCCTATATAGAAGAAGACTCTTCCGCCTGCTTCTGGAGCCTCTCGGCCGTTAATTAATATAATTGCCATTAACTAGCTGCTTTAGTAGCCGCTGATTTGGCCTTAATAGTGTTCTTCTAGCAAGCAATTTTAGTGGCAGCGTCAGAGGCCTTCTACGCCTTCTTTGCTGCCTTTATAGCATTCTTTGCTTCTCTATTATAAAGCGTAAATAGCTTTTTTGCATTAGCGGTAATCCTCTAAGCTTCCTTTCTAGCCTCTACCTGTTCTCTTTTAAGCGTAGCTGCTATTTGACGCTTCTTCCGCAGCGTATCCCTAGCTAGCTTAGCTTCTTCTTTAGCCCTTACGGCAGCCTCCTTACTAGCAGTAAGCTCCTGAGCTGCCACTAGTGTAAGAACCGATTCCTTAGAGAGTACTATTCGTTTCCGCTTCTTCCTTGCCCGCCTCTCATTAGTATGTTGCTAAAGCTCCTTATTCTCCACCTGTAGTAGCTCAAGACTATTCTCCAAAGATTATAGGTGCGTTATTAGCGAGTTAATACAGGCCTCCGTCGCCTCTGGAGTTATTTCTGGATTAAGAATTGTTTGCTAGTAACGAGATCTAGCATAGGCGCTATTAGGAGGGGGAGGATGCAGAGGTAAGGATAGAATTGTCGCCTCAGCTAGATAAGGTGGAGGAGTAGATGGCCAAGCAGAGCAGCGTACAAGGGCTTAATTTGGGTTATATGGGAGGAGACCTACCGCCTCAAAGGCGCTCCTTATCAACGCTTTAGTATAGATTTAAGGCCGAATCTCGCCAAGTATCTTCAGAAAATACTCTTTATTTATACCAGTAATACCGCGAGCTGCGTATTCGTCAACTTTAGTAGAGTATGCGCGCTTAAGAGGTAAAAAAATTACAAGATCTAGTGGCTGGAGTAGGTATATTAAATACAGCGGTAGGCATAAGGGTATAATCTTATGGTTCCAATAGTACTTAATAAAGTCGACGTTAATATGGCTGCTATGGCCGTCTATAACCAGTAGTTAATAGCTAATTAATTCACTATTTCTTCCTTCTTCTACTACCTTTGCTGCCGTCCTCTGCCATACCTTAGTTCGCTGGGTATAGTGCTTAAAGTACTATAGCCATTTTAGTCCAATTTCCTGATTTAACCAGCCATTCTTACTAATATCAATAGCGCAGTTGCCAAGAGCTTCGTAAGCTTCCTCCCACATTCTCTCGGTATATACGTGGCCTTTAAAGACAATAAAAGGTGGTATAATTGTCCCCGCCATACTAATGCAATTAATTTGTAAGACCCACTCCCTAAAGCTGTTAACCGTCTTAAAATTAGTAGCTCTGCCTCGCAATATTACCACTTTAGCGCTATATGTATAACCTATTAAGGTACCAGTTTTATCCATATTCCAGGTATTATCGTCTTTAACATTATACTGGGTCTTTGCATTAGAGTAGTTAGTAAAGAACTTTATAACAAGGGCAATATTATCGCTGGCTATGGCTCGTTCTTAGTCAATTAACCGTATATAGCAGATTCGAAGCTCGTCCTATTATTTTAGGAAGTAATAGACCTAGTTTCTACCTAGTGGTTAAATCTCGTGGTACTAAGGGAGGTAGGAGTGTTCACGGCGTAGGATAATATTGGCTATCGTCCGGATTATATATAGTCGACAAGAAAATCCAGCATTTGCAAGATATATACAGTGCCAAACAATCACCGCTTCGCCAGCTAGTGTAATGCGATATTGGTTAATATAGGCAATTTAATAAGATTCGTGTTTGCCTTGGAGGTGTCTTTGAAAGGTAGAGGGAGTAACTTCATAGGCCTTCGCGTAGGCTTCTAGGCTGCGATAGAAGCCGCCAATTCGCCAGGCAGTTAGAGCAGCTTATAGACGGTCTTCTGCACCTAGTGCACGAGGTTTGGAGGGCATAGCTATTACTTGGTAAGGTAGAAAAGTAGGTCAAAAGTTAATATTCAAGCTCGGAGGCGGCAGTATTCTACGTTAGGAAATTAACTAGCTTAAAAAGGAAGGCGGTCTACTAGCTCGAGCAAAACCCAGTACCCGTGCAAAACCCCGTACACCACGTTATGGAGGGGCTCCATATCCAAACGGCGTCAGATCTACCGAACAACACCCTCATATTCAGATTTGAGCTCCAATTCGGTTACAATATAGAGGTGCAACCGAACGACCCCTTTTTTAGACGCTGGAGGGAGAATTTGAGGGTGATAGGGAGCCGAATGCCCGTGCTTTCCCTGCCCCGTGGCCGGATTCTACTGCGGAGCGTCTGATTTGTAGCATCGGGAAACACGAAATATTCAGGAACAAACGCCCGCACATAGATCAACACTTCCATCTTTATAGCTTATTTACGAAATCTGCTTTAGAAATACCAGGAAGCGGATATCCGTCTCTTATGGGTAATGGAACGGATGCTACACTGTCAGATTTGACAAACAGGTAGTTTAGTTGGTTTTGACGGATGGGATAGATTTGTCGATCGGATGTCCGTGCACCCATTGTCAGAAAATAATGAGGACTCTGTCTATTGAAATGTGGTTCTAAGACCTCTATATATACATAAGGAAAGGTGTAGGAAAGGAAAGAGAAGGAGGGTAGGGGGTGGCAATGGAAACAAGGAGTAGGTGTCTGAGTCAAGACGCGAGTCAATGACTGAGTCAACGGGTAGGTAGCTGAGTCGGGGCAGTAAGGACCTGATTCGGGTCGACAAGATTACATGACTGTGCAAGCCATTGCGGCGACAAGCTGACCAACTGCCAAACCCGTACCTACCACCGACATTGCGGTTTTTATTCCAGAGCGGGAAGATCGTCCAGCCAACTGATGTTTTTTAACGATCGATATTTCATTCCTCTTACGTTCCAGCTGCTCAGCCTCATATATTAAACGAGATTCGGCAGTGGGAGAGCGTACGGCATCGCTTTGAAGGAGCATAATCTCGTTCCGCTTTCCGTGTAATGTTTCCTCATTTTCTTTACTGGCCCTTTGGATGTCATCCAACTCTCTTCGGAGATTGACGTTCCAAATATCCTGGAGCGTTTTCGTTCTCATTTTCATGTATGCTCGGTCTTGTTCCATGGATTCCATGGTCGTTGAAAGTTGCGCGATCGTTTCTCTAAGCTGCTGGCGTTTTTGGTCAGAGTGTGTTTCAAGGAGCGATTTCAGCTCCCGCTCTGTCTCCGATAGTTGGTCCCGTAATTGTTGATAATGCTGACCGGATGTTTCATACAAGATCTGGCCTGCATCTGTCAAATGAATTGGTCTCTCCTCCTCGATGAGTTGGCGTTGGAAAGCTAGGGCCAGGCTCCGATTCTTGCTCAAGATATGCCTGATGATGTTCAGTGCGTCTATCCTAGCCGCCGAGAGAGCGATAGTTTTACCACCGGCTCTTCGAATGTCCCCCCAATATTTGTCATTTGTAGAGAGCTCTTGTTGCCTTGCTGTGGCCAGTCCAATTTGGTGTGGGGCCAGCTCATCCCACCTGGTTGTTACCATGACTAACCCGTAATAATTTTCAGGTCCGCACAGCTTTTTGAAGGCGTTCAGTGCTCGGAGGGCGGACCCTTGCAGCCGTGGGTCTGTTATACGATGCAGGTAGACTAGCCCCCCAATACGGACTTTTTGTTCGTAGGCCTTGGTAAGCCAGAATGCAATTTCTTGAATTGTTTCTCCATCCGTCCTTCCGTCATCGTCAAATCCAGGCGTGTCAATGAGATGAATCGCTCGGTCCTCGAAGGTCATTGAGTGTACTGTCACTCGGGAGGTGCCTATCTTGGACAATTAATGTTAAACGCGGTTGTTTCGAAAGGTTTAGCTTTGCGACGTACAAGAAAAGAGACCATGACCGGTAGACAACATAGGCTCTTGAGTGCAAAGCGAGATGAAAGTAGACTTTCCGGCCCCAGTCATCCCCATTACGGGTATGAAGATATCTTCCTCACTACGCATACGGGAGTCAACATATTCGGTTAGACCTTAATATGGAGGCATACTTGAATAGCGTTTCATCCTCTCCTTCAAGCTCCTCATCATTCGCTAGAAGGGTCATTGCGAAAGCATGGATTTGATGGTTGTTAAAGAATGCTTAGTGAAATAACTCTGATATCTAGAGCCATACTCAACTTCAGGCACCCTTCTAAGCTGGAGGCTGAAGAGGAGTTTACCAGCCTACGTCCGCATGTGTTATCAGGCTGAGATCGGCAGAAGTCACTTTTCGTATTGGGCGCTTTTGGCGCTTTTGCTTGGGCTAGCATGCTACAGGCACCCTACCGCGGTTTTATCAGCAAGCGCTACCAAAACCCCTTAACATTACGATGCCGATGAAATAATACTAAAGGCCACTACTAAGACACTAAATACATACATTTCTTAAGGAAGTAAGATTACATAAATTTAATATCGTGTAGGCGATGCTAGCTTAATCAAATTTTCGCAAAAGTAGTAAGATGACCCAACTACTTACCTCGATAGTCTTGTGGCGTCAACGCTGCACGCCGCTGCAAGTCTGAAAGCCAACCTTGTTGTGGCGTACATATTGACGAGCCAATGACTCAATTACACGTATGATGCCGCGGTTCACTGGAAATTTCAAGGGTCAACTTTAGCCGACCCAATTTGATGGCGCCTGTGCAACAATTAGTGCCCAAACGCTATCGGCACTCTGCGTCTTCCTTTTGCTAGCAGCCTGCAGCTGGCTTGTTCACTCCACCAGCAGCTACGACATCAGATCCGAGGGCGTCAGACTCATGATATCACGCCTCAACCTCATCGGTAATCTTTCCTAGTGTTAGTTGCTCACGAGCTTGCTCGACGATGAAACATCGCAGAGGGTCAAAAAGCTCCAAAGCCAACACTGCCGAGTTTTCTGGAGATTTGCGTCGCTTTGCGGAGGACAGAGAGCGTCGTGATTTGAGCTCGACATGGCCAACTCATTTTGTGGAAGACATGGAGGAGGGGCTTGAACTTCCGTAGGTTCAACTACCTCAAATTTAGCCCTTAGCTCATAGGAAAAGTGATCTTGCGATTCTCGTCATGGGCGTTACGGGCGCTGGCAAAAGCACGTTCATCTCTGGTCTAACCCATGAATCTGTTGGAATTGGCCACTCCCTCGAATCATGTGAGTTTAAGTAGCCCCGAGCAGCGTAGACTAGATTAATCCTTCCAGTCACTACAGAAGTTCATGCATACCCACTTCGTCGCCGTTCTAATGGTCAAAGGATATATCTTATCGATACGCCGGGATTTGATGATACGCAAAGATCAAATGTGGAGCTGTTGCAGAAAATTGCCTACCTACTTTGCAACATGTACCGAAGTAGGTGCATGACCTTGTGCGGGTTGATATATCTGCACCGAATCACAGATCAACGGATGGGTGGGTCTTCTCTTAAGAGCCTTCGTATATTCGAAAAGTTGTGCGGAGAGGACAACTTTGAGAACGTCGCGCTGGTGACGACTATGTGGGGGCTTCTGCAATCAGAAGAGGCTCGATCGACTGGAGAGAAACGAGAGGAGACCTTGAAGGAGACGGAGGAATTCTTTGGGAAAATGGTGGACAAGGGAGCGCGCATGACAAGGCATGAAGGGGATCCCGGAGCTGCGTATGGTATCGTTGAGGCACTTGCCAGCCAAGAGAGAACGGTGGTGACAAGTATTCAACAAGAGATGGTGGATGAGCACAAAACCCTGGAGGAGACATCAGTGGGTCGATTTTTGCAGGATGACCTTGACATGGTGAGAAGAAGGCTAGAATCTGAGCGAGACGAGTTACAAGAAGCACTTGAAGATGCGATACGGGAGCATGATGAGGATCTCGAATCAACCCTCTCGGATCAAAAGCGGGAGTGCGAGAAGCGGATTAAACAGAGTGACATTGATCAAGGGAACTTATCGGTCACGTTAGAGGAGCTTACAAAAGACCAACCAGCTTGGATTGCAAACATGATGGAAGAAGCAAGGAAGCGGGAGAAAGAAATAGAAGACATGTCCCAGCATATTCTTCAACTTGAGGAGCAGCTTAATCGTACTGAGAGGGAACATATTCGAGAGCTTAATCTCATGCGGCGCGAACAAAAAGGGCAGTCTAGCCAATATGAGCACGCCCTTGAGCGCTACGAGGGAGAGAAGAGACGTTTGAGAGAACAACTGGGACAGCAAAAAGCAGCCAGTCAAGCAAAAGAAAAGGACCTACGGGGATACAAGCACCAAGAGGGGTTTTTCATGAAGATATATAAAGCTTTCACACCCCAAGACCGGGATATTATACCATATCCACGGCGAGCTAAAACGCTCCCGCTCGCGCCGAGTTTACAAAACCCTCACCGAGGTTTCAATCAAACTCGCCCGGGAAATCTGCGGAGTCGAACTGACAGGGAGAGGCCACGCTCTCAATTCGAAAGTACGCGACCAGCCGAGCGAGAGTACAGTAGCAGCGGCTCGGAAGAATTTTCCGGTCATCAACAGGGCGCGCCTCGAATAGTAACAGCGGCTCCGTCTCGAATAGTAACAGTAGCTCCGTCTCGACTATCACAGGGGCCAGGAGTGCAAATGGTTCCGAATGTGGTAGGAGTGCAAATGGTCCCGAATGCGCACATGTACGATGGTGGTTATTCGGTGGCCCTTGCGACACCAACCATTGGGCCTCCGCGTAATATCAACCCTCCCAATGCGAATTACCAGAATCGCCAACCTCCGTACCATTAAAGTCAGGAAGAGGATTGACGGTGACTAATGAATATAAACTCTATTATAATTACACCGCTCTTGGAGCATGAAATGAAGTATATTTCCGTGACCCTTCAGACTTCCATAAATAAGCCACCCCAGAGTCTCAAAAGCTCGCATATCCCGCCAGGCCTTTCAGCGGTGGAGGAATGTATTTACATTACTGTACAAAGGGTGTTTAGGCGGGCCATGCCAGGATGGTCTTCACTGAGGCATTGATCTCCGCAGTCTATACAGTGTAGGAAGGTCTTCATTCCACAAAAGCAGCAGTCTAAGCAGGAAATAAGTCAATGGTATTGAGTTGCGAAATCGTGGGGCGGTCTACTTACGATAAAAACTTCGTCCAACACGTTTGCCGCAGTTTGCGCAGAATGGACCCCCAATTAGCTGACACCGGCACTGGTGAGTGTGGTAGGACCGTATCCGCCGTTCTCGTTCTCGTTCTACTCTCCGTTTCATTTCCTCCACTTCCTGGCGCTGGCGATCTACCTGTCGTTTCACTTGCTTGAGCTCTTTTGCTCTCTTACGAGCATCGTCTTGTCGCTTCCTCACGGCTTCCGCATACTTACTATTACTCGGTTCGCTGATAGGAACGCCTTGGGCCAGAGAATGGGTGGTACGAGCAGCGGTGGTTTGGCGTAAGATTGCCCCTTCGATGATTTCTTGCTGAGCGTGGAGAGTCATTTTCTTGTTACCTCCAACCTCTCTTAACACATTGAGGGCAGATCCTCTGTCTTGAGTGAGTCGCATCACCTTCGAGCCCCGCTTCACCATTCTGGCCCAGAACCTGTTGTCCTCCAGGAGTTCTTTTTCTCGTCTCTCGCCCAATTGGGGTTCTACCTCCGCCCAGAACGTAGTTGCCAGTATAACGTGTTCCAATGCATCGTCCCCGCATAGTTGGCGAAACATTTGAAGGTTTTGGTACGCGCTTCCTTGCATTTTGGGGATGGAGATATTATAGAGGTATATAATCCCATTCAACCTGGTTCCAGAACGGTATGAAGCCTCGGCCCATTTCAATATCTTATTCGTGATAACCTCATCAGATTCGAAGGTGTCGTTAAACCCAGGCGTATCTACGAGGGTATATCGTGTGGTTCCGTCGATAAAGGGATATGCCCTCACCTCTGTCGTTTCTAGCGTGTGTTAGCCTATTTCTCATAGGAATTTAGGATGATGTCGTGGAGTACCGCTTGATAGACCGTGCCCGACGGCAATGTCCTCTCGTCCTGTTATGGTCTTGATAAATGTGCTCTTTCCCACACCCGTAACCCCCATAATAGCGATTATTACATCTGCCTCCATTTCGAATCCTGTTGTGAGAAGATCTTCCGGTAAAGGAGTTCGAAGTTTTTTCTTTATCTCTCACACCCTACTAGCCATTTCTGAACGGTAGCCTTCGAGTGGCGAATGTTCCAATGAGGCTGATAACAGTGACGACCCACGCGTTTGCAGCATGACTCTTCCGCACATGCAAAGCTATCAGCTGAGCTTCAGCTTCCAAGAGTCGGAATGCTGCAAGCCAATTGCAGAATACTAGTCGCCAGAATTGAGGCTCAGTTACCAAAAACGGTTCACAGGATGCACAGCAATATGTATCTGTGAACTGCACAGCCCTTCTTGGTGCATAAGCCGGGTCGGCACGCCAATGGATGGAGGGTAGATGCGGGGTGATGGCGTTCGACGTGCATGGTACTCCGGTGAACATTGCAGTGTTGGTTCCGAGAGCATGCCAAGCGACATAGTGTCGTGCCGTATGGAAAGTAATGGCAACTTTTACCCGCCAAATCCCTACCCCTGTCGCACATGCGGGCAATGTTTTGTCATCCATAGAGAGCCTTGCATCATGGACGCGGAGCTCTTAGGGTTTATTGAATGCAGCTGAACTTCGCTCTCCTAACCCTGGCGTTTTCATATCGCAAGGCAGCCTTGTCGCTAGAGATGAGCACTGAAAATTTTGAAAGCTTTCTTTTCAGCAACACCGCCGTAGATGAATAATTGAAACCGCAGATTTTAGTAAACGAGACCTTTGCAATTTTTATTTCCTTTGACTTTGAGACAACATGACTGGGGATCCGACGTTTCCTGGACCTAGTCGAACGAATACTGGGGGACTGGAGCTTCCCAAAGTCTCGGATCGTCCAGACCTTAAGTAAGTTGTCAACTACAGCAAAAATCTTGCGGTGTAATGTTGGCTAACTTAGCAAGGCCTGAAGATATCGTAATCGCTGTTATGGGAATAACTGGCTCTGGGAAGACTACCTTCATAAATCATTTCTCAGAGAAGGAATTGATGATCGGGCATGGTCTAGACTCCTGTAAGGGCATTTTCCCGTAAATATCTTTCGGGGGAAAGAAATTGACCGAAGAGATCGAAGGTACACAAATTGTCCAGGTCGTGCCATGTAATCTTGAAGGCCAAAAAATATATCTCGTTGATACCCCGGGTTTCGACGACTCGTTTCGAACGGATGCAGAAATTCTTCAAGAGATAGCGGCATGGCTGAACGCAGCCTACAAAATGAGCGTAAAGTTAACCGGGATAATCTATTTGCACCGCATCTTAGATGTCAGGGTCGGAGGGGCAGGAGTGAGGAACATACGGACCTTCAAGAAGCTGTGCGGAGATGATGGCCTGGCAAGTGTTGTCCTAGCTACAACAATGTGGAGCTTCATAACGGACGAAAATCTCGGTAATATGCGTGAATTGCAGCTTAAAACGGAGCACGCATTTTGGAAAAAAATGATCGAGCAGGGCAGCCAAGTCTTTCGTCAGGACAAGGGGCGCACATCCGCACTGCGCATCGTCCAGTACCTCATAGACAAGAAACGACCAGTCACGCTAGACATACAACGGGAAATGGTTGATAAGAAATTGCAGTTGGTACAGACAGGGGCAGGGATTGAGGTGGCGACAGAGCTTGAAAGGGCCACGAAATATTTCGAAAAGAGAATGACTGATCTTCAAAGTCAGCTTCAGGATGCGCTTACTAAAAGGGACAGTGAGGAGAAGAAGGAGTTGGAGGAACTCATTGCCGAACTAAAAGAGCAGAACTCAAAGCGCCAAAAAGACACAGAGAAACTAACGAAAGACACTGAGCAGTTGGATAAGGAAGTCAAGGAAAGATACGAGAGAGAACTTGCAGAGATGCAGGTGCAGATGGAGATGTTGAAGGAGAGCCATTCCCATGAGTTGAAACTCCAAAAGCTTCAGCTACAGCAGAAATGGAAAGAGGAAATGATGAGGTGTATAGTAATGTAGAAATTGAATGCGTTTTAAAGCAGCCTTTTTTAATATTTCTTTTTTAACTACCTTATTATAAAATATAGAGTTATTAGTAAATTAATTAATAAATATAAAACTAGATTATATAACGTATTTCACGGGTGAGCTGGTCAAACGGGTGAGCTAATTACTTCAAAAACACACCAAAAAATGGAAAAATCACACTTTAATATCTTAACAACCACTTAATAATAAATTTTAATAATTTAAATT
>Ga0307507_10007834_pt1 | contig 15187 bp, 3 predicted proteins | sample 7_EM_MG_FD_207223 | JGI IMG/M metagenome (GOLD analysis project Ga0307507, IMG submission 207223) | Populus trichocarpa ectomycorrhiza microbial communities from riparian zone in the Pacific Northwest, United States - 7_EM | ecosystem: Host-associated > Plants > Roots > Unclassified | place... | reverse complement strand
TCTTTATTTCCCATATTTTAAATTTTTCTTACTTTTTAGTTGGCGATCCCTTGCCATTAAATAGGGTAGGGTCTTTTGCTTTACGCTTTTTTCTATAGGGCTTAGCTAGGGGAGGAGAGCTAGTAGCAGTGTTCTTATCGGTAATAATTTAGGTAAGTATAGTAATCTAAGAGCTTAGGCTTTATATAGTCTTAGTATATGCCAAAGCTTGCTATTTATATTGCTTTACACGTAGTTTAAGTGTCTTAAGGGAGTTAATTCTGTGTTGAGCTTCTTTAAGTTAGGACTTTACAGTCTGGCCTTTATTATAGACTGTTTGGAGACTGCTCTTAACGCTAGTTAAAAGGGTTGTATATATAGAGAGGTGCTAAAATGTTCCTGCCATATTAAGGTCCTTAGGGTACTCCAGACCACTCCTAATTGCCCAGGCAATATTAGTATAGGAGGTATTAAAGAGGCGGGCGAGCGCTTCGCGTATATTTGCTGACGGGGTATTCTAGTCACCCATTTTAGGGGATCTGGGTAGGGTAATTAAAATCTATAAGGCTGGCTATAATGCTAAAATTGTTTAAAATAATACTAAGATTATCTAGGACTATACTAAGATTATTTAAAACTGTACTAAGATTATCTAGGACTGTGGTATAGTATTATCGGTCGCGCCGGGTCGCGATTATACTGGGAAAATAGGGACAGTAGACTGGGGAGAATAAAGATCGCGACGGGGCGCAAGAGGAGATACCACAAACTGTCACAGTGCTATAATGCTAATAGGCTGAATAACTACATTATGGTATAAAGAGAAGAAGGAGGTAAAAGGGGGTATCATACATAAACAGTAGGGGCAGCCGCCAAGGCGCTAGTGATGGGCCAGCCAACAGTAGGAAACAGTACGAGACAGTACGCGTTAGGACTGTGCCGTGACACTCTAGGGCTAGACGGGCCGTCTTTTATAATTTTATAAAAGGCCTACCCTACTATAGAAGGCCTTTTATATAAAATATATAAAATCCTATTTATTTTAGGCTATTAACCAAAAGTCTAAAGAGAAGCTTAAGGAGTTATTCTCCTTAAAGCAAATAAGAAGGACTATTTTTTATCAAAGTCCTATGGACCTATCTCCTTATTAAATTACTATAAGAGTATATATATTAGATCCCGCCGCGCTTACAACAAGTTTGCAAGCACTCACTATCTTTTTAGCCGTATGGCGACGTGGGGGCGAGACATGTTATAACTACCTAGAAAAGATTCTAAAGAAGATCATTACTACTAGCTTACTTTAAAATTTATAACTAGGAGGAAGAAGACACCGGTCCGTAATAGACGCAATTCTACTACTTCTAAATAATATCCAATCTAAAAATAATAGGAAAAAAGCTAAATAAATAATAGTTACTACGCTATTCCTAGACGTAAAAGGGGCATTTAACCATATTTCTGTAAACTAGCTTCTATCTATAAGGAACTAGGACTACCTATAGCGTTTACCCAATAGGTAGCTACCTTCCTTAGCAATAGAAAGCTATAACCTTCCTTTAATAAGCAAATATAAAAAAAAAAGTAGAGTTAGAAATGGGGATAGTATAGGGCTCGCCTATATCCCCTATTTTATTTCTACTATATCTACGCAATATTTACAGCCTAGAGAGAGAAGGAGCCTATTTCATTAGCTATATAGACGACTTTGCAATTATGGTTACCTTAAATTTAACCAAATCTAATTGCAAAAAGCTAGAGGAAATAGCGCTAGAACTAACCTCTAGAGCTAAGGAAACTGCGATTGGTTTTAACATTAGTAAAATAGAGTTTATACACTTCTATAGTAAACGGACTACTATAGAAGAAGGGCTAAAACTAGGGGATATAGAAATATCCCCTAAACCTCTAGTTAGGTACCTAGGAGTACTTCTAAGCTCTAAGCTTATATTTAAATAACACGTAGAAATAAGAATCTCTAAAGCATAAGCAGCCTTCTATATAATTAGAAGACTAGGTAATATATAAAGAGGTCTATCTCTATAAGCTCTATGGCAGCTTTGTATAGCTTATATTACTACTACAGCAGACTATAGAGTACAATGCTGGTGGAAAAGCAATTTAGAGACCGCCTACTAGCTAGGTACTAATCTTTATAAAACAAGGCCCTAAAACTAGTTTTAGAAGTGTTTAAAGGATCTTCTAGCCAAGCTATATAGATAGATGCCTCTATTCCTCCTCCTAGAATTAAATTTAAACCCCTTTATAATAGCTACGTATTAAGGATCCTAAAATTTAAAGAAAACTACGCAATTAAGAAGATCTATATAAAAGAAAACAATAAAGATAGGGACGAACTAGCAGCTAGCTCTAGCTCTAGTTTTAGCTTTAAAAACTCTACTATAAGATACCTACTACAGCTAAAAACATAACTACTATCCCTAGTCTCTAGAGTTTAGCAGCTATAGTAAAACCTCTTTAGTATAATACCGTTTTTGCGACGAAGCATATTGTAACACCAATGGTGTAACGGGACTAGCCTAGTTATAGTAGGAATGTCTCAGTGAAACACTTAATAGATAAATTCTAACGCTTTAATGAAATTCTGCCAAATTCCACTAACTTAATGGAATTTAGTCAAAACCTATTAAAATCGGCGTGGGCTTATGTCCACGCGTCTGCTGCCAAGACCCTAAATATTTAGTTATAAGTTTCCTATATTCCTTTCTCTTCTTTATGCAACGTTTTATACCCTGCAAGAGCTATATACCCTTAGATTAGATAGAATTTATATTATTTCTTTAAATCTTCCCTAAAGTCTCTTTGCGCCCTTACATTATATTACGTTAAAATAACTACTATTAAAATAGCAAACGAACCTGAATCCCCTTTAATAATTATAAGTATTATATCTCTAGTTAGGGAACAGTTAGCCATAATATAATAGTCCTTTATAGATGCCTTAGCTTAATAGCGAGCTCTACTAGAAACCCAATATTAGCAATTAATGGAAGCACTCTGTAAAGAACTCCGTAATATTAAGGCACTTATATTATAGACCCTAATAATAACGCCTATAAATGAGGTTAAAATAATGGTACCTAAACCTAATCCATTAAATGCAAACACTAAACTAGTAATAGTAGCTTAACCTATACCTATAATAAACCTAGTACCTACTATACAATTTAAAAAGCTCTCTAATCTTCTAATATTTAATAGAAACTAAAATAACCTATATCCTTTTATAACTAAGCTCCATCTTAAACTCTTAATAAACTATAATTAATACCCTACTAAGGCTAGCAAGGTTAGCTATAGAATATCTTATTTAAGTAAGGACGCTATATAAACCATAAATCTATTCTTTTATAATAGTACCTTTATTAATTTTAAAATCTTTATCTCTTTGCTAGAATAAATATATAATAACGCCAGCCTCGAGTATATAGCTGTTACTAAATTTAAAAACCTATAATAACGGAACCGAGACTTTACTAGCTTCTTTTTAGAATTTTTAGGCCTTATTAGTGAACTAGATTGGAATAAAGCTGCTAGAGTTTCTGCCCTTTAATAAGCTATTTTAGATAAAATTAGAGCCTAGTTAGTAGGTAGAGAACTACCAAAAAACCTATCCGAATTTGCTATAATATATTAATAAATTAATAAGGACCTTTAATATAATAAATAGACTTATTCTTTAAAGCCAACTATATCTTATATTTAAAATACTATAAAACCGGTATATACCCTAAAGTGTAATCCGTCTCCAAAACCTAAAAGCCCTATATACAACCTTATAGACCTTAATGCCGCTTAACCCTATACACCCTTAGAAACCAATAAATAAAGAACCTAAGCCGTAAATAGAGAATGCTTTAGATATGGTAAAAAAGGATATATTTAAAGGCACTGCCGAACTTACCCTTTTAAAAAGGTCCGCTGTAGTTCCTTTTGCTTCTTAAACTGTACCCATTTCTTAAATCGCACCCGTTTTATAAATCGTACTTAGATATTATAAAGCATCTCTCCTTTAGTTAACTTAGAAAACGAATTATCCTAGGGCTAAGTTGCGCCTTAGAATAAAAGGTAGAAGAGTATAAGTGTCTAGGCTCTTTTAGCGCTAATACACAATATAACTCCCTTAATGTACTTAGCAAAATTTAAATACTTAAAAAGTAGAAGGAAGTATAAATCCTTATAGATAGCGGAGCTACTAGTATAGACTTTATTAATATAAACTACGCGAAAACTTAACGCCTAAATTTAAAGAAACTTAACAAGCCCTAAGGCCTATAAGGCTTTAACGGTAAACCCTTTATTAGTTACATAAGGTGATATCACGTAGCTACGGTTTATAGATAGTATAATAGTTATTCTTCTTCTTAATAGGAATAAGGAAAGGGGTGAGGAACTTAAGGTTCCTTACCACGCTAGGGCCACGTTAGCACGTGACGGCAACATACCTAGCATAACGGCAGCTTACCTCATTCCCAACACTGGCAACTCTTCTTTTTGTGGTTGCCATCTATATATATATAAACAGACAGGATGCGATAATACCAGACAGTGTATAATAATACCAAACAATATGCGATAATACCAAACAATATGCGACAATATGCAATAATGCGGCAGTTGGCAGATAACGTAAAGACGGGTAGGCCGCTAAGGCGCTAGTAGTAAGCAAGCCAATAGCGATTTTCCATCCTAGGGATAGAAAATCCTAATTAGCTGGTTTAAGTTAGGGTCTATAGAATGTTATACTCCTACTCCCTTTTAACCTAACCTTTAACTTATATATATAGAGTGTTTATATTAACAAACGTTTCTAGAGCCTTATTTGGGTTTGCCTTTATTATTGCGTCTACTGGGTTATCTTAACCGTTAATCTATTAAATCTTAAAGAGTTCTTGCCATTTGTAGGATTAATAAAGTGCTATAATATCAATTATAAGGCGCTTCTCCTTTGTAGTACCAAGCTTAACCAAGCACTTATAAAGGGAGTATAAATTGGTGCATACAATCGTAGGAATAATAGAAAGTTTAAGTTAATCTATAATTATCTTTAGGGTAGTTCCAATTGCAATTACTATATTAACTCCGCTAACTATTCCATATATCTCTAACGCCAAAACACTTCGGGTAACGCGCTTGCTCTTAGTTAAGCTCCAATAGATAAGGTTGCTATGGATTATAAAGTTATTCTCTCTAGTAAACTCGTTTGCGATAATAATCTTATATTCTAGCTGGGAGCTAAAATCTTTGTTATTTATAAACGATTTATTAATAAATACAAAGAGCTTAGCAGTGGGAAGATTAATAGGCACGTAGTATAAGCCCTAATTAAGATGGTTTATTTGCTAGAAAAGGCGTTTATTTAGGGCAAGAATATTATCCTTAGTTAGTTCCTAGTGTTAAGCAGTAACAGAGAGATTAAATAAAGCCTTAGGTTAATAGATAGAAGTAACATAAGCTCCGCAAGCACATTACTCTATATATCCTTGCTTTAGAGAATTAGCGTTAATAACGTTAATCTTCTTACCTTAACCCTTCTAGCGCAGAGCAATAGAATCCTTATTTAGGGAGAGGATACATCCATTAAAGAGTAATAGTGTTATTAAACTAAGCTTTTCCTTTAGCTTTGCTATAAGATTTACCTTTATTAGCTTATCTTCTTTAAGAGCTAAGAATTGGTCGTCTCCTAAGATAATTATATTATTAGTTTATATGCCGACAATTCCAAATAGAGTTCCCGTAGTTGTAATAAGGAAGCAGGGATTAAATATAGAAGTAGTTATTAAAAGCTTCTCTTTATAGTGCTTACTATAGGTAGCCTACTAGTAAGTTCCTACCTCTGCAATCCTATATAATGGCTTAAGCACAACTATGATCATATCTTTAGGATACTGGTGGCGAATTTGCTCTAGAAGGTATGCCAATATTAAGCACTAAAGGTGCGTCTCTAATTAGGTGTAGGCTTAAGTAATATCTTATAAATAAACCGCCATTCCATTCTTTATTAAGGAGGGAGCTAGCGCAACAATAACTCGCTAACTAGCTCGTTAAATTATAGGAGACTACGTAAAAATTACCTCCTTACTGTTATTATTATAGCCTTAGATAACAAGCCTTAATTTCTTAAATAGGGCGTTAGTAGCTTTACCCTTAATTTTATTAACTATTCTTAACTTAAAGATACGAACTCTATTAAACTTAGTAGGGTTATACTTCTTAAATTTAAAAACTCCTTTTATAATAAGACCCTCAATCTCCTACTTATTAAATGCTTAGAAAGGAGCTTCTAGAGTTATAATATAACCTTCCTTTTAGAGCTGTTTTACAAGTTTAAAGTCATCCTTCTCCTTAGCTGTTATAAAGGCCATTAATAACTTAACTTTATTTTCAATAGCGGTAATAAATTGCTCTTTAAAATTAACAAAATATTGGCGATTTTGTAATCCCTTTAGGCGACCTCTACCGCGTTGTGGTTGTGGCGTATCTACTAATATTATATTGGGATCATAGTCGCCTTCTAGAGCACGTTAATCGTGGTTCTCCTTTAGGGCATCTTCTAGGGTATCCTATAAAGGCTCAGAACTGTTATCTTTGTAGTAAGGCTTAATAACAGTTAAACGGAATTAAGTGGGTCTATAAGGCATCTAAATAGTACAAGTCTAGCCATTAATTATAATAAGTTAATGTAGGCCTAACCATCCTCCCTTTTTACGCTATACGCGTACCTTAGACTGGAGTGGCAGATTAAGCGTAGTTAAGGTATTTAGGCCATTTTTTATTTCTAGTACGTCGTTAACTTGGCGTGTGGCGTAGAGATATTATACCTCTTTTATTACCTTGCAAATAGCCTTAGCTTATTACACAACAGAGGAAGATAGTGGAGAATTATTAGTTATTTAAAGATAGGTGCCAAAGACTAGTAATATAGGTATAAGTCTATCTAGGCCAGCAGAATTGTTAACAGCTTTAACAGCTATTTATAAGGTAAGTTCTTCGCTAGCGTCCTCTAGTTCTAAAGAGATAATCTTATATACGCGGCGTAATAGCGCGTAATATCACTCCACTTTTTTAACACTATTATATGCCTTAATAGGGACTTCCTTAATCTTAATTACTATTGCCTTTATTTATTATTAAAACTCTATAAATAAGAAGTTCTTTCCTACATTATAGACGATTTAATTAGGGGGTCCTAGGTAGATATTAATTTAGCATAACTAAAGAGTATCCTATATGTTCCTAGCTAATATATCCTTTAAGAATTATACGGCTTGGAAGAAGGTTAAGAAGTTAATAACTTGGAGTACTAGCTTGCCGCTAAGATATATAACGTTAACAATAATACAGAAGTTAAAGTTATAGTTATCTTTAAGGGTGAACTTAAATCGGCTAGGGGACTTCTGGTTTATTTAGCAGTAATAGCAGTACTTTATAAGATGCTTAATTGCCTTAACCTTAACTTTATAGCCTGCTTACTAAAGAACCCTAAGTAATTAATGAATAGATAGGTGGCCAAAACAATAGTACAGTTGGCGTAATTCTAACTTAGTTAAGTGGCTCTAAGCAACACTCTTTTCTAGTTAATAAAGGAGCAACCAGGGGTAACCCTACTTGCGTATAATAAGTACCCAATTGTCTCCCTAAATAAATATATTCTTAAGGTTGTTAAGCCTAATACCTAACTTATCTATATTTTTAATGCAAAATAGAAACGGAGTGTTTATAGGAATAATATAGAAAGTAATATATTCTAAGGGGGTTTAGACCCTAATTATGCTAAAAGAGATTACAGTACCTTTACTAAAGCAAATTATATATTGGCCTGCCGTTAATTAGTTAATCTAAACAGAGCTATTAAGCTGCTAAAGGGCTCGAACTTAAGGTTCTCCTACTATAGATACTCCTGCGGCTCTAGTATCCAGCATAATACTATAAAAGACGTTCGCCGAGTATCTATTATTAAAGGAAAACGCAGAGCTCTTCTTTAGCTCATTAAAGATATCTAACTTTGTAATAAAATGGAGCATAGATTGGTCATTAAGAACAGCGATGGTTTATATACCATTTACCTTACTATACTTAGTAAAGTATTAGTTAGGAGAGTAGTCCTTAATTTCTATATCTATAAGGAGCTGTTTAACCTTATTAACCTTACCCTTAAGGTTTTCTACGCCTTTGTATTAAACTAGGAAGCTTTAGAAGTAGGCTATAGTGACCTTATAATTTCTAACATTTCTTGCACTCTAACGGAACTTATTATATACCTCTTTTTGCTTATTAAGGGAGTGTCTAGTTAACTAGCACTTTAGCTTTTTACAAACGTAGCACTTTTTTTAGTAATCACTTTAAAATAAACCTCTATAAGGACCTCTACGGTTACCTTATAGTTAACGTTAATTGTACCCTCTTCCGTATTCCCTACTACGGCTACTATATGTTCGATCAGTCTAGTTGTGATTATATTGGTTGGGAATACTTATTTAGGTAGGGTTTTTAGTATAGAGCTGTTAAGATTCTTATATTCGCATTATAGTACCTACGGCGGAGCATAGCTTAGTATATACTCCTTTAAACGTATCTATAGGTTTGTATAGCGCCAAGTTACACTTAGGAACGCTACGGCATGCTAAGATAACCTAGTCCCTTAGGCTATTCTCGTTTTAGTAGGTTTTAGTAAGGCTATATTAGATTTTTTGGAGTTTATTAAAGAGTAGTTAAAGGCACTCTAAATAAGTCTTTATTGGGTTAGAAGTAATAACTCTCTAGAACATAGTCTCTCGCTATTTAGATATATAAAGTTAGCAATTCTTATTAGTCTTAAAGTGGGCTCTAGTAAGCTAAAGCATTATATTAAAGCTATAGTTTTTACCCGTAATATAGTTATAATAGAATGTTGCTGCCCGTCCCTTTAATATAATAGAGAAAGCATAATGGTACTAGTAGCATTAAATTCTAACCTTATTACAACAGTTATAAAAGACCTGTAGTTTTGCTTTAAGTATATTATATAGTTCTCTTCTAAACTTCTTTTCTTTGTCCGAATATACCTTTATCAGATTCGTGACTTCTTGTAGTAAAGGCTTACCGGTTAGCTGGAGTGAAGGAAGTAGAGGCGGAGCAACTCTAAGTAGGAGGGCACCTTTAGGTAGAAGAGCAGCTCTAGGTAGGGGGTTAGCGTTCTAGGGGTTTTAATACAAATTAAAGTTGCCTTCTAAAGAATATGGGTTGTTTTTAGGTTTCTGTAATTAATATATAATTTTAGCTTCCGTCCATATTAGTTCTTCTATACTAGTAATAACGGCCTGAATATTACTAGCAATTAGGTTACTGTTTTTAGTAATATATACCCCATTCCTATAGAGGAAGTCTCGAAAATTCTAAACAATATTAACGTTGCTAAGTGCCTAGGTATTAGTAGTTCATCCCATAAAATTCTCCCTAAAATACTCCTATAGTTGTGAATTGGCGTAGCATCTATTTCGGTAGAATATAATATGGTATAGGAGAAAGCTGTTAACTTATTTTATGGTATAAGTTGTTATATTAAAGGCGAATTTGTCCTAATCTTTATTAATAAGTTTCGCGTGCTTAGCTACCCCTAGTGGTAAGAAGTCTTTCTAGTTATTTAAAGTAGGCGTAGCCATATTTTTAGAGGGAGGGAAGTGTTATTAGTGTAGGGATTATCATTTGGTACGCGTTTATAATGTATATTTATTATTTAGTACGCGTTTGTTATTTAGTATGTGTTTATAACATATATTTGCAGTTATAGGGCTTAGGACTAGTTCTGGCCTTAAATTGCAAAGACTTGTAAAGCGTGTTGTTTTATATAATGGACGCAAGAATCCGTAATCTTAGAAAGGCTTAGGACTAGTTCTGGCCTTTTAGATTCTTAGATTCGTGGAAGAGTTCTATTTAAGATTTAGGACTAGTTCTGACCTTAAAAGACAGCTTTCTCTAGCACAAGTAGCACTGGTATAGTGGCTTATCTCTTCTTAGTAATACCTAGCTGTTCTATGGTATAACAGTGAAGTTAACCACTAATTAGTATTGGTTATATAAGGTGATATTATATAGCTACAGTTCGTAGATAGTATAATGGTTGTTCTTCTTCTTAATAGGAATGAGGAAAGGGGTGAGGAACTTAAGGTTCCTTACCACGCTAGGGCCACGTTAGCACGTGACGGCAATATACCTAGTATAATGGCAGCTTGCCTTATTCCTAACACCCTTAATATATTAAACTAATATACTATACTTTTATAAAATTATAGATAGGTAAATACCTTAAATATATTTCCCTATTTATAATGCCTTTAAAGCATTATAAAGTAATACTTAGATATAGATGGCTAAAATAATATAACCCTTTAATTAGCTAGGTTAAAGAAACACTAAAGTTCTATATAACCTACTGCCGAAGTTATTACTTAAAAAACCATTTACCCTATAAATATGCACACAACTATTTAAATTTAAAATAATATAAATTGCCCTTGCTACAAACCTTAAGCCAATATAATAAATCTATAACTGCTAATTATGGTAAAGAACGTAAAGATGTTTTATTAAACCCTCTTAAAATTTATATAATATAGGTTGTATCCTTTATCTTATTAGTAAAAAGACAAGATTATAAAATCTTTACTATAACTATAAAAGATATTAAGAAAGCACTAGAACTAAAACAATATCCTAATTCTTAACTACTTATACCTAAAGAGTACTATAACCTAATTAATAAGTTTAAAAAATGATTTATAGACTAACTAGCCCTGTACTAAGATAAGCACAATTTTAAGATAGAACTTAAGCCTAGTATAATACTAAAATTCGGTCCGCTATATGGTATATTATAAGAAGAACTGCTTATAATGTAATAATACCTTAATAAGCATCTAGAAAAAGTATTTATACGCCCTAGTTAATCTCTATTCGCCTTACCTATACTATTTATTAAAAAGCTAGAAGGAGGCTTAAGATTTTATATTAATCATTAAGCCCTAAATATAATTATAATTTAAAACTAATATCCAATTCCCCTAATTTAAGAGACGCTTAATTATTTAGTAAAGGCACGGTACTTTATAAAGCTTAATATAGTTACTACCTTTAATAAAATCCGTATACGCGAAGGAGATAAGAAGTATATAGCTTTTTATATATAATGGGGACTCTTTAAATACCTAGTAATATTATTTAGCATAAAGAACGGTCTTGGTACGTTCTAGCAATATATTAATAATATACTTTGTGAATTTATTAATATATTTATTACCGCGTATATTAATAATATTTTAATCTACTTATCCTTACTTTCTAAATACTGGAAATACGTTAGAATGGTCCTTAAATGCTTATAAGATGCGGGCTTATAATGCAATGTTAAGAAATATAAGTTCCATGCGTTTAGGGTTATATATTTAGGCTTAATTATATTCTGTAATAGAATTAAAATAGACCCTAAGAAAGTTGCTGTAATTATATACTAGGAAAGCCCTAGCAATATATAAGATATTTAAGGATTTTTAGAATTTGCAAATTTCTATTAATAATTTATTAACTACTTCTTAGAAACTGCTTAGCTATTAGTAAACCTAATAAGGAAGAACATAAATTTTAAATAGACTGCTAGATGCGAACAAGCTTTTAATAACTTAAAATATTGCTTTATAACTGCTCTAATTCTTACCTACTTTAACCCTAACCTTAAATGTATTATTAAGATGGATTTATTAGATTATACGCTAGGGGGAGTGTTGTTGCAATATAATAAGAATAGCGAGCTATATCTAGTAGCCTTTCTTTCCTAGAAACTTACCCCTACTAAATTAAACTATAAGATATATAATAAGGAACTGCTTATAATTGTTAGATACTTTAAATAATAGCGTCCTAAGCTTAAAGGATTGTTATTTCTAATATATGTATTAACGGACTATAAGAACCTATAGTACTTTATAACTATAAAACAATTAATATAGCGCTAAATTTGTTAGGCCGAATACCTCTTATAATTTAACTTTAAGATTATATACTAATTAGGTAAACTAAATTAAAAGCCTAATATATTAATACAATAGATGGATTACGGGGTTTTCTCATTTTCTTAAATAGAGTTTTCTCCCCACATGTAAATAAGGAGTAGTCCGCGTGGGCCCAATAGGGATCCGAATCGGACGTTAAGCAATGAATAATTATTATATTAATACAATAATTATAGGTGTAACCAACTATAGTACCCTGCTAAACCACCACTGTTTTACCTGCGTATTGCTTACGTGTCGCCTATATATCACTTACGTATTACGCTGTTTTAGTTACGCATTAGTCTCCCCTTTTATCTTATTGTATACCCCTTTCTTGTGTATATATAGACACTTTTCAGCTCTATTTACAATCAAGTTGCTTATTCAATTCTCCTACACTGTAAAGCTTATAATAGGACCTACCTATAAACGCTTTAAATAAATAAATAATAAATAAATTATAGATTTTACTGTCCCCTAAATGTTTTAAGAAACTATATCCTATATTCCTAAATATAGAACTTAATAAAAATAAATTAGAAATTAATAAATAGGAAATAGAAATTAATAAGCTAATAGAATATAAATATAAGAATAATATATAGATAATAGATGTAATAGAAGCAATTTAAATAGGAAAATGATAGTATAAGGATATTATACTTACTAAATACAAAATTTAAAATAATTAATTATACTATTAATAGAAGATAGTAGTTCTAAATTCTAAACCTTTATAATTTAAGATACTTAAATTTATACACGACTCCCCTATAGTAGGGCATCCTGGCTATATAAAGACTTATAAAATTGTTTAATAAGCATACTACTAGCCTATAATGTACGACTATATATAAAAGTACGTTTAAGCATATAGGATGTACGTGTATAAAAAGACCTCTTATATAAAGAAATAAGGAGTACTTTAACCACTACTAATCCTAATGCAAAAATGGCGCAATATCTTAATTAACTTTATAGTTAACTTGCCTAGCAGTAATGGGTTTATAAATATTATAGTAGTTATTAACCGCCTTATAAAAAATATAATATATAATTCCTATAGACTTAATTAATGTAATATTAGTAGCTAAGTGTTTTATTAAATATATTTTTAAGCTATATAAACTTCCTAACTTAATAATATCCAACTATAGAAGCTAGTTTGTTTTAGATTTCTAGTAAGCTCTATATAAATAATTAAGCATTTAAATACAACTCTTAACTGCATTTTATCTAAAGATAGATAGTTAAACTAAAATTGTAAACGCAATTATAGAACAATACTTATAAATATATTGCTCCTACCTATAAGACGACTGGGGAAAATGGCTGCCTTTAGCTAAGTTTACTGCAAATAATATAATAAATATATTAATAGGCGTAACGCCGTTCTATACGACCTATAAATAAGACCCTTAACTTAGATTTAAACTATAACCTATAATTAATATAATAGGACCTATAATTAAACGGATTTAGTTAATTAACATATATAATTTCATTAATTAAATAAAGCAGTTAACGGAACTATTATAAAGTGAATTAATATACGCTTAAATAGTATAGGAATGGCATGTAAATAAAGAATAAGCTCCCGCATAGGACTTTAAGGAAAATAATATGGTTTACCTAAATATATAAAACCTGCGGACTTAATGGCCCTTAAAGAAACTTAATTGGAAGTTTATAGGCTTATACTAAATTAAGAAGAAACTAAGCCTATATACCTATAAGGTTAAACTGCTAACTAAGATAAAAATATACCTAATGTTTTATATAAGCTTATTGCAACCTTTAAAAGATAATCCTATAACTTATAAAATCCCGCCGCTACCTCCTATAATTATTAACAACGGTAACAGTTCCTACTTTATTAACTTAATTAATAATATATAGTAGAAAACATAATCTAAACAATTTAAAGTTCTTATTAAGTAGGAAGGATATAAAATATAAACCTAGGAAACCTATAACCAGATTAAGGCCAACGCGCCTTCCTTAGTAAAAGAATTCTATAAGGACTATCCTTCGCGGCCTGCTCTGGCTAGATGGATATAATATAAAGGTAAACAATTGCCACCTAATATAAATACACAAAACATAATAGTAAGAAACTTGAAATTAAAAAGAACTTAAAATGCACTATAATACTTATAACGCGATAAGTTATAAGTCTTAACTAAAATTAAATTATTTGGACCTTTAGTTAAAGGGGGGGTACTATAACAGGACTAGCCTAGTTATAGTAGAAATGTTTTAGTAAAACACTTAATAGATAAATTCTAACGCTTTAATTAAATTCTGCCGAATTCTGCTAAGTTAATTAAATTCTGCCAAATTCTACTAATGTAATGGAATTTGGTTAAAACCTATTAAAATCCGCGTAGGCTTATGCCTATATGTCTACTGCCAAGACCCTAAATATTTAGTTATAAGTTTCCTATATTCCTTTCTCTTCTTTATGCAACGTCTTATACCTTGCAAGAGCTATATATCCTTAGATTAAATAGAATTTATATTATTCCTTCAAATCTTTCTTAAAGTCTCTTCGCGCCCTTATAAATAGTATTATTATACTAAATTGTTATATAATATGTTAATAAGCAGGAAAACAGAGGCCAACTACCCTAAAAGGGTATAATACACCTACTGTACGGGCTAAATAGGGCTTCTCCCATACAAAATCTTATCTAGTTACAATGATTTTAGTAAAGCCACCTTAACGATATTGTAAAAGTTAGATTATCGTAATATTACACTAAAAAGGCTTGATTAAGTAATGTAGATCGTAATATAGATATATATCGTTATATACCCATATTGTAATAAGGGGGGTTTACTATAGTTTAAAACTAGAAAATAGAGACAACCTCTAAATTGGCAAAAACCATAGTCTTATTCTATTTCTGCTTTCTTTTTTATCACTAAAGGTAGTAAAGAAGGAGCTGTACAAGAATATCTAAGACTAGTAGAAAATCTATATAAACCCCTAAAGTGGGATATAATAGATATATACTATATAGTTGGCTTTAAATAACGTATTTCACGGGTGAGCTGGTCAAACGGGTGAGCTAATCACTTCAAAAACACACCAAAAAATGGAAAAATCACACTTTAATATCTTAACAACCACTTAATAATAAATTTTAATAATTTAA
>Ga0307507_10007833_pt1 | contig 15188 bp, 9 predicted proteins | sample 7_EM_MG_FD_207223 | JGI IMG/M metagenome (GOLD analysis project Ga0307507, IMG submission 207223) | Populus trichocarpa ectomycorrhiza microbial communities from riparian zone in the Pacific Northwest, United States - 7_EM | ecosystem: Host-associated > Plants > Roots > Unclassified | place... | reverse complement strand
GGTTTTTTTCCAGTCATGAGACCGGACTTCCAAACACTATTACAGGTTGTACATCAGGAAAACGTGAGGCTGATCTTTGGCATCTTCATCTCAGGGAACCAGATCTTTGAGTGCTTTGTCTTTGTAAGATTGGTCTTTCAAGGCCTCTGTCTTTGGATATGGATCTTTGGTATCCAACGTAAGGCTTTCACATCTTTGAGTCCAAAGGTTGGTCTTTCTAACCTTAAGGTCTTTGCACCATGAAATTGTGATTCTGCACTTAAGATCATTGTTCAGGTTGATATTTAACCTATTCCAATTGCTTTTGACACCATCGTGCAATGAAAAACTTGAACTAATTATGTCGTCAACACAAATTCTACACTACTTTGTATACTATACTACCATGGATGATGCCAGCTGACAGGACAAGAACGTTAACAGTTGAACACACCACCTCTTAAGTCATTGCTTGCTGCTCTCTGAAATCCATTGGATAGAACATGTACACCAACTACTCAGGATGGGATGAGAGCAGTTCAAGAGTGGTTGCATGAGCAAGGAGGTTCATATAGCAGAGGCAAAAATCCATTCAAATTTACAGTGGCACATGATGAGGTCGCGATGGTGACAATATTGAATCATTGTGGTGGGAAGAGGCAGCAAGACATGAGTTGTGAATTCTCTAAGTCCAAATATTCATTGTCCGCAAGGATCACGTGATTGACGTGTCCGCATTTTCAACAATCAACATTACTAATACAGGTTACCAACGTCAACATGTTGATTTCAACCACCATCACCTTGCCCACTCATATAGCTTGCATTTGGCTTTCACCGTGCCGCCCACCCCCTTGCATTGCTCCCACTTATAATTGGTGGCAACAGCATCAACATCCTGTCTTCGTTGCTATTGGAGCATGAAGAGTTGGAACAAGAATGAAAAGGCAGATGAGGCGGGAAAAATGTGAGTGGGTGACAATGAGCAAGGTAAGCTCCTGCCCCAACACCCTCATCTCCTTACATCCTACACTGCAGTGTTCTGGCTTGCCCACCCCTTGCAAGTGCTCACACCAAGCCAAGCAAGGGTGAGTAGCAACCATTATGCTAGCACCGATCACCGTAAGCAGCACCACAGACGAGGCAGTGTGAGATCCCTACCACCTTTCTTGCTGTGGCTGTGCCTTCCTGCAAGCCCAGCAAATGGGGGCCTATCCAGACCATTGAAACATTCACATGTGACCATAGGTATTATCCCAGACGAGGCGGTGAGATCCCTACCACCGTCCTCGCTGGGATCACCTTTCTGTGAGCCCACAGAGCAGCGTGATTCCCACTGCTGCCTCCGATTCACTCCAGGCTCCATTTATGCGACCACATCATGGGGCAGCATATTCCTCACCCCCACCCTTTCTGTGCTGCATCATTCGCGAGGGCCTTGACTATTTGATTTCTTCCAGGTGCATTGTTTTGCTAGTCCCTTTTTCTTTTGCTCATGAACATTTAGGCAGACATGTGATTGCGAGGAGGAATGCTTCCAGGTATGCTCATGTTTTGCTAGCCTGCCCTTCTTTTACTAATAAACAAACCAGTTTCGAAGATAGCCCATTTGCTTATCATGTCCAGAACCTAGGTACCCATGCACTCCATGCCTCGAAGGTGCTCTATCAGCACCAGGGATGACAATATCCATGACTGTGACCAATTTGAACACATCATAAGGGTCGCAAACGAGAGTGGATGCGTTCATCAACCACCACCACAAACGAGAGTGGAACGTGAACAGAGGGAGAGGGAAAGTGATCAATCAGCTGGGACCTACCTGTGAAAGAGAGCAATCTATGAGAACGAGAACAAGGCCTGGAAAGACAGGCCCAACCTGTTTGACAAGTATTCATGATGTAGTAGTGATCCATCTTAACGTTTACACAGTGCCTGAATACAATCAATTTTAGTGGCTTTATGATATGATAAACATGAGTAAAAGACTTGTAAAGATATACTGCAAAGCCAAAGATTGTCTTTGCAAAGCTCCATGTTCATCTTTGAAAGATTCATGATGGTCTCTCAAAGATGACCACATCTCTGAAAGAAAATGTACCTGTCTCCCGAAAGATGTGTGGTCTCTATGTCTTTGAAGTCTTTAGGTCTTTCCAAAGACCCCAAAGATGCTCAAAGACAACCCTCATGTTTTCCTGATGTACAGTATCATCTTATATATGTGGGCATTCCAGGTATTGAGTGCAGGGTTCCAGGGTGGATGTGTGACTCATGCAAGTATAGTGGGGAGAAGGGAAGAAGAAACAAACAAAGGTGAGACTGATGAATGAATTATTTTTGTACCTGTTTGTAAATCTGTCCAGTAGGATAGATTACACTGAAGACAGACCGACAGAAATCAACTGAGTGTATAATTCTGGAGGTCTGAGGGGAGGTATGGGTACAGGGAAGCAGTATGGGTAGGAGAAGGTGGTGGTAGAAGTCCAAGCGCGCAAAGCGTGTATGTACAAAATATGTAGGTCCAGCAACAAGTCCAAACATGAGCAAAGAGTCCAAACAGTAGTAAGCTGGTCAGGATTACACCCTCCCATGCTTTAAAAAAAAGAAAGAGAGAGAAAGAAAAGAAGGTTAGTAAGTAGAGAAATATAAGTAAAATCTGAGTGCCGGGTGCGTCAAAACCCAATGGGAAAAAGCTACCAGCTGGCAAGGAGGAAATAAAAATCTACCTAAATCAAGGTGATCCATTCTGCAAGGCCAGCCAGATATCAAGAGCTTTGCATTCTTCTAGTTTGGAACCAGGCAACCATTCGTCGTGTTCCTGGCCAAAGCCATGCCACCTGACCAGGTATTGATAACCCCGTCCACGTCAGCATGCATCCAAAATTTTATCAATATATTGTTCCTCATTCCCATCTTCAGTTATGATGGGGTCCGGCTCTTTGAAACGGTGTGAGGGGAATTTATCTGTGTCGGATTCTATGTAGGGTATGACTTGTGACGTGTGAAAGGTGGGGAATATATTTGTGGAATGTGGGAGGTTGAGAGTAACAGTTGAATGTTCCTCGTCAGTTTCAATAATTGTGTATGGACCATCATAGTGCAGCATGAATTTTGCCACATGCTTTTCACCTTTGGCCTTGTATTCCCTTTGTCTGTGAAGTGTTGAAAGTCTTATGCGGGAGCCAACAGCGAACGGGAAGGTTAACGTGTGATGTTTATTGGCATTGACTGCTTGAGACAGTTTGGCCTTGAAGAGATTGTCCTGCGCCTCAAAAACATCTGTTTCCAGTTTCCTGATAACATGCCACACATCAATGTCAGTAACTGTAGCTGATGATTTCGCTGGTACTAGCAGTGGGATAATGCAAGGTGAGCACCCCATGTGTAATTGAAAAGGAGTAAATCCCGTTGATTTGTTAACTGTGTTCATCAGGTCAAATCTTATCCTAGGCAGCACACAAGCCCAACCAAGTTGGTTCTGTTCGACATGATACCTTAGGGCTTGATTGATTGATTTGTTTGTTCATTCACTGGCACTGTCCATTTCAGGATGATAAGCAGTAGACAGTTTTAATTTTATGCCAGTCAATTTATGTAGGGCCTTCCAGAACCTGGAAACAAAAAGTTTGTCTCTGTCAGATACAATTTCAGATGGTAAGCTATTCTTGCAGTACCATCAATCAAAGAAAAGATAGGCCAATTCTTCTGCAGAAATGTCTGTCCGAGAAGCTACCAATTGAATGTCACTGCTGAGGTGGTCTGTGAAGGTTATGATAGAGTTTTTGTTGTTGTCTTCTGGAAGAGGACCAATAAAGTCTATTGCCACAGAGTCGCCTTGTTGGTCAGGTCTTGGCAATGGATGCAAGGGGCCATAAGGTTTTATGGTTGAAGATTTATTTCACTGGCAGTCAGGACAAGATGCAATGTATCCCAGTTCCAGATCACATTGCATGTTCAGCCAGTAATAAGCATTCCTGAGGGAACCGTAAGTTTTATTAAAACTGAAATGGCCCAATACATTGTGTGCCAAAATAAACAGTGTTTCGTGGAGTTTGCCAGTCCTGGGGATGATGAGCCTTTCCCCGACGTACCATAATCCATCACAGAATTGCAGCTCAGGCCAGCTTACTGAAGCAGCAGACAATGTCTTACACCAAGCATCATCTGCATAACCCTGCCTGACAGATTGTAAAAATGTTTTATCCACTGTTATTTTAAGTGTGGTGCAAATGTATGGGCCAAAGGAGACCCGTGAAGAAAGGGACGTTGCTGTTTCCCAAGGACCACACAGAGAAGGCATTATGATGGATGATACAGAGGCAGAGTGGTCGTCATCTTCACAAAATCCATAAGGATGTCGTGCGCTCTTTTCGGCCTCTGCAAAGGTTTTCGCAGATGGGAATCTAGAGAGTGCATCAGCCACAGTGTTGTTGTCGCCTTTAATATATACAATTTTTGCATCGAATTGAGACATAAATTCCATCCATCGGGCCTGACGGCACGATAGATCTTTTTGTACATTGAAATTTTCGAGTGTCTTATGGTCTGTGTAAATGAAAAATGGTGAGCCCAGTAAATTGACATGCCATTCTTTGAGTGTGCAGATCACAGCCAACATTTCCTTCTTGTGTACCAGGTAGTTCAGTTCAGCATTTTTGAACGTCATTGAATTGAATGCTACAGGACGTGCTGACTCCCATGAAGGTCCAAAGGAGAGAACAGCGCCAGAACATTTATCACTTGTGTCTGTAGTGACAAAAATTTTATAGTCCAGCATTTTGGTGAAGTTGATCGTTGTAAGGCAATCACAGCCTGTGACTGTTCCCTTAATGGAATCAAATGCAGTTTGATATTTATGTGTCCACAGTGGAAAATTCCTTTTGGATTCTTTCATTGTAAGCTCAGTAAGTATGCCCATGTGATCAGCAAGTGATGGCAAAAAGGCAGCTATGTAATGCACTAATCCCAAAAATCCCCTCACTTCAGAGGTAGATTTTGGTTGCGGCCAATTTAATATCCTGTCGACTTTTTTGTTGTCAGCTTCAATACCACGTGTGCTAATGTGGTGACCCAAAAAGTCGATTTTGGTACAGAACAGGGAGGTCTTGTCTGGATTCACATATAATTTCGCTGTGCACAATGCATTAAGGACAGCGCGTATGTTCTTTTCATGTTCCTCCAAAGAGTTTGACCATATCACTATGTCATCGAGGTAGATATGGCAGAACTTTCTGATCAGTTCCCTTAGTGCGGCAGTCACCCATCACTGGTGAATAGCAGGGGCATTCTTGAGACCCTTTGGCATTACAAGCCATTCATACAGTCTGAGTGGTGTTTTGACCACTGTCAAATGTACGTGATCAGGATGCATGCACATTTGAAAAAAGCTGTTAGTCATATCAATTGTTCCCCAGATTTTGCCTTTAGTGCAATCATTTAAAATGTCATCGATGCGCGGCAAGGGGTGACTGTCTGTAACGGTATTTTCATTGAGTTGTCAGTAATCATTTACCCATCGAGGCAAGATGTTAGGGTTTGCTTTTGGTGCAATAAATGCAGGGGAAGCACATGGCGAAGAAGATGGGTGAATGTGACTGGCATCCAGATGTTGTTTTATCAAGATCTGCCAGGCTTCTTTGTATTTTTGCGGTGATGGGTATGACCTCAATTTAATTGTTTTTTCTGCATCTTTAATGTGTATTTCAGCCACGACATCACAGGGAAGTTCGTTCACATGTGGAATCGGTTCGAAGATTTCCTTGTATTCATTTTTCAATTTCTTTTCTCATGCCTTCAGTTGTTCCTGCACCACTAATATTTCCAGACAATCACAGATTGCACCAGCTGCATTAAACTCTTTGACTTCCTCTGGTTTCAACTTGGCATTCTTCAGTCTGTCATGACATACCAGCATTAGTTCAGTGAGCATAAGTTTCTTATCCACCTTTGTTGCTTTCATTTGTTCATGCATACGAGGTTTAGGTGGAGGGGGAGGTACAATCACTGGTGGGTTCAATAAGTCATATGAGTTCCATTTGTCTATACATGTTCGAGTGGCATGATCTGTAACAATAAAGTTCTTTTCTAACCACGGCAGTCCAAGTATAACAGGCAAACACAGTCCAGGGGTAACGATAGCTTTCACGACATGAGAAGTCCATGTACAATCTAAGGACGAGAGAGACAGTTTGACATAAAAATACAGTTCAGTTTTATTCTTTTCTTTGCTGAAGGCGACATTGATGACTTCTGGTACATGCAATTGATATTGTTTCAAGCCAAGGTGGTCTATGAGGTCAGGTTGGATGGGGACAAGATGCATGCCATTATCAAGGAGCACACATGTCTTGACCAGAAAATAATCCATCTGACTGTGAATTTGACAGTTCCAGATTAGATGTTTGCTATGAAGCGGTGTGTGACTCACCTCACAGCGTGAAATGTCCCAATCTTCATCAGAGTCAGATGTATATTTGCCAGGGGAGTCAGGAAGAATAGCTGCAGTGGCAGAGATGTCTTCATTGGAATCAACAGCCTCTATGGTCATGGAAGAAGTGGCAGTGACAGGTTTAGTGGTCGTGGATTTAGAAGGCTTAGCAGTTGCTTTAGCTTTCTTAGTGGTTAAGGTGTCCATCAAGGTAACCGTCTTGTATGTTTTGCCAGAAGGGAAACTGTCAGGGCAGTTCTGAGATCGATGGTCTACATAGAAACAGTGACATTTGGTACAACCATCATGTTCATTCAGGAGAGTCTGCTCTGCATCCAACAAAGGAGGAAGTTTGACATATGAGGCCAAGGAAGACGACCCAGTAGTCTGAGTATTATTTCCATGGTGCGATGGACCATGTAAGCTGTCATTCTTCGTGTTTTGGCATTTTGCCTGACGGTCGAGAGTCTCCTCGATCAGTTCACGGTGTCATTTAGTTTTGACTGCACGCGCCTCGTCGATTAAACAGACAGAGTTGATCCAAGTCTTCAAGACTTTGTCCTTATGTGCCTTGTTGTATTTGAGACAGGCATGGAGTTCCTCATTGAGGTGTGCCTCAAGGTGATTACAGAGCGCAGCGTCGTCAAAAACAGAGGGAGTGCCATGTAGAAGACAGTTCAATTTAAGCAACTGTTGAGACCAGTTCCAGAACAAAACTTTTGAAGACAAGAGTGTGGAGGTAAGGATTTGATTGTGAATTTGGTCTTCCCAGTCTTGGTGAAGATAGTTCACCTGCATCTCCTTCATAAAATTGGAGAAAGGAAGTTCAACCAAACATGCACGATCTGCGGAAATCCAATCACAAATACAAAGGTCCTTGATACCAGGAATTATCATGGTAACTTGCTTGTCTGCAGGAACTGATTTGGAAACAAAGAAATTGAGGGTGGCATTCTCAAAATCCATCATAACAGCATGGGAAATGTCCCCTTCAGTCAGGACAGGCACTTTTGCACTGGTGGGTTCAACAGTTGCAAGCACTGACATAGTAGAACGATGATTTAAGTGGATATATGTGCCTTTTTCAGAGTCTGAGGAGTCAGATGAGGGTGAAAATGATGATGGAAGTGTGGATGTTGTCAAAGGTGAAGACAGTTGCTGTTGAGAAGAAGGACAATTGTTTCTAACACGTGTGCTAGAGGGTAAACCGTCAAGGATGGGGAGTTGTTGGGAGAGGGTGGTGGTACAGGTGAAGCGGATGCATTCCAGTGTTACGGTAAACGTGAGTGTGTTCCAAGAAGGAGGTCACGAACAGTGATGGCGTAGTGGTACAGGCAAGCGGCCCTCCACTAATCAGATAGTCAGCTAGGTCTATATGTGTGTCACAAGTGACAGTGCACAACAATAGACATACAGAGATGATGCAAAGATGTGCCAATCAAACACCTAGTGGAAAGTCCAAATAGGCATGTCTATATGTGTGAATTTTCACATCAGAATCTATAGCGTTGGCAAGATTTCAAAAAAAGTGTAAATCTGTCTGGTAGGATAGATTACACTGAAGACAGACCAACAGAAATCAACTGAGTGTATAATTCTGGAGGTCTGAGGGGAGGTATGGGTACAGGGAAGCAGTATGGGTAGGAGAAGGTGGTGGTAGAAGTCCAAGCACACGAAGCATGTATGTACGAAATATGTAGGTCCAGCAACAAGTCCAGACATGAGCAAAGAGTCCAAACAGTAGTAAGCCGGTCAGGATTACACTGTTATGTGATTAGAACAGACCTTTGGAGCAATTTTAATATTGACAGTGGTTTTGCCCATTGTTCAAAGAGGCATACAAACATAAAGAAATTGATTTTGCTATTTTTAAAGTGTGTCTTAAGATGTGTCCACAGGATAAAATGGTGTTAAGAATTAAAATTGGCAAATGGGACAGATTTCAGGAACAATTCAATTTGTCTCTTCGGCAACAGGCAAAACTTTTATTTTGAGCAAGGCTTTGCCTTGGGAACACAGTTGCAGACAAATTTAAACAATAAGTACATCAATTGTTTTTATTCTGTTGGCCCCTTTGAACAATAGGCAAATACCCTGTCAAAATTAAAATTGTCCCACAGATCCATCCTAATCACATACAGTCATCCACCCCTGAATGATACACCACCCCCTTTTGATACACTTTTGTATACTTTATAGCTTCCCCAAATCATCATCGTTATTTTTCAAACAAAATTTCCTGATTACACATACATACCAACAAGTCCTCCACAAAATTTCAAGTCAATTGAAAAAGTTCTGGTTCCACAGTAAAATGTTCAAAAGTGGATGTTCTGTGGACTTTGCCGAAAATGCTCCCACCCCCCAATGATACACCCATATTTTGTAAATTTCTACACAGTGGCATAACAGAATCTTCTGAAATTTGGAGGGATGGATTATAATGATTAATAGAGAGTTACTGTGCAGTTTTTATGGGCAAGACATGCTCCTTAGAATTGAAAATTGAATTTAATGATTTCGCCATATCATTAAGGGGTGGATGACTGTATAAGGTACAAAAATAACTTATTTGTCAAAGGATCTTTTAAATGCTTCATTCAACTGCCCGATTGTCCCTTGTTTGAGGTGTGAGGCATTAGAAAAAAATTCAACCCTATATGGTTAAAAGAAATCCTGAACCCCCCTTGTTCAGAAATGTCAACAGACTTCTGCAAATTCTAAGACCCCCACAAGTGAGCCTCTCCAAATGAACCTCACTGATCCTTGCCTTCTAGTAGTACTCGAGTCCCATGCCATCATTTGGCTCAAAACAACTGGAGAAATTCAAGGTAGTCTTGCTTGCAAATGCTCAAAATCAATACAATTTTACAGGTACAGATGCCCTGCTGGTCCCTCATTGTCTCACTGCTATCTTTCCGCCATGTTCTTGGTTACAACTTCCCCATAACTTTTTGAACCATGTCTCACACTCTTCCCTGCAAACCCGACTTCACTCAGCAGTGGGAGTCATGAGGTCTGGATGCCATCTCCAGGGTCTTAATATAACTCACTCACCAACAAGGACTCATCAAGCAGTTGGACTATGTATCAGCTAGTTGCCATCTTGTTTTGGACTCACTACCACAACCCAAGCCACTCCAGTGTCCAGTCTGTTGGATGTGCATCTATCAGAGATTTCTTATCTTCTTTGTATTTGTAGTGATGGTGGAACAGGGTGGCACATCAGCACTTGACCTCCTTGAACTCTGCACAGTTCTTCAAGGTGGAACAAGCAGTTGCTGATTTGTGTTCTTAAACAAGCTTAAAATGGAATGGGAAAATGGGGGATTTTCTCATGCTTAATTGCACTGTGCTCTGAGTCTATCATACCACCAAACATTGAATGCAAACACTGGCTTTTGTTATCTTCAAAACAATGCAGCATCAGTAAGGCCTGGCTGCCAATGTCCACCATTGTTTCAGACACCCCAATTTGCTAATCATCTGTCAGGGGTAAGAGTTTGACCTGTTTATCAGTTCAGAGCACTATGTAACCAGGTGTGTTTTATCAAGGCTTACATGGGCCCCAATGTCAAATGATGTGTGCTATGGCTGCACAAGCTCTGACATGTTGATACAGAGCATGACCATACACTCCTAAAAATGTGAGATTTTTAGCATTTTGCCAATAAATCCTTGTAATGGCACTTAATACAAATTGCAATGATTATAAGGATCAATGGACAAGCCCTGTCCAGTTGATTAAAGTATCAGCCAAGCAATGTGCAGTCTAAGGTGGTAGAAATTGCGGTTGGTTTGCAGACTGGGCCACTTCAATATGCTCGAAGACCTGTAAAAAGACAACACCACCATGAAATAGTACACTAAAAAGCTGTTCTAGAGTAGAAACACCTCAGCACAGGGTGTTGGACTATACATTAAACATGGGCATATAATTTACAAGGATTATAATGATTTAATTCAAGCCAGACACGAGAAGTCAGAAAGTTACATGTGGGAAGATGATTATGCAAGCAAGCTCGAATAGTCGAGCTTGTCACACACATGACTTGTCACATGGGAAAGACACCTCTGATATCGAGAAGCTAAGCCTTAGGGAATTACTTTAGCCTTCTTACCTAAAGAAAATAAATCCAATGTGCTATAAATGAGAAATATATAAAAGTGCATAGTTTACAAGCATGTAAGCCATGTATGGCAATTTCCGTGTGTGCATCAAAAGTGATGCATGGTCAGCCACAACCACGTGAAAACACAAACTTAGAAAGAATACCATTCTGGTTGCATCTCACACAATGGAATGTCTTCATTCCATATGAAATTCATATGATAAAATAATTGAAGAGCATTCTCATGCTCCAAGCCATAAGATAAGAAGTTTTCTATTGAAAACTGACTGAGACATGCATAGGCCAAATGGTTGATGGCAATGCAGATTATCGCATCAGCAAGCCTATCATTACTATGATGTCATGTATCAAAATAGTAACCAAGGCCATTGAGAAGAAAAACACAAGAGATCAAAGAGAGCTAAAAATAGCTATACTGGCTATTACTGCATACACATCAATACTGATGCGTTCATACAACACACTACAAAATCTGTAGTGTTCTTCAAGAAAGACTATAAAATATGTACAATACCCTAGTAAAATACCTTGGACATTCAGTTATTGAATGTTTGCTGTAGATAAACACATGTAAAAGGCATAGATAAGGATTTTGGGTATTTAAGGAGTGTGCAACTAGGTCAATACACAAGAAATCATCCCGTGTTGACCCAGCTAGTTGCACTCTGAGTAGAGAGTCAGGAGGTGGACAGTTGTAATCAAATTTAAGGAGTTTTCTTTGTGATTTAAGATAAGGTACTGTGTGAATGAAGCCAGTGTGCTTAGGTGTCAACATACTTTGTTTTTAGTAAGCTTAAGGTTTTAAAAGGATAAGAATTCTTGACAAGGCAGTGAATTTGTAAGGACAGTGTCAGATCATATTGATATTTGTAAACACTCAAGGGGGCTATACAGAAGCTTAAAAGTCTGTTGTTTTGTGCAAATTAAGGAAACTTGCCATAGAAGCCAGAAAGTTATCTAAGACAAGGTAGATGAAGCCATGAATTCATTCTAGCACAGCTAGTAAAATATATAAATCACACCTGATTTAACAAACCCAAATCAAAGCCTTAAGGCTACCACTTGCGATTTTATACACAAAAATTCGTGAAACAGTCAATAAAGTTGAATTCTACTAAACAAAACATTTGGGTATTTTCTAATACCTTGAGAACCCTGAACTCGAACCACTGTGCACATATAGTGGGTGATAGTGTGTTAAGGTTTAAAGTGTGTGTGTGTGTTGTTTAGGTGTGGTTCACACACCTGTTCAGTTTGTGTGTCACATGTTTCCCTGCTCCTGTGTGCACTGGTCTTCTCAACATCCTAGCCTTGTCCACCTTGGGCTGAATGTGTGCCCTCTGGGCTGCATGTTGCCAACAGCAGTTTGCTTCATTGCTGAACACTGTCAAGGTTTTTCACCTTCAGGCTGAACACCAACACTGTGAGAAGACTGGTGCATGCAGAAAGGGGGAAGCGTGCAACATGTGGACTGAACAGGTGCATGAACCACACCTAAACAACACACACACACACTTGAAAACCTTATCACACTTTCACCCACTATATGTGCGTGGTGCTTCGAGTTCGGGGTTCTCAAGGTATTAGAAAATACCCAAATGTTTTATTTAGTAGAATTAAACTTTATTGACTTGTTTACGAATTTTTGTGTATAAAATCGCAAGTGGTAGCCCTAAGGCTTGGATTTGGGTTTGTTAAATCGGGTGTGATTTATAGATTTTACTAGCCATGCTAGAACGAATTTATGGCTTCGTTTACCTTGTCTTAGCTAACTTTCTGGCTTCTATGGCAAGTTTCCTTAATTTGCACAAAACAACAGACTTTTAGACTTCTGACTCTGTATAGCCCCCTTGAGTGTTTACAAATATCAATATGATCTGACACTGTCTTTACAAGTTTGCTGCCTTGTCAAGAATTCTTATCCTTTTTAAAAACCTTAAGCTTACTAAAAACAAAGTATGTTGACACCTAAGCATGCTGGCTTCATTCACACAGTACTTTATCTTAAATCACGAAGAAAACTCCTTAAATTTGATTACAACTGTCCACCTCCTGAGTCTCTACTCAGAGTGCAACTAGCTGGGTCAATGCAGGACGATTTCTTGCGTTTTGACCTAGTTGCGCACTCCTTAAATACCTAAAATTCTTATCTGTGTGTTTTACATGTGTTAATCTATGGCAAATGTTCAATAACCAAATGTCCGAGGTATTTTACTAGGGTATTGTACATATTTTATAGTCTTTCTCGAAGAACACTACAGATTTCATAGTGTTTGTACAAACACATCAGTATTGATGTGTACACGGTGATAGCTGGTATAGCTATTTTTATCTTTCTTTGATCTCTTGTGTTTTTCTTCTGAATGGCCTCAGTTACTATTTTGATACATGACATCATAGTAATGATAGGCTTTCTGATGTGACGATCTGTGTTGCAATCAATCCTTTGGCCTATGGGTGTCTCGGTCAGTTTTCAATAGAAAACTTCTTATCTTATGGTTTGGAGCATGAGAATGCTCTTCAATTATTTTATTATATGAATCTCATATGGAACGAAGACATTCCGTTGCATGAGATGCAACCGGAACGGTATTCTTTCTAGATTTATGTTTTCATGTGGTTGTGGCTGACCACGCATCACTTTTGATGCACACGTGGGAATTTCCGTACATGGCTTACATGCTCGTAAACTATGCACTTTTTATATTTCTCATTTATAGCACATTGGATTTATTTTCTTTAAGTAAGAAAGCTAAAGTGATTTCCTAAGGCTTAGCTTCTTGTGGTAATACAATATCAGAGGTGTCTTTCCTGTGTGACAAGTCATGAGTGTGATGAGCTCAACTAATTGAGCTTGCTTGCATAATCGAGGTCACGCGACACAACCAGGTATCCTTGGCGTGTCATTGTCTTCTCCTAAGCTCTTTCCACACATGACTATCTGACTTCTCACGTCTGGCTTGCATCGCGTGTATACACCTATGCGTCTTAGCTTGAATTAAATCATTTTAATCCTTGTAAAATATATGCCCATGTTTAATGTATAGTCCAACACCCTGTGCCGAGGTGTTTCTACTCTAGAACGCCTTTTTAGTGTACTATTTCGTGGTGGTGTTGTCTTTTTACAGGTCTTCAAGCATATTGAAGTGGCCTGGTCTGCGAACCGACCACAATTTCTACCACCTTAGACTGCACATTGCTTGGCTAATACTTTAATCAACTGGACAGGGCTTGTCCATTGATCCTTATGATCATGTAATTTGTATTAAGTGCTATTACAGGGATTTATTGGTAAAAATGCTAAAATTCGCATTTTTAGGAGTGTATGGTTATACTCTGTATCAACCGTTGTCTGGACATTGACTCTAATGGAGTCAGGGTTCATGTCAAGTGCAGTGTGCCACTCTGGCTGCATGCTCTATCAAACCTGCTTGCTGACACACCCAAGTTCTTTTCTTTTCAGAAATCAACCAACCCTATCAACAATGTCTTCTTCCAACAAGTCCACTTCCATCAATGTCTCTGATATCCCTTGCTTCTCTGGATGCAACTTCCAGGCTTGGAAGGACGAAATGGTCAGTGTCCTTATGATCTCAAAGGTATATGACATCATCAAGGGAGATACTACCAAGCCATATGAAACGACTTGTCCCAAGATGGCTGGTACTCCCGCTCCCATCACTGATCAAATGTCCAGCATGGATGCTGAGAAACTTGCCCACTTCTGGACACAGTTTATTGTCCAGATGAACTATTACAATACTCAGCTAGCAGGTTACAACCACAGGCTGTCAGCCTGGAAAGATGGGAATTCCCAAGCCATGGGAATATTCAACCAAGCCCTGGAGATAGGGATCTGGGATCAGGTCAAGGAGAAAACCACTGCAGAAACCTGGAAATGGCTCAACAACCATTACACCAAGTCTTCAATCATGGAGCTACTTGAACAATTCAGGTATATCAAGGATTACAGGTTTGATCTCTCTGATCCCAGCCCTCAACTCACCCAGTGGATGCACCACTACAGGTCAATCCCTGAATGCATGATAAGCAGCTCTTTAGCTGCTATCATTCTCATCTCCACCTTGCCCATGACTAACAATGTTGGGCAAGAATCTATATACCAATGTCTGGTGGATTCCATGTTCAAAGACGAGACAGCTACTACCTTTGATCTCACACTTCAGTCACCCATAGGTAACAGACTATTAGTCATGTAAACCCCAGGTATATTACATGACTAAAAGTTGTGGTGTATATTTATATTTTATATATATTTGGCCTATAAATCTTCACTTTTACAAAATATATTTTTCATGCCAGGACCCTGAGTTATTGGTAGAAATATATTTTTCATGTCTGGACCCTGCATTGTTGGTAGGAATATATTTTTCATGTCTGGACCCTGAATTGTTGGTAGAAATATATTTTTCATGTCAGGACCCTGAGTTCTTGGTAGAAATATATTTTGACTGAAAAGATTTTCTGAGACTAATAAGAGTGTCTGGGGTCCTAGGTCCAGAAAAAAAAATTGTTATTTTTCCACCATTGGGGGATTCTTGGCAATTGTTCCTTTGTATGTAGATGTTTTCCTGAGGCTGTAGGTGCCTGCTGCCAACAAGAATGAGCTTGGAGTGCTGGTGGTTAGG
>Ga0307507_10007832_pt1 | contig 15189 bp, 15 predicted proteins | sample 7_EM_MG_FD_207223 | JGI IMG/M metagenome (GOLD analysis project Ga0307507, IMG submission 207223) | Populus trichocarpa ectomycorrhiza microbial communities from riparian zone in the Pacific Northwest, United States - 7_EM | ecosystem: Host-associated > Plants > Roots > Unclassified | place... | reverse complement strand
TGGTGGACGTGGTCGATCTTCTCCACCCAGTGGTACTTCTGCAGGGCCACGGCGTCGAAGCCGCCGAGCTCGCCGATGTCCGCGAAGGACGGCTTCAGCCTGGCGAGGGAGTCCGCGGTGGTGCCGGGGCGCAGGTGCTCGTCGTGGTCGAGGACGACCAGGCCGCTGCGGTCACGGACGGGGACGACGGACCGCTCGAAGCGGCCCTCCTTCCAGGCGGTGGCCGCCCGCTCCTGGGAGAGCGCCGCGTACTCGTCCACGTCGCGCCGCGAGAATCCCTCGATCGTGGCGATAAGGTCGGCGCCGATGCCCTGGGGCACGAAGTTGACGGCGAGGTTCGTCATCGGGTCGTTGAACCAGGCGCCGCCGTCCGAGGCCATCGGCACCCGGGACATCGACTCGACGCCACCGGCGAGGACGAGGTCCTCCCAACCCGAACGCACCTTGGCGGCGGCCATGTTGACGGCTTCGAGGCCCGAGGCACAGAAGCGGTTCTCCTGCACTCCGGCCACCGTGTCCGGCAGCCCGGCGGCCACCGCGGCGATCCGGGCGATGTCGGAACCCTGGTCGCCGACCGGGCCGACGACGCCGAGCACGATGTCGTCGATCGCGGCCGGGTCCAGGTCCGGGAAGCGGTCGCGGAGCTCGTGGATGAGTCCGACGACCAGGTCGATGGGCTTCGTCCCGTGCAGGGATCCGTTCGCCTTGCCGCGCCCGCGCGGGGTGCGGATCGCGTCGTAGACATACGCTTCGGTGCTCACTGCCAAGCCTTTCACTGAGGGTTTTCGAGGACTCGCCGAGGGGTTCCCCGATCAGCGTCCTCGACGTCGTCGACAAGCCGGGGGACGTCCCAGTCACGGGCCACGTCGGATGTGTCCGCGCCGGGCAGTGCGGGTCCGCCGCGCACCGAGGTGGGCGTCGCGGAGAACCGGGGTGCGGGGGCGGGCTGGGTGATCCCGCCGTGCTCGGTGAACGTGCCGCGCGCGGCGAGGTGCGGATGGTGCGGGGCCTCGCGCAGCGACAGCACGGGCGCCACGCACGCGTCCGTGCCCGCGAAGACGTCCGTCCACTCGTCTCGCGTACGGCTGCGGAAGCGGGCCGCGACCGCCTCGCGCAGCTCGCCCCAACGCGCCCGGTCCCGGCGCGCGTCGGCGAAGTCCGCGAGGCCGAGCAGGTCCACGAACTCGGCGTAGAACCGCGGCTCCAGGGCGCCCACGGCCATGTGCTTGCCGTCGGCGGTCTCGTAGGTGCCGTAGTACGGGCAGCCGCCGTCGAGGAGGTTGGCGGCGCGGCGGTCCTGCCAGCCGCCGGCGGCGAGCATGCCGTGGATCATCGCGGAGAGGTGGGCGGTGCCGTCGACGATGGCGGCGTCGACGACCTGGCCGATGCCGGTCACGCGCGCGTGGTGCAGCGCGGCGAGGACGCCGACGACGAGGTAGAGGGAGCCGCCCGCGTAGTCGCCGAGCAGGTTGGCGGGGGCGGGCGGGGGCTCCCCGGGGCTGCCGATCATGCCGAGGGTGCCGGTGAGCGCGATGTACGCGATGTCGTGCCCGGCGCGCTGGGCGAGGGGGCCGTCCTGGCCCCAGCCGGTCATCCGGCCGTAGACGAGCCGGGGGTTGCGGGCGTGGCAGGGCCCGGGGCCCACGCCGAGGCGCTCGGTGACGCCGGGGCGGTTGCCCTCGATGAGGATGTCGGCGCGTTCGACCAGGTCGAGCACGCGCGCGGGGCCGTCCGGCGCCTTCAGGTCGACGAGGACCGAGCGCTTGTTGCGGTTGGTCACGTCGTACTCCGGGTCGACCCCGAGGGCGACGCCGCCGGGGCGGTCGACGCGGACGACGTCGGCGCCCAGGTCGGCCAGGAGCATGGCCGCGAAGGGGCCGGGACCGATACCGGCCAGCTCGACCACGCGCACGCCGGAGAGCGGGCCGTGCCCGGGCGTCGTTGCCGCTGTCATCCAGCCCCCAGCTGTGACACAACTGATGTAACACCAGTGATGTTAGGAACACGTTCCACTTGACACAAGACCTGGGCGAGCAAGCGCTTAGCCAAGTTACCCGCCGTCAACCGTGACGAGCCACGACCGTGCACGGTCGTGCACGACCGGCTAGCGAAGACCATCCGCGTCCAGCTCGGCCATCAGCCGCTTCGGGGCGATCGCGCGGTAGCTCTCCTCCACCCAGTCGCACAGCAGCTCGGCGGCCGGGGCGCCCTGCTCGGCGAGCGGGACGCGCACCCAGCCGGCCTTGCCGAGGCCGTAACCGGCGGGCGCGGCGCCGGGTGCGGTGAGCGCGTGGGCATGGGCCGCCTCGTCGGTGAGCTTGACCGTAAGGGCCGGCGGATAGCTGCCGTCGTCGACGCCGAGGAAGACGAACACCTTCTTGTTGACCTTCGCGACGCTCTCGCCCCACGGGCAGTATCGATATGCGGCTCCGCCGCGCGGCTTCGGTGGCACCCGGCAGCCCGAGGGCGAACTCGCGTACTTTCGCCCACTTCTTCAGGGCGTTCCTGGGCACGGCCACCTGATACCTCCGGGCTCGTCGTCGGGCACCGCACTCTTCACGCTAGCCTCAGCCACCGACAGCGGCGCGGGCTGCGGGACCCAGGAGTGTCATGAGCAGGCTGAACAGGACAGACCGTCCCTACGACATCGTGCTCTTCGGAGCCACGGGCTTCGTCGGCGTGCTCACCGCGGAGTACCTCGCCGCGCACGCACCCGAGGGCCTGCGCTGGGCGATCGCCGGCCGGGACGAGCTGAAACTGAAGCGGCTGCGCGAACGACTGCCCGGCGGCACGGCCGTGGGCGTCCTGCGGGCCGACGTGTCCGACCCGGCCTCCGTGCGCGAACTCGCCGAGCACGCGCGCGTGGTGGCCACGACGGTCGGCCCGTACGTCAGCTACGGCGAGGACCTCGTCGCCGCCTGCGCGGACACCGGCACCGATTATCTCGACCTCAGCGGTGAGCCGGAGTTCGTCGACCTGACGTACGTCCGCCACGACGCACGCGCGCGTGAGACCGGCGCCCGTCTGGTGCACTCCGCGGGCTTCGACTCGGTTCCGCACGACCTGGGCGCGTACTTCACCGTCCAGCAGCTGCCGGAGGGGGTGCCCCTGACGGTGGACGGCTTCGTGACCGCCGACGCGATGTTCTCCGGCGGTACGTTCGCCACGGCACTGACCCAGCTCGGGCGCGGCCGGCATGTGCTGTCCGCCGCGCGGGAGCGGCGCCGCCACGAACCACGGCTGGTGGGCCGCCGGGCCGACGCGCCCATGGGGGCACCGCGGTTCGCCGGGGAGGTCGGCTCCTGGGCGGTGCCCCTGCCGACCATCGACCCGCAGGTCGTCCGACGGTCCGCCAAGGCCCTGGACCGCTACGGCCCCGACTTCCGCTACCGCCACTACGCGGCCGTACGACACCTCCCCGTGGCCCTCGGAGGGATCACGGCGGTCGGCGCACTGGCCACGGCCGCCCAACTCCCGCCCGCCCGACGCTGGTTGTCGGACCGCCTCAAGCCGGGCGACGGACCGAGCCCGGAGAAGCGCGCGAAGAGCTGGTTCTCCGTGAAGTTCGTGGGCGAGGGCGGCGGCCGACGGGTCTTCACGGAGGTCGCGGGCGGCGACCCCGGCTACGACGAGACGGCGAAGATGTTCGCCGAGGCGGCCCTCTCCCTCGCCCTCGACGAACTCCCGCCGACAGCAGGGCAGGTGACGACGGCGGTGGCGATGGGCGACGCCCTCATCGAACGGCTCCGCACCGCCGGCATCACGTTCCGGGTGGCGGCGAGCCGGTGAGCTTGTCGGAGCCTCGTGTCACGATGGACTCCATGGAGACGCCGAACACCGACTGGATCACCGTCGCGGCCCGCACCGTGAACTGGGCGCACTGATCGGGGAGTTCAAGGGGCTCCACAGTGTGCGCTATCCTGGATCTTGAGCCGGTCGCCGGAACACCCGGAGTCCGGTCGCGCGTTGGTGGTCCAAGGAAAGACGTCCCGCTTCCTGCGGGGAGATGCAGGTGCAAGGCCTGCCCGGCGCTCAAGTCCGAGCCCCACACCGCTACTTGCGGGGTGGGGCTCGACCGTTTCCCGCACCGCCGCCGCCCCCGACCTCACGGCCACAGCGTGTAGATCATGCCGCCTATCCAGGCGAGGCCCGCCGCCACGGACAGGACGAGCGCGATGGTCACTGCGCGCTCGACGGGCTGGCTCGGGTGGGCAACGGGCTTGGGGGAACGGTGCGTTGTCATGCGGCACAGCCTGCCGATCATCCGGACCCGGCCACATCCGTACACGTACTCAGATCAGGTACTCAGAACACGACCCGCCACACATACTCAGGCGGTCGCCTCGCGCAGCGCCCGCCGGCACAGCGCGTCCGCCCTGCGCGTGGTCTCCGGGAGGCGGTACCGCGGGGTCAACGCGAGGGTGTGGGCGCAGGCGTTGTCGAGAGTCACCCGGTGTCCCACGGAGACGAACACCGGCTTCACCGCGTCCCGGGTGCGCAGCGCGCGGCCGACCTCGTCGGCGTCCGCACGGAGCGGGGACGCGGAGCCGCGCGGGGTGCCCGGGTCGTCGTAGGTGAACGTGAAGGGGTTCTTGGCGACGCCGATCGTGGGCAGGCCGGTGAGGACGCCGAGGTGGCTCGCGAGGCCGAAGCGGCGGGGGTGGGCGAGGCCGTAGCCGTCGCACACGACCAGGCCCGGCGGGCAGGGCAGGGCCTCCAACGCGGCCAGCACCGTGGGGATTTCACGGAAGGCGAGCAGACCCGGCACGTAGGGGAAGGAGACCCGGCCGACGGCCGTGGCCTCGGCGACGACATCCAGTGTCGCCGCGTCCAGCACGACCGCCGCGGCCACCACCACGTCCCGCTCGTCGTCGTAGGCGACGTCAACTCCGGTGACGTGCCCCGCCCTTGGCGGCGGCCCCGGTTCGTCGGTCACCACCCGCTCCCGCAACTCGTCCTGGACGGCGCGGGCTTGCTCTTCGGTCGCGGGCCAGCCCGCGGGAATACGTACGGTCGTCATCGTGGTGCCGAGCGTACGGGGATCTTGCGGGGCGCGAAAAACGGCGGGGACCGTGGTGGCCCCCCGCCTCCCGCCCCATGCCTCCTCAGTCCTCCAACCGTGCCACGCGCCCCTTCTCCCCCGCGGCCCAGCAGCCGAGGTCGGCCGCGCAGTCCACGGTGTCGTACGAGCCGGTGTCGACGGTCTTCCAGGTGCGGCCGGCGTCGGTCGTGAGGTCCGTGCCCGTGGGGCCGACCGCGAGGGCGGTGGTGCGGCTGCGGGGCAGCCAGGTGACGCCGGAGCGGTAGGCGGGCGGCGGGATCGTGGCGGAGTGCCAGGTGCGACCGCCGTCTCCGGTCACGGCCGCCGCCAGCGGTGACGGCCGGCCGGCGGTGTAGTCGCCGCCGACGGCGAGACCGTGCGTACGGTCGCGGAAGGCGAGGGCGAACACGCCGCGCGCGGGGTCACCGGCCGGGACGGGCGTGTCGGTCGCCGTCCAGGTGAGGCCGCGGTCGGCGGAGTGCAGGACACGCGCGCGTGCACCCCCGCCGGTGGCCAGCCAAGCGTCCCTCGGCCCGGAACTGACAAGACACTGGCCACTCGCCGCGAACCCCGCCTCGCCGTCGAGCGCGGCCGGCATCCCGGTGTTGGGCAGCACCTTCCAGGAACGGCCGCCGTCGCCGGTCGACAGGATGCGGAACTTGCCGTCCACCGGGTCGCTCATCGCGAGGCCGTGCCGGCTGTCGAAGAAGGTCATGCAGTCGTAGAAGGCGTTCGCGTCGGTGTTGCGGAAGGACTCCGTCCAGGTCGCGCCCGCGTCGTCGGTGCGGTAGACGCGGGACGCCTCCCCCTCGCCGATCGCCAGGACCACCGCGCGCCGTGCGTCGAACGCCTCGATGTCCCGGAACTGCAGGTCGGCCGCGCCGGGCGGCGAGACGTTCCGCCAGCTCGCCCCGCCGTCGGTGGTGCGCAGCACCGTGCCCGCGGTCCCGGCCACCCACGCGGTGTTCCGGCTCACGGCCGACAGCCCCCGGAACCGCACCTCGGCGGCCCCGCTGTCCTTGAGCTCCCAGTGCGGAGCCCGGTACGCCGTGTCCCGCGCCTGCGCAGGTACGGCGGTCAGCACCGCCAGCGCCGCCCCGCACATCACCCCGACCGCCAGCCTGCGGTACGTACGTCCCACCTGTCGCGTCTTCCCCATGCGCCTCATGGCGGGCGAAGCTAGCCCACTCCCCCGGGGCCGTCCAGATGCCAATGCCCACCATGAGTGCATATGGGCGGCGGTGACAGAGGTCACTCGAAATCGGTGTGCACGGATGGGGTGGTTCCGACGTCTCTTCCAGTGCGGACCCATCCACCCGGGGGTCCGTTCCGGAGTCTTTTCGGGAGTCCGTCCGGTTGTCAACCAGTCCGCACCGCCGTCACACAAGGGAGCAAGGCCTTGTCCATCGTCATCGAGCAGCCCGTAGAGGCCCGTCTCGTCGCCGCCGCACCGCGGATGCCGAGCATTCCCGCCACCCTGCACTACGACCGACGGGACCCCTTCGCCGTCCGGATGACCTTCCCGGCGCCGGCCACCCTGGAGGGCGTCGAGGTCTGCTGGACCTTCGCCCGGGAACTCCTCGCGGCCGGTCTGCACGGCGCCGAGGGCCATGGCGACGTGCGGGTGCGTCCCTACGGCTTCGACCGCACCGTCCTGGAGTTCCACGCCCCCGAGGGCACCGCCGTCGTGCATGTCCACTCGTCCGAGGTGCGCCGCTTCCTGCAGGCCACCGGCGAGTTGGTGCCCGTCGGTCTCGAACACCTCCAGCTCGACCTGGACCACGACCTCGCCGAGCTGATGCGGGACGCCTGCTGAGCTAGTTCCCCCGCGCCAGCAGGGAGTTGAGCTCGCCGTAGCCGAGCCCTCCCGTCTGCGCGCCGTAGGTACCCGTGTCCAGCAGCTCCCGCGCGGCACGGCGGACCACGGCGTAGGCGGCCAGCGCGACGCTGGAGCCCGCGCTCACGCGCGCGACGCCCAGCGCGGCCAGTTCGGCGACCGGCGGTGCGCCGGGGCCGACCAGCACATTGAGCGGCGCGTCGATCCCGTCGGCGAGTTCCTTGACCGTTCCCGGCTCGACGGCCCCGGGGACGAAGATCCCGTCGGCGCCCGCGGCCCGGAACGCGGCGGCCCGCTCCAGGGTTGCGTCCACTCCCCCGGCGCCCCGCAGATACGTGTCGATGCGGGCGTTGATGAACAGCGGCACGCCCTCCGCGTCGGCGGCCGCACGGACGGCGGCGATGCGCTCGGCCTGCTCGGCGACGGGCCGCAGGACGCCCTCACCGCCGTAGAGCGCGTCCTCGATGTTCACCCCCACCGCGCCCGCGGCGAGTACCGCGCGGACCGTGTCGGCGACGCCCTCCGGATCCTTCGCGAAGCCGCTCTCGATGTCGGCGCTCACCGGTACGGCGACAGTCGCGGTGATGCGGGCGACCGCTTCCAGGGCCCGCTCGCGGTCCAACTGGTCCCCGTCCGGCACGCCGAGGGCCCAGGCGAGCCCCGCGCTGGTGGTCGCCACGGCGGACGCGCCCGCGTCCTCGACGATGCGGGCGCTGGCGGCGTCCCAGGCGTTCGGGAGGACGAGCGGACGCCCCGGCACATGCAGCGCGCGGAAGGCCAGAGCCCGGTCACGGAGGGTGTTCTGGTTCGTCATACGCCCCACTCAAGCAGTCGCGGAAGCGTCCTGGCTGGCAGGAATCCGACATCGGCGTGCGGGGCGCGGGCTGCCGTTTATTGCGTTGACAGCCCCCCGAGGCCGTTCGTAGCGTTGCCCTTGCTTCTGTTGCCGTCGATCGGAGTAGGACGTTGCTCGTCTGAGGTTCTGAGACACCGCGTCACACACCCCTGAGGTGTGTCCGCCGTGTACGACCTCGGCGTCCGAGCCGTCCTCCGGAACAGGGCCTTTCCCCTCTGCCCGGGACCACTCTCCCGCCTCGCGGTGTCTCGATACGCGTCCGCCCATGACCGCATCAAGCAACCGCGAGGCCCTCATGCATACCTCCGTCACCTGTACGTCCCTCTCCTTCGCGTGGTCCGACGGCACCTGGGTCTTCGAGGACCTGGACGCCGCCTTCGGACCCGGCAGAACCGGGCTCGTCGGCGTCAACGGATCAGGGAAATCGACCCTGTTGAAGCTCATCGCAGGCCAACTCGCCCCGGCCGACGGCACTGTGCGGGTCGCGGGCGAGGTCGGCTACCTCCCGCAGAACGTCACGCTCGACACCGCCCTGCGCGTCGACGAGACGCTCGGCATCGCCGCTCGACGTGCCGCCCTGCACGCCATCGAGGCCGGTGACGCGGCCGAGGAGCACTTCGAGACACTCGGCGACGACTGGGACGTAGAGGAAAGGGCGCTCGCCACACTCGGTGAACTCGGGCTCGGGCACATCGACTTGGACCGCACCATCGGCGAGGTGTCGGGCGGCGAGTCGGTACTGCTGCGGCTGGCCGCGCTGTTGCTCGGCCGGCCGGACGTCCTGCTCCTCGACGAACCGACCAACAACCTCGACCTGCACGCGCGCAGGCGGCTGTACTCGGCCGTCGCGTCCTGGCCGGGAGTGATGATCGTGGTCAGCCACGACCGTGAACTCCTCGACCTCGTCGACCAGATCGCCGACCTGCGCTCCGGCGAGATCACCTGGTACGGCGGCAACTACTCCGCCTACGAGGAGGCCCTCACCACCGAACAGGACGCCGCCGAACGGATGGTGCGCGTCGCCGAGGCGGACTTCCGCAAACAGAAACGCGAACTGTCCGACGCCCAGGTCAAGTTGGCCCGCCGCAAGAAGTACGGACAGAAGATGTTCGAGCAGAAGCGCGAGCCGAAGATCGTCATGGGGGCGCGCAGGCGGTCCGCGCAGGAGTCCGCCGGCAAGCACCGCATCCTGCACGAGGAGCGGCTGGCCGAGGCGAGGGAACGGCTCGACGAGGCGGTGGAGGCCGTACGGGACGACGACGAGATCCGCGTCGACCTGCCGTACACGGCCGTACCACCGGGTCGTCAGGTCCTGACCCTCCTGGACCTGGAACTCGCGTACGGCGCGCGGGTGGGCGGCGGGCTCGATCTGCGCGGGCCGGAGCGGATCGCGCTGATCGGGCGCAACGGCGCGGGCAAGACGACCCTGCTGCGCACGATCGCCGGGGAGCTGGAGCCGGTGTCGGGCGAGGCGGTGACACATGTCCCGCTGCGCTTCCTGCCGCAGCGGCTCGACGTGCTCGACGGTGAGCTGACCGTGGTCGAGAACGTGGCCCGGTTCGCACCGGGCGCCACCAACAACCGGGTCCGGGCGCGGTTGGCCCGCTTCCTGTTCCGGGGTGCCCGCGCCGACCAGAAGGCGGCGACCCTGTCCGGCGGCGAACGCTTCCGGGCGGCGCTGGCCGCACTGATGCTGGCGGAGCCCGCCCCGCAGCTGCTGATGCTGGACGAGCCGACGAACAACCTCGACATGGCGAGCGTGCGGCAGCTCACCACGGCGCTGGAGTCGTACGAAGGGGCGCTGATCGTGGCCAGTCACGACCTGCCGTTCCTCGAATCGATCGGCATCACGCGCTGGCTGCTGCTGGACGGGGAGCTGCGGACGATCACACCGAAGGAGGTCGCCGACCCGGCCTGAGGTCCCTCGCGCGCATCTCAGGAGGGCCACATCCTCACGGCAGGGGTTTTGTCGGCACGGACGGGTGACGCATGATGGCCAACCGGTGCCGTGACACCAGCGCCGAAACGATCCCGCCGATACGGAGTCCCGCTCGTGCCCAGCCAGAAGGCCCTCGTCCGCCGCCCCAGCCCGCTCCTGGCCGAGGGGCTGGTCACGCACATCGAGCGGGAGAAGGTCGACGTCGAGCAAGCCGTCGAGCAGTGGGAGGCGTACGTCCAGACGCTGCGGGTGCACGGCTGGGAGACGATCGAGGTGGACGCCGCCGACGACTGCGCCGACTCCGTGTTCGTCGAGGACGCGGTGGTCATATACAAGAACGTGGCGCTGATCACCCGTCCCGGCGCCGACTCCCGGCGCGAGGAGACCGGCGGGGTCGAGGAGGCGGTGGCCCGGCTGGGCTGCTCGGTGAACTGGATCTGGGAGCCCGGCACCCTGGAGGGCGGTGACGTGCTCAAGGTCGACGACACGATCTACGTCGGCCGGGGCGGTCGTACGAACGCGGCCGGCATCCAGCAGCTGCGGGCCGTGTTCGAGCCGCTCGGGGCGCGCGTGGTGACCGTGCCCGTGAGCAAGGTGCTGCATCTGAAGTCGGCGGTCACCGCGCTGCCCGACGGGACGGTGCTCGGGCACATCCCGAAGGTGGACCGGCCCTCGCTGTTCCCGCGCTTCCTGTCGGTGCCCGAGGAGGCCGGTGCGCATGTGGTGCTGCTCGGCGGCGACAAGCTGCTGATGGCGGCGAGCGCGCCCAAGACGGCCGACCTGCTCGGCGATCTCGGCTACGAACCGGTCGTGGTGGACATCAGCGAGTTCGAGAAGCTCGAAGGATGTGTGACGTGCCTCTCGGTCAGGCTCCGGGACCTGTACGCCTGACCGGGTGATCGAACCACCCGTTCGGCGCCGGGACCTGCGGTCCTCGTGCTGTTCGGGATTTCCCGGGAATACGGCCTGAACAGCGATCTTTACAGCGACCTTAACCTACGGTCTCGTAACCTACGGTTTCGTAGCCTACGATTCCGTAAGTTGCACAGACCCCCGGCACCGCTCGCCGGTTTGTTCAGTTTTGCACCGCGTCCCCCTGGAGTCCCCGTGACGATCACTTCCCCGCACCTCGGCAGCCCCGCAGTCTGGACCGACGCCAAGCTGCTGTACGCGTTGGAGGAAGTGGTCGAGACGGAGCTCAACCGGCACCTCAAGGTCACCAAGGACTGGATGCCGCACGAGTACGTGCCGTGGAGCGACGCCCGGAACTTCCCCGGCTTCTTCGAGGACGGCGAGGCCTGGGGCAAGGAGCAGTCCAAGGTCACCGAGATCGGCCGCATCGCCCTCGTCGTGAACCTCCTTACGGAGGACAACCTCCCCAGCTACCACCACGAGATCGCCTCCCTCTTCGGCCGGGACGGCGCCTGGGGCACCTGGGTGCACCGCTGGACGGCGGAGGAGGGCCGGCACGGCATCGTGATGCGCGACTACCTGCTCGCCTCGCGCGCGGTCGACCCGGACAAGCTGGAAGCCTTCCGCATGCAGCACATGAGCGAGGGCTTCGAGTCGGACAACCGGCACTCGATGCTGCACTCCGTCGCGTACGTCGCCTTCCAGGAGCTGGCCACGCGCGTCTCGCACCGCAACACCGGCCACCAGTCGGGCGACCCGGTCTGTGACCGCATGCTGGCCCGCATCGCGACCGACGAGAACCTCCACATGGTCTTCTACCGCAACCTCCTGAAGGCCGCGTTCGAGCTCGCCCCCGACCTCACCATGCAGGCCGTGCGCGACGTCCTCGTCAACTTCCGGATGCCCGGTCACGGCATGCCCGGCTTCGAGCGGTTCGCCGCCCAGATGGCCATCGGCGAGGTCTACAACCTGCGCATCCACCACGACGACGTCATCCAGCCCGTGCTGCGCTTCCTGAAGGTCATGGAGATCGACGGTCTCGGCCCCGAGGGCCAGCAGGCGCAGGAGGAGATCGGCCTGTACATGGGCGGCCTGGACTCCGAGGCCTCGAAGTTCGACGAGAAGCTGGCGAACCGCAAGGCCCGCATGGCGGCCCGCGCGAGCGCCTGACGGGCAGACGGTCACCAAGGCGGACCGGGACCGCCCGCTGCCCGGTCACGCGGGCTGGGCGGTGCCGGCGCAGCTGAGCCGACCCCCGTTCAGCGGGAGTTGGTGCGCCTGATCTCCAGGCGTTCCTTCTCCGAGAGACCGCCCCACACGCCGAAGCGCTCGTCGTTGTCGAGGGCGTACTCCAGACAGGCCGAGCGGATCGGGCACATGCCGCAGATCCGCTTCGCTTCCCTGACGGAGCTCCCGGGCTCGGGGAAGAAGAAGTCCGCCCCGGTCTGCGCGCACAACGCCTCCTGCTGCCAGTCCAGGTCGGGCGAGGTGATCGTGTCGATGTGCATGGCCAGGATCGTGCCGCGCGGCGAAAAACGTTCGATCAACGCCGGATCAACGCCGCGCTCCGAGGCCTCCGGCCGCCCCGATGATGGCCCCGCGCCCGGCACCGGCGCACGGCGGCGCGCGGAACCGCATGAAAACACGGAGAACTTCAGCCGTCACCGAGGGTAACCGCCGCCGTATCCCCGCTCCGCCGCGGCACTGCGGCAGCGATTGTCAGTGGGCGGTGCAAGACTCGGCAGTGCAGAGAACGGGACCCTTCAACGAGGAGGGCAATGATGCTCACCACCCGTTTCGTCAACGGCGCTCCGAACTGGCTGGATGTCGGCTCGCCCGACATCGACAGCGCCATCTCCTTCTACGGCGGACTCTTCGGCTGGCAGTTCCAGTCGGCGGGACCCGAGGCCGGCGGCTACGGCTTCTTCCAACTCGACGGCAAAACAGTCGCCGGCGGCATGCCACTGCCCCCGGAGCACGACGCGTCCGCCTGGTCCGTGTACTTCCAGAGCCCGGACGCGGAGGCCACGGCCAAGGCGGTGGAGCAGGCGCACGGCGCGGTCCTGTTCCAGCCCATGGACGTGATGGGCGAGGGTCACATGGCGGTCCTCAGGGACCCGGCGGGCGCGGCGTTCGGCGTCTGGCAGCCGGGGCGGACCAAGGGTGTCGACGTCGCGGGCGTCCCCGGATCACTGACCTGGGTGGAGTTGTACACACCCGACATCGCCGCGGCCGCCGCGTTCTACAACGCGACGCTGGGCCTGGAGACTTCGGCCGTGCCCTTCCCCGGCGGCGACTACACCTGCCTCAACCCGGCCGAGGGCGGGGAGGACGCGATGTTCGGCGGTGTCGTCCCGCTCGACGTCGATCCGACGGGCGCGCCCTCGGGGGCGTACTGGCTGGCGTACTTCGAGGTCGCCGACGTGGACGCGACCGTGGCCAAGGCGCAGGAGACGGGCGGCGGGGTCGCCGTACCCGCCGCGAGCATGGAGGGCATCGGCCGCATGGCCCAGCTCACCGATCCGCACGGCGCCCGTTTCGCGGTCATCAAGAGCGAGCCGCCGCAGGGCTGACGAGGCTCCTGCGCCGGGACCAGGCTTACGCGGAGGCGCGGTGGATCAGTGTGGTCGGCAGGATCACGCTGGACGGCGCGCCTCCGATGCCGTCCCGGACCCCCCGGGGGTCGAGGCCGCGCAGCAGCAGGCGGGCCATCAACCGGCCCATCTCCTCTATGTCCTGGCGGACCGTCGTGAGCGGCGGCTCGGTCTGCTCGGCGACCGGGAGCATGTCGTCGAAGCCGATCACGGCCACGTCCTCGGGCACCCGCAGCCCCTCCTCGCGCAGCACCTTCATGGCGCCGTAGGCGGTGAGGTCGTTGGCGGCGAACACGGCGTCCACGTCGGGGCAGCGGTCGAGGAGTTCCCGCATCGCGCGCTCGCCGCCGCCCGGCGTGAAGTCGCTCTCCACGATCAGCCGGGGGTCGACGTCGACCATGACGTCCCGGAACCCGTCGAGCCGGTCCACCGCGGACGTCTGGTCGAGGGCGCCGGTGATGTGCGCGATCCGGGTCCGGCCGAGCCCGACGAGATGCCGTACGGCCTCACGGGCGCCGCCCCGGTTGTCGCAGTCGACGTACACCGTGGGTCCGGACGCGCGTGTCCCCTCGCTCCAGGAGGGCCGGCCGCCGAACACCGTCGGGACACCGGCCCGTTGGATCAGCCCGGGCAGCGGGTCGTCGAGGTGCAGCGAGAAGACGAGCGCGCCGTCCACATGACCGCCGGCGAGATAGCGGCCGACGCGGGCGTGGTCGGCGCGTCCTTCCGTCAGCAGCAGCACGAGTTGGGAGTCGTGGGACGTCAACTCCTTGCTGATACCCCTGAGTTGCATGGCGAAGAAGGGATCGGCGAAGACGCGGGTCTCCGGTTCGGCGATCACCACGGCGATGGCGTCGTGCCGCCTCGTCACCAGGCTGCGGGCCGCCTGGTTGGGGACGTACCCGAGTTCCTCCACGGCCTGCCGGACCCGCTCGACGAGCGATTCCCGTACCCCGTCCCCGCCGTTGACCACCCTGGACACGGTGGCCCGCGACACCCCCGCCCGCGCGGCCACGGCCTCCAGCGTGGGACGCGGTGCTGTCTCGGTCACTTCTGGGCCCCTCCTCGACGATGCGGATCAGGATAGCCGCGGCCGAACCCGATGGTGAGAGCGCTCCCAAGACTGGGTGGCCTCCTCCAACTCGACCGCCCCCGTCGCTCACCCCAGCAGATCCACCCGCCGCCCGATCCCGTCCCGCTCCGCCCGCTCGTACGCCAGCCAGGCGAGCGCCAGGTCCTGCCACGGCAGCCCGACGGGGGCATAGACGGAACGGGAGGTGGTGTCCGTCCGTCCCGGGTGGTCGCCGCGCAGGACGTCGCCGAGTGTCGCATCGATGTCGGTCGGCTCCAACGCGCCCACGGACGCGACCAGTTGGCGGTCGTCCACGACGACGAGTGCCGCGCCGAGCAGGTCGTCGGCGAGTTCCCGTTTGCCGGGCTCGTCGGCGCCCAGGCTCGTGAAGTGCTGTCCCTCCCGGGTGTCCGCGAGGAACAGCAGCGGTGTGCGGGACCAGGTCGCCAGCAGGACGATGTCGGCGGCCGAGGCGATCTCCGTCGCCGAGCCCAGCACCCGGCCGCCGTGCCGCCCGGCGAACTCGGCCGCGCGGTCGAAGTCCGTGTCGTGGACGACGAGTTCGCCGTACGACCGCAGCGTGCGCAGCCCCCGCACCATCAACTCGGCCTGCGCCCCGGCGCCGATCACCCCCACCACCGCGCCCTCCGCCGCTCCCGCCAGGACATGGGTGCCGAGCGCCGCCGCCAGTCCGGTACGCCACGCGGTCACCGTCGCCGAGTCCAGCAGGGCGAGCAACGTGCCGTCCCTGCCACTGTGCAGACAGAGCACCCCTCTCAACGCGGGCCGCGCGCCGGGGAACTTGGCGTTGACCTTCACCGTGTAGGCCTCGATCCCGGGCAGCAGTCCGGGCAGCAGGGCGGTGGCCGTACCGGGGAACGGCAGGTCGGTGCGCACCCGTTGGCCCGGGATCGCCGACGCGGCCCCCGTGGCGAGGA
>Ga0307507_10007831_pt1 | contig 15191 bp, 5 predicted proteins | sample 7_EM_MG_FD_207223 | JGI IMG/M metagenome (GOLD analysis project Ga0307507, IMG submission 207223) | Populus trichocarpa ectomycorrhiza microbial communities from riparian zone in the Pacific Northwest, United States - 7_EM | ecosystem: Host-associated > Plants > Roots > Unclassified | place... | reverse complement strand
CTCTAGTCCTATAGGCCTCCCCTTTTCCTAACTATTAGCTACTAGATCCTATTTATACTTAGTCCACTTTTAGCTAATACTTAGTTTATTTCTTTTCCTCTATATACTATAGATAAGTATTCTCTAGGCAGTCCTACCACTATTATCTATCTAGGCATTCTTCTATAAGGAATCTTCTAGGTTAAAGTATTAGGTCTTCTTAACTCTATACTTTTACTAGGTACTATCTATATATATACCTAGCGTCTCTAAACCATTTTTCTTCTAGTGCCTAATATATCCTTACTAAGTATTTCTGGTTTTTATCTTTTAGTGCCCTATATATATTATATATGTTATCTATACAAGCTATCCACGATAACATATAATGCGCTAGGTGACTTAGGTTAACTCTTGGCTTATCTTTATCTTTAAGTTTAAATCTATACCTAGTTAACTTAACTACTAGTATTTTTGCTATAGGTACTAAGATTTATTACTTTCCTTTCCAGTCTTTAGATCCTTCTTTTAGGTTCCTTAACATTATAATTAATGCTCCTTTAATATAACTTATGCGTTTTTCCGTAATAGGTTAGTCTTAGATAACTTTTTTATCCAGCTATATATAAAAGTCTTCCTATTTATTATTGTGTCGTTGCCTATACCACTTTCTATATAACTGGTTTAGTATATATAGTCTATCTATAAGAAAGTACCTTATTATTGCTGCGTTGTGACATCCTTTAGTATATCTTTCTTTAAATCTAACTAGAATATCTAGATCCTCTTCTTATTCTAGTTTATTTAACTACTTTACTCTAGGTGTCCCTATACTAGGCCTATTAATAACTCTTTATATAGGTGCTCTATCCCTTATACAACCTGGTATAGCTAACCTCTTGTCTAGCTTTTGCTCTTGCTATACAATAATTCTTTATCTAAACTTATCTATAGTTTCCTATTTTCTGCGTCTTATAGCTAGATCCTTAAAGTCGTCTTACTTTTTAATCTTAGTATTAACTTTTTAATCTTTAGGCTAAATACTATGTTTATTTAGAACTACTATAGTCCTTATTTGTTTTTTAAAATCTTGGCTTCCTAATAATGTTCTTACTTATTCCCTAAACCTGTGGTTCTTAAACTTGCGTCCTATACTTATTTATTTGTTACTAAACTAAGTTGCTGCTCTTTCCTATTGGTTTTTATTTATTATAGGGTTTTAAGCTATTTTTATCGCATTCTGTAAGTCTAGAGCTTTCCTTATCTCTTTATAAAAATCTTAAACCTATAGCCTTTTACCTTTTATAAGTGGTAAGCTAGCACTAGCAGTTATCTGCTTGCTTAATTATCTCTAGATATTACTCCTTCCGTCTTATAAAGTAATAGATGCCGTATCTAACGGTATTATAATACCTATTACTAATCCGCATTCTATAGTGGTTTTAGTCTCTGCTTCTATTGCGTTACCAAGATATAAGTGCTCCTAGTTAGCCTTATTTTCTTCCTTATTACTGCTAATTAATAAGTACTTTAACTCTATTGTTATTATTGCTAATCCTTATCTATATATTACTTTAATATCTTAATCTAGTTTATAAAGTTAATCTTATTCTTTATCTAACTCTCTGGTTTCTTTAAGCCCTCTTAACTCTAGCTTTTATAGCTAATAGCTTACGCTATACTTAGCATCTTTATAAATTTAGTATACGTTATTATAATAAAACGCGAAGTATTTAATTAAACACTCCTTGGTCCTACACAACATCTCTATATCCATATTATTGTACTCTAATAACCCAGTGCCCTTTATCGCGTAGTTACTCTAACCACCTCTACAGTTTTTAGCAAAATGACCTTATTTTCCGTAATTCATATAAGCTCTATCTTTAAACTATTTTTCTTGTTATAGAGTCCGCCTAAATATTTTCTACTACTAAAATCCCTGGTTTAGCCTCTGCTTCTTAGTCCTATAATTACTTAATCCTTAACCTCTAGGTTTCTATAGTTTCTTTATCTATCTTTTAGATTCTTTGGTACCGCTTAGGTCTATTAGCTCTGCGCTATTCTATAGTTTTTGGCTCTGCGTTTGCCGATGTATACTCTACGCCTTATATAACTATAGAACTTTATCTTGCCCTTTCTTAGCTTATTTCTATTAATAGATCCTATTATTAATCTTTATTAACTAATCTATTAAGTCTTATAGACTTTCCGCATCTTCTATTAAGATAATTACGTCCTAAACTTTAGCCTTAAGTCCCTGTTTATACTGTGCCATAAGCGCCTTATTATTCTACTTAACCTATATTGCAAGTGTCTAAAACTGTATTATGTACTTAATTGCTAAAGAACGTTATACTAAGTTTTAAAGCTTCCATTCCGCTATAGTTAACGCTTCCAGGTCTCTAAATATCTATATTAGTCTTTTTATAAACCCGTTCTAACTAGTAAATATAAATTATACGTCTTAGTTAGTAGTTGTTATACCGCTAACTTATATTTCTATAAGATAAGGTTTAAACTATTCCAGTGCTCTTCCTATTAAGAATAATCCTGCATACGCCACTTAATCTATAGGTATTACCAACTTTACTCTTTCCTATATAACCTTAAAGTGTATTTATATAAGGAATTCTTTAAGTTTTAACCTTTCTTCTAAGAATCGTTTAATTAACGGTAACTTAACCTTTGCTGCTTTAATTCTATTAATGCATTCCTTAAGTATCCTATTATTATCTAATAAGCGATTAACCATTTCCTATAACTAACCTCTTGTGACCACTTATAAGTCTATATCTGCTATACTAGTATCTCCTAATCCTAAGGTAGTTATTACTGTTAATAGTATTGCAACTGGTGCTTTGGGTAGCATGTTATTTAACTTTATTAATACTATAACTAGGTAGTAAATGTATAACGGAACCTTATAGTAAGAACTACAGTGGGTCCTGTTATTGGGCTAGGTGTATAGGTAAATAAGAAGTTAACAATATAATAATAACTAGCGGAGTGGTTACCTAATAGATTAACTTTAATAGTATTCTAAGATTTACTATAAGGAGAGAACTATCTATAGTAGGGACTAAGGTCCTTTAAATACACAACTATATGCCTAAGAAATCCTCTCTTATACGTAAGGTACGTGTTATACGTGTTATATATAGACGTACACTGCGTACACTGCGTATACCGCGTATAACATTATGTAACTCGCTTACCATTCCTCGTTACATGGTTCCACCGGCTCCATCTTAAACTGTGCCTATATTAACCAACTAGCTTCCGCTGGCTCTTCTTTAAGTAGTCATAACATTGTACTTAAGCTGTCCGTAACAATTAAGGAGCTTACTTTTTATATAGCTAAAAAGACCACTTTATAAAGGACTGCCTAATAGCGGCAAAGATAAATAAGGTCCCGCTAATTTAGGAGAATAGTATAGAGCTAGAAAAAGAGGAACCCTAGAGGAAGACTCCTCTTTAGGGTTAAAAGGGATTAATATATTATATATTAATCTGGGTTGGCTAGTTAGTAGAAAAAGCTGCACTATCCCTTATACTTTATTCTGTAATAAATATTAAGTTTTAACCTTTGTTTTAGCTAACTTAGGAGTAAATACCTTTACCTTAATTAATATAAAGTGCGCTATAAAACTGGCTAACTTTTTAAATACGCCTTTAGAAGAACTGCCTAAGCTAATTCCTATTTATAGGTATAACGGATAGGTAGGACTACCTATTATAACTATCTTACAGATCTATCTCTGTATTAATAGATAAAGGTAATATAACATCCCCTTCCTTATTATAGACCTTAGAAGCTATAATATAATCTTAAAAAGAAAGTGGCTAGCCTATTTAGGCTTATAGCTTAATATACAAAACAGACAGCTTATTTAGCCTAAAACTATACCCCTAATGCCTTCCTTTATAAAAGAGATTAGTATTATAATAGAGAACCTTATATAGCTATAGATAAACACCATTTACTAGGCCGATGCTATATATAGGGACCAAGCTTTTAAAAAGGATATACAGCTTAACTTATAATAGATCCGTATACTACACCGCCCCTAGACTACCTATATTATACTATAGGTTTATAGCTTAGCGTAGTCCGCAAAAAACCCGGCGTGGTCCAAAAGTTTAACGTAGTTTAAACTTGCAAACTAGCTTTTGGACCACGCTTAGCTTTAGACCACGCTAAGTCTATATATATACAGCGCGTATACAAATTTTTTTTAAATTGTAAATGAATTTAAAGTATTTAATAAATAAAGAATATAATATAAAGCTTAAGGTGCATATGCGGGGCATATATATCTTACTAGCTTTAGTATAAAATACGCGAGATAAGTTATCAAAACATAGCCTATATAAGGGATATTATTGCAGGTCACCTCAGGTTGCCCTTAGGACAACCCCCAGACACCCCTTAGATGGCCGTCAGTTACGTGCCGGAGGCATATGCCCATAGTATATAGTCTCCATAATCCTTAAGGCCTTACCTCCTTAAGGATTCGTCTCTCTTACCAATCTATCTTATTCTATAATCGTGTCCTTATAGCCCCCTGTCTACAAGTTCCCCTCACATTTAAATCCTTCCTACTCTTTTTAGAAGGGTAGCTGGCTTTAAGAACTAGATTGTTTATATTTTTGTTTACACCTACTATCCTCCCTTAAAAATCTCGCGATAACCTAAATGGAAACTCCATAAATACCTTATGGAAAGCCATCACGCTAAGGCAGGAAGGTCCCTCTAATAGTAAGAGATTGCAACAATATAAACCTCTAGGTAAGACGGCTGAACAAGCCCTAACACCTAGATGTGCTAGAAGCTTAAAGACTCTCGCACACCTACGGTTACTAATAACGCGGAGGAAAACATAAACACCCTCTATAACGGTTACAATACTACCAGAAAGCAACTGGAACCCCTCCGGCTCCACTTAGGCCAATTGGAAGATCAAGCACTAGAAGCAACTCTAAGATCTTCCCTTAAGCTAGAAATGCTAGAGGAATATACTAATATATCTAATTAGGGATCCAACCGGAACCCTCCCGGAAGACCATTGGCCTACAATCAGTATAGTAGCGGCGTATAGACTGCTTATAAGCCAAGCGGGCCTACCCCTTTTAGTAACCTAACCTAAACACTAACTTAAAACCCAAGCCTTATTAGGAAGCCTATACTAGTTATTAGTGCTAACACTACTTCTATAGCTAGAGCTTCCCTAGGCCTAAGTTCGGAAAGTTAAGAGCCCCATACTAATATCCTTTAAGATGGATATTAGGAAGCTATCACAAGGCTCTTAAAAGCTATACAGAAGGAGGCTACTAGTAAATATATTAGAACCCTTTAAGGGCAAATCCAGATCTAGTAGGGATTAATCTAGGCTAGATAAACTCTTTTACAACCTAGCTAAGGCTAAGGGCTTCCTAGGGGCTACCTAGTATCTACCTAAGGAAGTATAGAAGACTTAGAGAGTTATCTACACTATAAATAGAAAAAGGATATAGACCGATTGGCTAAGGCCTTTAACAGCCTAGAACTCCATTATAGACCTAACGCCCAACAGCTAGATGATTAGGTTTATAAAGTAGACAACTTCTTTAAGATGCTAATAATACGAGATAATACCAAAGAGCGTATATACTGGATTATTAGCAAGATTAAAGACCGATTACTAAACTAGATTGTACTTAATCAGCTTAATAAAGAGTAAATTACCTTATAGCCGCAGCTGCAAACCTTTTTAAAGAAGTGGACTTAAAATCCACACGTTATATAATACAATTATACAGAACTATTCTAGAATGGAATATAGCTTAACCACCACAATTTCTACCAGTTTATAAACTTTATGGAAACTTATACTTAACTAATAAATCCAGAGCCCTTTAAAAATGAAAATAGTAGCATCTATAAGAAGGAGAAGATTAGATTTATCTAGGCTAGAATTAAGCCAGCAATTTGTGACAAAATAAAGCATGTAGGAGCCCTACCGCGGATTACCGTATATGCGGATTTTAAACGAGCAGTTCTAAATGCTGAGGATATAGTAAGGAACCAGACCTCTTCTGGTAAAAAGCTGGGGGGTCACTAGAAGCGCGGGCACTTTGGTAATAATATAGGGCAGACCTAAACTTCAAAGAAGCCATTCTTAAAGAGAAATTTGGAAGGGTTAAAGTTAGGGACCTTAAGTAATGGGAAAGACTTCTAGGGCTAACCCAACACCTATCTAGCACCCTTATAGGAACACTCTAAAAGGTTAAGAGAAAACTTCTCCAGAGGTAAACCTAATTGGAAAAACAAGCAGGGTAACAACCGCACTAATAATCTAAAAAAAAAAAAGCCTTAGTTGCGGACCTCTCCTAGCTGCAACTAGGGTAAGATATAGAAGGAGAGACTCTCCGTATTACTATTAAGCTGGAAATGGTACTCCCTATAGGTAAGGTATATCAGTTCCAAGCACTATATAATAGCAGCGCCGAAATTAATCTTATATAATATGATTTGGTAAAAGAGTATAAGCTTATCCTGTCGCTAAGGTGGCGGAAACCTATTATAGGGTTTTTAGATAAGTATTAGATTAAACTACATAGTGCCTATAAGCTTACAGTGTTAGTGGCCAACATGCACAACCATACTAAGGTAGTTGGCCCGCAACCCTTCTAGGCGGCTGACTTTAAAGGCTATAACCTTATTCTTGGATACCCTTAGCTTACAGAAGTAAACCCTAAAATATGCTTTAAGATAGAAGCCTTTAAATAGTAGAATGATAAAGAATTAGAAGGGCTTATATTACTAGCAAGCTTAAAAGATATCCTAGAAGATATAGCTCTAGGTAAAATAGTATACGCTCTATATCTAAAGGAGTATTAGATCAAACCCCTATTCTATAGTAAGATAGGTATAGAGCCTAGTATAGGTAATAACCCCTCTATAACGGAGACCTTATAGGGAGCTGCCAGACAGGTTGCGGAGACACTATAAAGAGGCGGCGATCTTAAAGATCTTATAAGATACTTCCACCGCCACAGGTTACTCTGGCTTAAGCAATATACAGAGAATATACTACAGCACCTCAAATGCTGCGTTAAAGAGTTCCCTACCCTCCACTGGCTACCGCATGAAATGGTTTAATATATAGTAGTAACTATATATAAACAACCACTATAGCGCGTAACGCTACCTATAAGCGTCTTAAGGGAGCTCTGGGATCTACTTAATAATAATGTGGAGGACAAACGCGACCCCGATCTATTAAATATTCTATTAGGCCTAAGGGACTTACTAAGGGTATTCTTAGGTAGGCGAGCTAAAATTATAGCGTAGAACTTAGAATACGATTATATAATTAATCTAGAAGAGGGTAAATAACCCCTAAACCTTCCTATTTATAACCTCTTTCACAAAGAGCTTAAGATCCTATAGGAATACCTCAATAGTGTATAGAAAAAGGGATGGATCTAGCCCAGTAAGTCGCCAGTAGGCGCACCAATCCTCTTTATCCCAAAACCAGATAGAACTATAAGGCTATATATAGACTATCACGGTCTTAATAAAGTCACAATTAAGAACCGTTACCTACTACTACTAGTTAGTAAAATGCTAGATTAACTATTTAGGGCGAAGATCTTTACAAAGCTGGATCTATAAGACGCCTATTATAGGCTCCATATTAAAGAAGGGGATAAGTAGAAGACCGCTTTTAAGATCTAATACGGCCACTTTAAGTATATAGTAATGCCTTTTAGGCTAGCTAATACGCCTGCGACATTCTAATTATATATTTACAGAGCTTTAGGGGGACTAGTTAACCGCATATGCGTTATCTATTTAGATAACATCCTGATCTACTTAGAAGACAAGGATTAGTACAAGTAATATATCCGCTAAGTGCTAAAACGTTTGGATAATTAGGGCCTCTATGCTAAGGCGTTAAAGTATACCTTTAATACTAAGCAGGCTGAGTTCCTGGGTTACATTATAACGCCTATAGGCGTAGTTATAGACCTAGTACGGGTATAAATAATCCAAGAGTGGCTAGAGCTAGAGAGCTACTGGGATATTTAAGTGTTCCTAGGCTTTACTAATTTTTATAGGCGCTTTATCTATAACTACTTAGACGTTGCCTAATACCTATCTAACTATATTGCGAAAGCTTCCTAAGACTTAGCCTAAGAAGCAAAAAGCTTAAAGGCAGGAAGGAAGAAAACTAAAAAGGGACTAACTAAATGGTATAAACTATAGTTATGGCCCGGAAAGGTTTAGGATGCCTTCTAGGAACTATAAGTAAAGTTTATAGAAGCTCTATTGCTGCGGCATTTTAACCTAGATTAGCCATTAATAATAATCACTAATATATTAAATTTCGCCCTTGCTGGTATCCTACTATAACCTAATAGGGATCCAGATGCTACCTAGCTCTACTAGAGACCAGTAATATTCTATAGCAGAAAATTCTAGGGGCCTAAAGTTAGGTATTATACCCATAATAAGGAACTACTGGCTATAGTTAACTACTTTAAACAGTGGCGACATTACCTTAAGCACGCCAGCTATACCACTTGTGTACTCTCAGATTATCACAATCTACGCTACTTTATAACTACAAAGGAGCTTATACCTTAATAAGCCAGATAGGCAGAGGAGCTTATGTGATTTAATTTTAAGATTAAATATAAGCTAGGGGAGAACAACCCTACTAATAGACCGTCACAACGGCCAGACTATACCAAAGGCTTTAAAACGGGAGAAGGAAAATAGATAATAGATATCTTACTCCCTATATTATAGAATAAGCTCCAGGTATAGGATGCTTAAGTACCTATAGCTCCATGTACTAAGTCTTAGGTAGTACAAACCCCATTAGCTTCTATTAACGTTCCGGCTAGTACCCAGTTCATAGCCAATAAGGGTCCGAATATACCTAGATAGAACATCCCTAACACAACTTTAGAACCTAATAATACGCCACCTCTAATTGCTAAGCTATCCCCTTAAGCTAAAAGTGAAGCTATAGAGCAATCAGAACTCAGAGCCCTATAATAACTAAAGGACTTTAACCTTGTAGCGGCCTTCCTAACGCACGCGTATCAAAGAGTTGCAAGATCTATAGTACCATCAAGTCTTGTACTTAGAGCAGTATAAGACAAAATAGCTTTTACCTAGGAACTATCTAAAAGGTTAACGGATCTCATTTATAAGGTGTAATAGAGGGATACTTTCTATGCCATCTTTAATGCGGAAGTAGACCAGAAATATAATGGAAAGAAAGCTATAAGGCGCTAAAATTGGGAACTAGACCCAATGGGCCTACTGCATAGAAATGGCAAGGTTTAGGTGCCATATAAAGCAAATCTACAACAGAAGATCCTTATAAGGAATCACAACAATCCTCTAGGCGGCTACTATGGTCAAGCTAAAATAGTGGAATTACTTTAGCGCAAATACTATTGGCTAAAGCTTAAGCAGGAAGCAAAGGAGTACATCAGCTATTATAAGAAGTGTTAAGTATATAAGATCTATAGGCACAAGCCATAGGGTCTACTTAAATTAGTTCCCCCTACTAGTAAGCTATAGCAATATTACGCTATAGATTTTATTACAGATCTCCTACTATTTAAAGATGGCCAAGGATAAATATATAATTCAGTTCTTATACTTATTAATAGGTTTTCAAAGTACGTCTAATACCTTCCTATTAACAAGACAATTAACACATAAGCACTTACTAGCCTAATTAAGGAGAAATGCTTTCTTAAAGTAGACTAGCCGCACTCTATTATTACTAATAGGGGCAGTGTCTTTATAAGCCAGTACTGGTCGGATCTATGCTTTTATTTAAAGATAGACCACTGTTATAGTATAGCTTTCCATCTATAAACAGACGGGTAAACAGAACGTCAGAACTAGGAACTAGAGTCTTACCTATAAATGTATTTAAACTACTAGTAAGATAACTGGTGCAAGCTACTTCCGTACGCGGAGTACGCTTATAATTTAAAGCAATATATATCGCATAAGTATACACTAATCCAGATTGCCTATAGCGTCCAACTATTTGGGTTTAATAGTGTACCTAGCGATTACTGGCTAAGGCCGTATAATCAATTATAGGATCCTACTAGGAAGTTAAAAGACATCTACTAGAGAGTACAAGGATACCTCTAGGAATAGAAGGAGTAATAGAAGTATATAAAGCAGAGCCTATAAGATACCTAAGAGCAGTAGAGACTCTAGTATAACCGCAAACACCAGGACAAGCATTTCGGAGTAGGTGATAAGGTTCTATTATATTTAACAAATATTAAGACCTATCAACCATTAAAGAAGCTTAATGTAAGATACCTAGGTCCCTTCTAAGTTAAGGAACAAATTAGTAAGCTAGCCTACTATCTCTAGCTACCCCCATCTATAGCCTATATACATTTAGTTTTTTTACATAAACCTACTAGAGCTATAGCATAGACTACTGTTGGAAAAGAACTTCCATCTAGGCCTAATTAAACACCCTAAGGTGGTAGGCGAGCGGTACAAGGTTAAAGCTATACTACGCCATAAGTCTATTAAGAATAAGCTTTAATATAAAGTCAAATAGCTAGGCTAGCCCACTAAGGACTCTATATAGGAACCAGAGGATCACCTTAAATATTACAAAGATATTCTAAAAGAATATTAGGACCAAGGTCCACAATCTATAAATCGCAAAAAGCGCTCTAATACTACAGTGTCATCACAACCTATAAAGAAAGCTTATAGTAGACCATAAAAGGCCCTAAAGAGTAAATAGGTTAAATTAGATATGGAACAGACAGGCTCCGGAAACCATAAGGATTAAGGCTACAGCCTAAGGCAGAACAGGTCCTTAGCCTTTTCACGTATATAGCATAGAGTTAATAGGGCATTTTGCTAGAATTGCATTCCCATTTATTAATCTATATTAGGAATATTATTCCTAGGGCTTCTAAGCCCTTCCTAAAAGCCCTTTAAGGCCTTCCTAAGTACCTAATTAAGGTTCTTAATTGCTACTATATACAAGAATAAATCCCAAATGCCCAATTTAAAAAGCCACTATGCCTTATCCTTAGGAGCAGGATTAGTATCTATCAGGCCACTAAGTAATGGCTAACAAAAATAGGATCCAGACCCCTTAATAGGGGTACAAGTAGGCATAAAAACAGGGGTAGGACGATGAGGTATAGCTAGGGCAAAAATCCTTAAACGCTTAACACCAATATTAGGTCCAAACTAATACTAATAAAGCTCTTGCGGCATTAGCTTATAGTTAATAAAGACACGCTTAAGCCCAGAATAAACAGAGACGTTGGCTGGCTAGCATAGTCCAGAACTACTGAGACCTTGCTACGGCAACTGTTAGTTACCTATCTGTTAGGTACCCAAAGGGTAACCTACCTAATACCATATTATATTATGCTCTTTTAAAACTTAACGCGTATATATAAGCTCCTTCTTATAGTAAATAGCAACCTTTTTTTTATTACCCCTATCCCTTACCCTATCCTCAGTATACTAACCTTGCTCTTACATAAGGCGTTGCTAGCTGGCTTGCTAAGAATTATGGGCAGTGTAGATAGCTATAGCATAGTCTTAAATTTAACCAAGTCGTTTAGCGTTTACGCTAGAATAAGAGAGAGCCCAGGTGATATAGTAGTTAAGGACATTAAAGGAACGTCGCCACTTAGGCCTAGGCTATTAAAGCTTAAAGTTAGCAATGGAAATCTATTAAGAATAGAAAAACTCACCTTAACGCAACTGCCGCTCTTAGTACGCATACATTAATTATAAGGACTAAAGGTATTGGATCTAACATAGTGTGTCTTATTATAAGCCTCTAGAATCCTTTTATCAGACTTCTAGTCTTTCAAAAACATATAGGCAAAATTATTTAGGCAGGACCAGCACCAGTTGTGGGTTAGTGGAGGTTAAGGTTCTATATACAGCGGTAGGGCCAGAATACGCTAAGAAATTGGCTTAGAAGAGCAGTCAGTAGGAGAATAAAGAGGCATACTAAAATAATAATAAAAAAGAAGAAAATCTTAATAATATATTAAAGATACGTCCAAAATTGGACAAAGGTTAATAATGGGAAGTAAGGTATTAAGGAAAAGGAACAGCTTAATAAGCAAGGTGTCCTTATACTTCACCATCTAATACCCTTCCGGTAAATAGCCGCAACCTTGCCGATATAACTCCGTTATAATAGCGTTATTCAGAAGGAAGGAAATACACATATAAGTTATTTAACTATCACTTCCTTATAAAAACTAATCACGCGGCCAGGGAAGGCAATTAAGACGTTAATTAAAGATGTATACAGGTTAAATTATACCTAAACGATACTATAATATTAAAAGAATAACGTTACAAACGTCCTTAACAGTTGTATAATAGCTATAGGCGCTATTACAAAGTGTCTTCTATTTGCTAGGCAGTAAAGCTACACCAATTATATAGCACAGAACTACTAGATTTAAAACCATATATACCAAATCTTAAGAGATAAGTCTCTTTAATTAACTGATTGATTACCTAACTATATATAGCAGCCTAAGGGCAAATACAGGAGCAATGCGTTAGTGACGTAGGGGATTAGGAGAAAGGATTATAGATTATATCTTAACAGTTAAAGATAACGGTGAGCTAAGGCCCTATACATTAAATCCCATACCAAAAGGTTCTATGGAACTATATTAGGAACACCAAATTGCCTATAATACTTGCGATTAATTGCAGACCGGCATAAAGGCTTAAAAGTAGAGTTGCATAAAAATCCTTAGGTTAGCCTAGGTAGTTACCAGTATACTTCTAGTAGGCTTCTAATAGGTCTCCTAGTAATCCTTATATCTTTTCTCCAGTTATGTTTTTCCTTATTAAGGTTTTCAAGAGTTCAAAGCAGGGGTTAGATAGATAGATAATATACAGCGGCATACCAATATCTCTCCAAACCCCTTCCGGGACGAGCCCTTATAATCTCCCTTTACTGTAAGGTAATGGCGATCAGGGGCTAACCGCAAGAAAGGGGGGGGCAATATAAGGGATATTATTGCAGGTCACCTCAGGTTACCCTTAGAACAACCCCCAGACACCCCTTGGATGGCCATCGGTCACATGCCGGAGGCACATGCCCGTAGTATATAGTCTCCACAATCCTCAAGGCCTTACCTCCTCAAGGATTCGTCTCTCTTACCAATCTATCTTGTTCCATAATCGTGTCCTTATAGCCCCCTGTCTACAAATTCCCCTTACAGCCTATACATATGCGTCATATATCCATAACAGCGGTTGCATAACAACTTCTCTATAACACTACAGCGTACACCATGGGTATGTATAACATAGTCTATATATAAGCGTTACATATACTAACACAGGGTTAGGTTAAATTAACCCCTATATTTACACTTGTATACGCCGTGCCTACGCTTACCATAAGCAACCTTACAATCGCAGACTTTAACAATCTATAGGTGGCCGGTGCCACTAACCCTAGCGCCTTTAGCTACCACTATAGTAAGTATATGCTTTATATATGCCCACAAAAAGCATATACTAATGGAAGTATAGGCCCGATCCCTAATCCTAACCCTAACTAGGTAACACTAGGTTAGTTTTAGAGAACGTGTATGCAAGGTATATGCTTATAGTATATAAAGCACGCGCCGCCGCCGTAGCAGCTGGTAGAAGGTATACGTAAATCTAGCGCCGTATATCTATAGCATATGCTAATATTATATAGCTCTAGCTGTAACAGTCCAGGACAACGTAAGTATATGCCAGAAAGGCTCCACGTAAAGAGTATGCATATGCTAAGCGTAAACTAGACCTACCTAACCCAGCCTCTACCCTGTCTGCCGTTAACTCCATAGTATAGGTTGCATATCTATACCTTATACACAGCATATGCTGACAATAAATATAGCTGCGATATTGCAGTAAACGGCACGCAGATGTGTGGCTAGGTCTTTACAGCCTAGCTAAACGTATATTCTACATATACACAGCATTATCTCCAACTGATATAGTTGCAGTACCGCCGCCATGTCTGTAATGAGCACAGCGGTGCCTATATATATTACTATGCAGTTTACCAGAGGCATATGCTTACTATATACAGTAACTAACCTACCTACTACTAATATATCCACTGCGGAGTTAATTACGGGAGAGAAGTATATGCCCAGTATATGCCCAGTATATGCAACGCTAATACAATATAGCGCTCTAAAGCATTTCGTTCTCTCTAGTGGCTGGCAGGATGCTAGATACCTATATAAGCCTAGGTAGGTTATGCACATACAATATATATGCAGTACTAATACTACATATAGCTGTGGCCCTTTAGGGTTAAGAATTTCGGAGTATATAAACGCCTACACTCTAATCGCGTATGCTTACTCTATACCCAGTATATATCTAGCATAAGCTAACTAGATACAGTGCCTAGGACCAGGGGTTTGCCACCTAATTTAGTAGGCAATTCTATTGCGAGGTAAGAGTACTAGTTTCACTTCTATATATGCGCGCTATACCCTAATATATCTATCTATCTATCTATCTATCTATCTATCTATCTATATACTTATTCCCCCTAAGTTTAATTTTAGACCTAAGGGTACTTATAGGCCTAAGGGTAGTATATAGGAGGAATAAGCATAGCTACTACTAGGACTACTACCCGATTTAGAAATAAATACTTATCTCTATATCCAGGAGACTGGTAAAGTCCAACTTTATATAGGCCCTGCACATACATTACTAAAACCACCACATCGGGAAAATATTCGCAGGATAAGATTTAAGTAGACTTTGATTTTCGCGTTTCGCGTAATTAATATGCAATTTAATTAACTTGACACGCAATTAACCAACTTGACACGTAATTAACCAACTTAACACGTAATTCGACTAACTTAACATGCAATTAACCAACTTAATACACAATTTAACTAACTTAACACGTAATTGACTAACTTAACACATAATTTAACTAACTTAACATGCAATTAACTAACTTAACATATAATTTAACCAACTTAATATGCAATTGACTAACTTAACACGCAATTTAACTAACTTAATATGCAATTAACTAACTTAACAACTTTAAAAGCTAACTATATATTTCTTAACACGCAATTAACCTACTTAGCAACTTTAAAAGGTAACTATATATTTCTTAACATGC
>Ga0307507_10007830_pt1 | contig 15192 bp, 6 predicted proteins | sample 7_EM_MG_FD_207223 | JGI IMG/M metagenome (GOLD analysis project Ga0307507, IMG submission 207223) | Populus trichocarpa ectomycorrhiza microbial communities from riparian zone in the Pacific Northwest, United States - 7_EM | ecosystem: Host-associated > Plants > Roots > Unclassified | place... | reverse complement strand
GGCGTGGTGGTTCTAGCGACGGCCCATCTTCTTCCCTTCTCTGCGTTCTGCTCTGTTTTTTTTCTATTCTTCTCTTTCTCTCTCTTTTTTTTTCTGTTCTTTCTCCCTTCATTCTTTTTTTTTTTTTATCTTTTTTTTTCTCTCTTCGTTCCTTCTCTTTTTTCTCTTCGATCCTTCCCTCCTTTCTTTTCGTGTTTTCTTTTTGTGCTCTCCCCCTCTGTATTTATAGGTAAAACAAAGGGGAGAGAGGCAGGGGTGGCCACTGTGCAGTCGCCCCACAAAACCGCCAAAGGGGCACATCCCCTATGTTTTTTCACCGCCCCGTGGTAGGCCACGGGTCAGAGTTTATACAAGTGGGGTTATGGTCGGCTTTTTTTGATGTTTAGGAGAGAAGCGAGAGGAGAGAAGTCGGTGAAAATAGGGGAACAAAACCTTCTTCTTCCCCTGTTTTCTGCTCGTCCAGGGGAAGAAGAAAGGCTACAGAGCCGTTCAAAACGACACCATTTTGAGCTCTTTTTTTTTTAATGAACAGTGTATGAAATGGCGCCGTTTTGGACCAAATGCGTCATTTCATTTAAAAGGAAATGGCGGCAAAATCTTGTCAAAGTCCAAATCAGTCCTTAATTTATGTTTTGTTTAATTGAGTCCTAAATTGCAATTTTGATTTAAAGATCAATGCAATTGCATCCCTGCCAAATTCAATCACCGGTCCTAAAGTTGGCTGCCTCTTCCAAATTGGTCCTTGGTCTCTGATTTATGCAATTTGATCCTCAATTGAGTAATAAACTTCTAATTTCTTCATTTTGGCCCTGATTCGGTTTAATTACAGCCCCTCTATTTACGCGCCTTTTCCATTTTGGTCCTTGGTTTTGAATTTCTTCAATTAAGTCCCTAATTTGCCATCAAACTTCAATATTTATGCAATTAATCCCCTAATTTGACCAAATTAACTCTAAAAAATTATATTTTGACCATAGAACTTTAATTTCTTCCAATTAAAGCCCAAATTAACTTCAAAATCAATTTTTTCTTTCCATCAAACCTTCCATAAATGCAATTAAACCTTCAATAAAATTTAATTGAGTCCATGAACATCCGATTTTGGACTTTTCTTCCTCAAATTGACTTTTCTTTGTCAACAGGGCTCTCATCAGTCAACAATATACCGTCATATTTCAATCTTTGTATTTTTTAACATCCTCAACCAATTTTTGACTCTTTTTAGGGCGCTCTGGCATCCTCTTTTCACTGCTATATTTTTTGTATATTTTGTTTTGAAGAGAGAAAAAATGTGAATTGAGGAATATCCCAAAAATGAGTTATGACACATATATACCTTAATTTCTTTGTTTATTATATCATGGAATAATGTAACCATTTCTTGTTTATAAGTTGCTCTATCTTTTTTTTAATCCAAACAACATGACTTTATAGCAATATATAACCTATTGTGTGACGAAAATTATCTTTTCTTTGTCTTTCTAAACTTTTCTAATATGATTATACCTTGAAAACCCATCATTAAAAGAATAAATGACATCTTTTTACAACATTATTGACCAGGATATCTATGTGAGGTGGTGAGAAATCATCTTTTAGATTAACTTTATTGAGATCCCTAAAATCATTGTTCATTCAGTTTCTTCCATCCTTATTTTCTACTTTCATAATATTAGATATCTAGGATAGGTATTATATCACTTCAAGGAATCCAACTTTAAACTTTTTTTAAACCTCTCTTTTGATTTTTATTAAGATATCAAGTCTCATCCTTTTTAATTTTTGCTTCACTGGTTTATATCCTTATATCAATGAGATTTTGTGCGTTATAATATTTGTGTCTAGACCAAACATGTCAACATAAGACCAGATAAATACATTAGTGTATTCTTTTAACAACTTAATCAAATTTCTTTTTTCTCCTATTAAAATCAGTGTTCCAACCTTTAATTCTTTTATATTATCATTTGTACCTATATTGACATGTTCTAACTTTTCTTGATTTGGTTTTATAGCATACTCTAATTGTTCCACTAACCTAGTTTCACCATTCTCTCATTTCTCTTGATCCATTACAATTAAAGTTTCATCCAAATTAGGCCAAATATGCTCAATGCAATGATTTTGGTATTTTAAGGATTGACTGCTTTCAAGATTCTTGAAAGCAAAAAGTATGGGGAATAAGTAAATGATAAATAAAAATAAATAAATGAAAAATATGAATAAATTACCTAAAAGTGCATAAATTTATTTTTGGCTAAAAACTGTATGATCTCTTAATATGAAAATAAACTAAGCTCAACACAAAATAGATTTCTTTTCCAATATCCTACACTATGATTATTAAAAAAAATAAGGATAACATAATAGCAAAATTACTTAGATTTGAAAACGATATGAATTTCTCATACCTTCTAATTATCAAGTTCTTCCATCTCAACACACCTTTTAACCAATTATTCGATGAATGACACCTTTTATAAGGTGCTAATGGTCAACTAGAGTAAGATCGTAACTTGAGAACCAATTGACCTCGACATAAGATAGATGACATAGTCTTTAGTCTATTTCTCATCCAGGTTATGGATGGCGAGATCGGTAAACCCCTTATTCAAGTTACTCATTTCATTATTAGGTTATATTACACGGGTTGGATGAGAAAATGTGTTACGAATAGGTGAAATATCATTTTTTTTTCATAATTAGGATCACACCTCTCGATTCAGGACATTCTTTTCTCATATTTCCTTTCCACCACCTTTAAGTAAACCCTTTTACTTGGCTCAAAACCCAAGCCAAAATATTGTTTGATATTTTTTTGACTTCATATAGTTGATTCACTATAGTAACTCTTTGTTCAAATCATATCTTAGTGGCAACCGGTACTTTATCTTATATTTATATAATTTTTGGATTCTTCAACACTGTATTCTTAAGCACCAACTCTGCATTCACAATCTTAAAGGCATAAAGGTCTGAATCTTGAATTCCCTCAACTGTTCTATATAAGGCATTAACATATTATTTATCAAATACAATATCTATTTTATTTTTGAAATCACTAACCCTTTATTGACCATATATTTGAGTCTTTGATGCAAAAATGATGCCACAACTAATGCGAACCAATTATTAAGTCCATATCAATGTCACCGATCATTTGTCTTAGTAAACCATTTTAAACCTTTGCTATCATATTGCTTGGAAGCATATATGATACAACATCTTGTAAACGGTTTAAAATGTGCCTTAAAAGCATATTAAGAGATAAGCCATTATGTATCAAAACTTTGGCTTTGATGTAATCTTTACATTTATCTGTGATGTGCAATGACTTGTTATGTCCAATATCTTCTAGGACTAATTCATCTGTAGAGAAATATAGGTAGTTGACGGCCTATATTCTTCCTACCAGATGTTATCTATAATTAAAAGTGACATCTTGAGGAATATATGCTTCATTTAAAACCTTCTGAAGTGTCTTTCGATGCGGTTCTGAACTTAATATAACATAAATTAGGGATATCTAAGTTAGGATTTTTTTAATTGATCAATCATACTTTAGTTACCATGTTTTATTAATTTAAGAAACTTAGTGGCTTCTTCATCATATATTGGTTTGTTGACTTTGTTATCATTGGCAAGCTTTTTTACTACCATTTCATCTGTATTCCTTTTTCCTCCCAACTCTTTTAGAGTAAAACATCTTTCACTTTTTGGCAAATCCCTAACCTTAGTCTACATGATAGAGTGTGACTCCTTATTATAAGAGGTGTATCTGTAATTATAAGGTAAAACACAAAGTTACTAATAATATTATAGGTTATAATAGACATAATCATTATTAGAGTTTCAGTATTTGTTACTTAATACCTACATACCTCTATTTTGTCAAGATTTACTCTTCGGAAAGAAATCATTCCCTCCTCATTCTCAATCTTATTGATCTCAACTGGTAGCATATCTAGGATCATTATTGTCTTAATTTCATGATGAAACTCATCATAATTATTAGCATCATGCCTTGACTTATTATGGAACTTACAATACTCATCGGGCTTCTTAACAACCTATGTTTTGGAGGGTGTCTTATGATAATTTTCCTTGGATAACATAACAAACAAATTTCTCATTGTCATCTTCAAGGATGACCTCTTTCATGTCAAACCTAAAGCCATTAAAAACCATGTTTACACTATATTGCGTTGTAGCAATATAGTTTAGCAAGGGATTTGTGTTCATATTTAGGGTATTTTGACTCATCAAACGTTACTCGACCCAATTTGATAAGGTGAAGGAGTTTATCTTTAGAGGGATTTTAATTATCAATGTTATGCCTAATAGCACCAGCATTGTATTCCAATTTATGGTTGTGTTTTTACTAATGAGGGTAAGGTGGTTGGAATGGTCTTTTTGGGGGTGGGAGTGATTTTTTTAATGCTAATGAGTATTTTGAAAATTTCTCCTAAAGGTAGCAAATGAGGTGGTAATGTTTCCTAGATTTTTAAGGTATTTCTAGAAGACTGGTTGTCAAGGCTAACCTGGGCATTTGATGTTGATTGGTTTAAAAATGGCTGATTTAATGGGAAATCTTTTGGTTGGTAAGTAGAGAATTGTGAAGATGAGCTTATATTGGCAATTGATGTAGCATTGAATGGTGTCAAAATGAATAGTTAAATATTGTAACTACTGGTATCGACTTGCTTATTAGACATTTATTGATTATTATAATGACATCCGGGTTAAAAATGATTGGTTTTTACCTAGTGCACTTTATTATCCTTTATCTTGATGATAAACCTTGATTTTTGTTGGTTAGCCTCACAAGTGTCTGAGATTTTTTTCTACTCTTACTGCCTGATCAATTCTTTTAGCTATAACAAGAATAACTATAAAAGTTTCTCCAAATTGCCAACTAGATATTCAAATCATTGAGCTTTGAATGTATTCGAAAATAGCGTGATCATTTTTTTTTATTGGAGAAGGATGGATTTGTGGAGTCACTTTACACCACCTCTAGACATACTCTCTAATGTATTTTTTAGGTCTTTTTTTTTTTAATTTTACAAACTAGAACGACCTAGAGCCATATCCATATTAAATTTGTAATGCTTTATAAAAACATCTACCAAACCCCTCCACCTTCGGATCTTAGTATTGTCTAGATACATGTACCAACTCAACTCTTTACCAATTAAGTTCTCATAGAAAAAGTGGATTAGAGGTTTCTCACTATGGACTACTTTAACCATTTTACTGTAATATACATGTAGGTACATAATGGGACACTGTGTGCCACTATACTTGGTAAACTCAAGTATCTTAAACTTTTTAGGTATTACAACGTCAGATATGAGACATATTTTAACTGATTTTATTAGGATAATAATAGTCTATGCATTCCATCGATTGAAGTCGTTCTTCTATTATAAACAACTTTTCAAAGTCAAGCTCTTTTGCCATCTTGACCTTCTAGGTTTCTTCAGTGGCGTGGTCAAAAGTTAAAGAAACCTAGACTTATGGTGCTTATGACAACCTCAAGAATGGAAAATACATTGTGAATTGGGACTAAAGAGAAATGTCAGGTGCCCCTTGGTTTAGCGAGGAAAAAAAATGGCCTTGATGACATTTATGATACTAACTGGACATTTATGATACTAACTGGATATTAGGGCAAAGTGACATTTCTGCTTGAGTTTACCCTGGATTAAAGGCCCCTTCTTTTAATGGTATAGCTTGTTGTAGTGCTCAGTCAAACAAGTTAATGAGCTTAGTAACCTCTCTTTTCAGACTCACTATCTTCCTGTATTTGCTTTTTTTAGCCATGATCTCTTTTCATTTTTCATTTTTCATTTTCATGTACTTAAATCTATGGCTATAAACTTTAAAAGAAAGTTGAACTTTTACATAATAACCTATATTTATTCCTTAGGTTATATGTAAAAAATAAATAAGATGTATAAATGAATGTAAAAAGTTGGATTAAGTATGCATGTTTATTATTGTTCGAGTTTATTAGTATATTGAGTTTATAAGGATGGATTAGTTTGAAATTTCTTGAAAAAAATCTCACTTAGGACACCAAACCCACATGAATTTTGGTTGATTTGGGGAAAATTTGCTACCAATAAGAAATAAATTTTCACTGAATATTTCTCTTACAGGAATTTATTTAAACATAAACTAAACATCAAATACCAAATAAACAATTGGATATCAAGAAATGGTGATGGAATGTCTTTTTATTAATCCAAAATAACAGTGTATAAAGCTTGTCTGATATAATACAAACTTGTTCTAAAAATCATTGTCATATACAAAGTTACTTTGCTCATTCTTTTCATAATTTTAAACTCAAATATGGTGTGACTTTGTTGTAGTGCATAAGTTTATCTTATAAAGCTAATTGACCCTCTACTACGTGTTGAGCTATGCCTCTTAATCTTATGGAATGGTTCTTGACATCTTGAGTTTACATGTGATAACATATGGTTTTGAAAGCCTAATGATGTGCTTCCCTTTTTAAAACATCTTTCTCATCGAGTTAAGGTTTGCCTGATCGAGACAAATTCTTTATGTTGGCTAACTAACTCTTAACGATGCTTTTTGTTTCTCCATTTCAAAGCCCCTAGATAGTTATCCAACTATATGATCAATTTTAATTGTTGTTGACATTGTTTTTGAAGCATCTCTTTTATTTACTCTAATCCAATCCCAATTTTGGCATCTTTGAGCTTGATTTCCAGCTTTTACTTTTCCATAATTTTCTCCTCAGCTATCAATATTGTGTGCACCATTTTTACCACCATGTGATCTTGTTCCTTATTGGCTTCTAACATCCTTCTGAGTCTTGCTTCCAGTTTCTTAAAAGCATGTTTTTGTTATTGCAATTGAGTCAACAAGTCATCTCTTTCTTTTTCCATAGTGACAAGTATATGTTCTCGAGCTACAAGATTAACCAATAATTTTTTCGTTTTAGCACTCAGCTCCTCTACCTCTGAGTTTAAACCTAAATTGTAAAATTTTTGTTGTGCTTAAATATTCTTTTGAACATTTTACAAGCTCTGAGCCATCAACCTCTATGGATAATCAAAGGGTAAAACTCGATACCTTTTTCCTCTAGTTTATTGCAACATTTAATGTCTAAGAGTAACCTTTCCATTAACTCTTCTAACAGTTGTGACCACACCAAGGCACTTCCAAGCTCATTTTAATGATTCTAATGCCCTTTGAAATTCTGAATTCTTTATGAAACTAAGCCAAATCGGTGGTTCTCAAAATGAATTGCTTGAATCCTGGGGCAAGCCTCAGCCTTAGTTTCCTCCCTTTTTATAAAAGACAGGTGAAATGTCATCCACACCTATCTTTTTTTATTAAAAAAATGGACGACGCATCACTTGTTGTGGCAAATGACATGTCCTTTATTATTACAGATTCCGACCGTCATAGGTGGTTAAAGTCAAGCTACTAACTTTTAGGCAAAAAAAAAAATCATTTTCACTTTTTTTTTTCAATTAAACACAATTACAAAACACCAAATGGACCTAAAAAAACTCATACATTTGGTCTTAAATTAGCGTTTAATTGGCTAACAATGACAAATCAACCCAAATCTAAATAAATTCTCAGACCTACATCTAATTTTTTGAGTAAGATAAAGGGGGAGAATTACCTAAATTAAGCTCTCTCATCAAATAGAACTTGTTGATATCAAGAACGAAAAGTTTTGTTGAGAAAAGTGGTCATTCACCAACTTTCTCCTTCCATCACTATTTTTCGGTGACCCTTTATCTCTTCTCTCATGCTCAAGGACTAAAATACTAGAAAAATAAAGTTTTGAAACAAATTATTCAATTGTAAAACTAAATTGACCAAAAATGAGATTTGCAAAAATACAAAAGTAAAATTTTCGTAAAAATTCGTTGAAACAATTATTATTTTTTTTAAAAAAAAGACTTCCCATTTTTCTCTTTTTCAATCTTGGTCCCCTCATTCTCAATATTTTTTAAACAATAAAGTCTAGTTCTTTTTCGTGAAATCAAGCACCAATCCAGTATCGAGATATTTTTTAAGACCGATATAAACACATAAAAAGTAGATACAAAGAAGTTATCAACTCAAAACCCCAATCAACACACATTATAACATCAAATTGAAAAAAAATTTGATGACTTGAGACCATAAAGAAAATGGGCCAGAATTGACACCATATATTTTTAGAAATAAAAAGCTTGATATTTTTTATTTATTTTAATTTCTTGTAAACAACAAAATTGATTTTTTTTTTTGTGAAATTGAGCATCAACTCGATACTAGGATGTTTTTTTTAAAACCAAGATAATGATGCAAAAGGTAAACCAAACTCATCATCAACCTTAAATTCCAATTAAATGATGAAATGGTAAAGAAAAAAAAATCAAAGATTGAATTGAAAAAAAAGTAAGCTACATGAATTCAGAGTGATCCTTTTCAAATGTTATAGTGATACCTTTTATTTTTTTAAAAAAATATATATATTCTAATGCATTTTTTGTTAACTACTTTTAATCAAAATTTAAGATTGTTTATTTTGACCATTCTATGTTGTCTAACTGAAATTTTCTTATATTTTCTATTGCATTCTTTTTCGGCCTTTAAATAATATGATTCAAGTACGAGTACAGAAAAGGATGAGACCACTTGCTATACTGGATCTCCGTCTAGTATGTTTTTGGGTTTATACACAGTATATTAAGCAAAATTATTAATTAACTTTCACTGTTCAAAATCCTGATCTCTATAATCCAAAGTCCTGAATTTAAGCCATAGCGACAATTTGAATGCATTTAATATCCTAAGCACTCCATGCTTTTTCCCTGGGCTTTGAAGTTTACTACTAGCTATAACATGACTCATTTCTTTATAGTGCAAACCCTTGCTTCATGGCATGGGGTGCTTCTCTATTTTCTTGGCAGACTTTTTGATGTATGCTAATTTGAGGGTAAAACAGAGCTAATATATAATGGAATCTCAAACTTTGTCCAATTGATTTTAGCATTGATGGTGAGATGATTAGTTGATTAGAGTTTATATATATGAATGATACATTTAAGATAATAAAAATAATACAAAACATTGGACCTTATTATTTGATTAGTTGATTGTATATTTGCTATGTAATCTCATTTTTTTGTTCTTAGAATTTCTTCCTTCCATTGTTTAAAATAATCAAGAATATTCATATCCTGATAATTTCACTAGCCAACTATATTAATCGAAAAAGTTAAACCCGTGTAAGATTCAAAATATGATCTATATTATTTCTCATCACACCCCTCTTACATGAAAACTATTTGGGCTTCAAACTTGTGGAAACTCGTGCTATTTTATGCTTAATTTTTATCAAATAGAATTAAAATGGTGAGATTCAAACTCGTAATCATGTAGTCATTAAAGTATTTTAATATCATATCAAATAATCATCTCAACTTAAAAACTTAAACTATAAAATAAGATTTGTTTTATATCATTCTCTAATATTAAGCTCATTGTTTGTAAAATAAATAGATTTACATGTAGATTGACCATACATGCAATGCAAAGTATTATAATTTTCATATTCACGTAGAAGAACCCTTGCTATATTTTTGACAAGTAGGCTATTTCCTCAAATGGGTGCAAAAATGCCTTCTAAAAAAGAAGAAGAAGTTAGAGATGAAACTCGAATATGAGGTTTTATATTGTAATCTTTTCTTTTATCATCTAAATCAATCCTTATAGCAAGTTAGATCAAGATTTTGGAAGAGTAATTCAGAGTATACGAATAGGACCCATGCCTGCCTTCATTAAAACTCTAGGGAGCCCTATGATCGTTTTTCTTGTTCAGTACAAAGATACATGCAGGGTATTCAATAATAATTCAGGCTCGTCCACATGCCACCCATACTCCGAAGGTATTGAGCCCTCTTCACTTCAACTTTGTTACTGAAACTGCAGCATCTTGTTCAATCTTATACTGCTCTCTGTTCTTCGCTAACACAGGCATGGAAGATGTCATGAACCATGCTGCCCTGCCAAGTATGCATCTGTTCATTGAATTATATTTGATTTTCATATCTGGGTAGAAGGCCCCTGCAAATTTAAGGGCATTAAGTAAATGGGCCGGGGTCCCTTTGAGCCTAGTATAGTTGGATTTCTGAGAGAGACATGTGCTTGTACAGAGATGTCTGTGGGAGGAGGAAGTCTCAAATAGAACACCTCATTACAGTACCGCTTACATGCATATCTTCAAGAAATCGATGGCCTGCTTATTTTGGGCTCTCATCTCACTACTTCCGTAAACATTATATCAACATGCATGTTTTGCTCATCGTGGGAAGGTCCTATCTAGCTTCTATGAACTGAGAAAAGAAGCACCACCGAAAGTCTACAGGTTTGGTGCTGGAGACCTATGGGAACTCTATGATCGGAGGACACAGAGGAGACTGGAAGTAACGGGCGGTAGACTAATGGTGGAGCTGCGTTTGATAGTGGAACCGACGAGGGAAACCCTGGAAGTGAAAGCTTTGCTTTGCTTCAGTGGTGAGAATGAGATTTGAAAAGTTTTGAGCAAATGCATCATCCGCCTTGGAGTTTAAGATGTAGGATCCCAAAATGAAGGGATTTGAAAGTTTCTGACATTTTACTTTTTGAGTTCTAACATTCGAAATTCCTGATCTCTTGCTAAATCGATCATTCAGAATGTATTAGTGTTTGTAATACGGCATGATATGAAATAAAATGTACAAAGCGTGAAATTAAGCAATGAAGGAGACAAAGGCGCAGATCGTAACTTGCAGCAAAAATGTTTCTTCCCTTCAATTTATGATTCCCATAAGCAAGGAGCAAACGTCACATGGTGCCATCTTCATTAATGGGAATTCGAGATCAAGAGGGCCCAAAACAATGACTTCCTTGTAAAGAATTTAAAAGGCACCGGAGACATCTCTTTCTTGCTTCATCTTGCCAAGCTCCACCAGCATAGTCAAAAGAGCCTCGCACATTTCACAAGAATCAGGATCACTAGGATCCTTCTTTCTTGAAGAGTAAACCATCCAAGCATGATCCAGCTTCCTATCTGGCCTGACTACAACTGAACCTGGAACTTCAGCATCACGGCATGTCACTAACCCATCACTCTTCTCTCCATACCTAAGCTGCAAGTGGAGTGCGCACACAGCCATAGCAGCAGATACGGGAATCACTACTGGCACCTGGTGTCCTGCTTGGAAGTCATCAGATTCCTCGCTCCCAAACTTTGGGAGGGGAAGCCAAGGAAGTTCTGCGTGTGCTATGTGAGTCATTGTTGCAAGGACACCTGGAGCAATGCTTGCTTCCGAGTGGAAAGAGATAAGAGGAATTTCCTTTGAAAGCTGGTGCTTTGAGATGAATTCCCTCCGCTTATCGTACGTGAGATCCTCCAATGCTCGTATGTCACCCTAAATTTATTCATGATGATATAAGAAATCAGCCAGAAATTTCAACAAATTGGGATGCAGATGCAGAAAAAAAATCATATAGTCAAGAGAAGCACAAAAAGCACCCAGCCACAGACAAGATCCAAGTAACATAACGCAAGGACACATTTCAAAAATAAACAGTAATCCTGTGTAGGAGCATAACTATAAACTCTGGCAGTAGATAGGACACAAAGGAAATAAGAATCAAAATAAAAACAACATGGAAAGCTATTTATATAAAGCTCGGGAAACATATCAGCATAACAAGAGTTTCCTTGTTATTATTTGCACAGACTTTCTTATGGATTTGTGTCTAGGCAGAGACAAGGACTACCTTAATTATTTTGCAGATCAAAAGCTCCATGATCCTCCGAGTTTCTTTGTCAGCAATCTGGCCTTCACGGAGAATGTCAGAAGCTATGGGGGTTCCAGCATATGGACTCTGTACCAATGCCAGTCCAGCAACTTTGTTTTTCAAGTCAGAAGAGTATATCGACAACGCAGCTGCAGCATCAACCCCACCCTTGCTGTGCCCAAGCAGTATCACACGCTTGCCTGAACCCCAATATAGCTCCTCAATATATTGCTTCAGCTCCCATGCATTATGCTCCACTGATGCCTTCATAACAATGGCAGCGCGATGGATAAGCAGATGATATCATAATAGCTTATGATCTAACTTAACTATAGAAGTGAAAGAAAAAGTAAAATTAGAGAACAGGACAAACAACCTCATTAAATAATCATTTTTCTAAAACTTTCTGGTTCTCCAGTCAATTTTAGTCTAGATAAAGGACCGAGTAAACAGTGATTACCTCACTGTGAATTTTTGCAATGTGGCAAGCTAGACCCATCTTAGAAAAGAATCTCTTAGTACCCACAAAATACAGGGGGCCGTGATTACTAAAAAGGCCTGATAAAGGTAAAAATTTGCATTACTGTTGGGTTTACAACATGCCAATTATTGACTGAAAAAAAAATTCCAGATTTGAACATCAGGGTACAGGGATTTTCTAAACCTGGTATTAATAAATAAACAAATGAGTTCGGAAGGTTGTGCTCTCCATTCCTGAGGAATAAGCATAACAAAGTGAGAGTAAGTATCAATAAAATTATGAACCCAATTATAAGAATTCATATCCCTGACAGAGCACAGAGTAGCAGTTAACACTCAAGTGAACAACTTGTTTGAAAAAATAGTAACTTAAAGTTGAAAATGCGGTTAAATGAAAAATCATAGTTTGACCACTAATGGATCTCACTATCTAGCACATACCGGGCAATCCCAAACACTTCTTTGAGACAAGGCACAACCAAGGCAACAAGCATATACCAGTATGAAAATAATTTCAGAGAGACTGCATTAATTAACGAGTCTCAAATGAAACAAGTCAAAAAAGGCTACTGTTAAGTCCTAAATATTCCATCTCCAGTGCCTAATGCCATCACATTTTTTTAGTTTCCCAGCCTTTGAAACATAGCAGGTGGTTAATTTCTACTTATCAGATATATCAAATAAAAATTGGTCCTTGCCTTATTTTCTCAAGCAGCTCTAAGAATCTAACTGTACCATCCTCCACTGGAGCCATGTCACGTGTATGCTGTAGCCATCCAATATCATCTGACGAACCACGCAAAGTTTTGCGAACACGAGATGTAATGCTGAAGATGCAAAAATGCAGACTAAAATCATACAAGAACAAAATGAAGGGAAGCAAAATTTATACAGATGGAGTCAGTAATTTCAGCGTAGAAGGTAAAGCCTAAAAGAAACCTTCAAAAACTCTTCTACAGAAAATGACCTATGAGCCTGCAAAGTTGTAAACAACTTCTTTTACCTAAGAACTTGAGCTTGTGTACATCTGATATAATAAAGTGAACATCTCCAGGAGGCCAATGCCAACCTCCAGGCAAGTCGTAAACCAAACAATGGGAGCATCAACCTGCACCCCTCTCAGAGTAAATTTGTGATAGAAAATGATATTGAAGGAATCAACTATCAAATAGCTGCAAATAACAATAGCATATTTGTACTATCAAATTTTGTATCTTACTTACTTTTGAACCTTGTGCATTAGAAAACCCACATGGACACGTGCACGACGCAGATAGTTCAGATTAAGAAACTGTTTTGACAAATTATTGAAGAAAAACAGGAGGAAAAAAAAAGCAACAATGAATTAATTAAAAAAAACAATCAGTCATTCAGTTCATTTATGGATAAATGTATGATCAGCTCAAAGAAAAAAAATAGAAATTTACACAGGCTCATTGTGGAATTTCAAATTGAAAACTAGATTAAACAAGCTTGGTTTTGGTTTCATTTCCTTGACAAATCTAACTTTTTTTTCAGTAACCAAACCATGGAGAAGTTCAACAAAAAATATTTATACCCTTGAATAATTAATGAAACACCTCGACGACTGCAACCAGTTCTAGCTTCGTATCTGGTATTTACAAGTAACTCTTCCCTGACTTCTGCCGCTCTTGTTCTGTGGATTTCAGGACTCTTATTAGCAATATGATGTTCAGAAAACAATGAAAAACCTTCGACATTAGATCTATAGATGTTGTGTCCTGAAGAATGTGAATGCGGTCCAGAAGAACTGGCCACAAAACTCTCTGAGTATCCATTGACATCTTGGTATATAAGATCCTCTGCAGAAACAGCTTCGTATCAAATGTAGCCAAAATATTCCAAAAATATGAAAGTAAACCAGAAGAGCTAATTCAGCACCTATGATAGCCTACCACTCACCAATAAAATGAACTAGTCGACGCCTTAAATATGTAGTCAATGTTAAGAGGCAGGTAAAAATGTCATCCAATGATGAGGGCGATCCAACAGAATCAACAAAAAGACTATTCACAGCATCATTATGTGCCTGATAAGAGGACATATGAGGTCTAGAAAACTGAGCTTTCAAATCAAACTGAATTGGGTACAGCATAGATAGTCGCAATGAAAGTTTACACCATAATTTCATGACAATCCTTCATCAATGAAGAAGCGTTTCATCACATTGGTTCTTCCCAGAATCCCATCTTTTAGCTTTGACCAAATATAAACTACACCAAGTTTCAATAGGCACACGGCACACGCACGTCCACACACACACTCACAAATGCACACAAATTCGAAATGCAAATCTTACCACATGCTTTATTTGGCAACCATGTCTTTCTAGTAGGCCGCATTCACTTGATGGATGATCAAACTGGTGCCTCTAAAATCACGAAACAGAGAGAGTCAAAAACACGGTTAGACATAACGTTGAGTTAGACATCAAGAATCACCTCAAGAAAAGAAAAGGAACTAAGCATTAGAGAAATTATATGGGATATAAGATGTGATAATTACACTTGAAGCGATATCACTAATTTCTTCTTTGATACAAAAATCTCCCATTAGATCTTCGTATCCTGATATAACATAAAATCAAAATGATTTAGAGAACAAAAAAGCTGTTCCAGCCCAAAAACACACATAATGGATCCCCAGAAAAAAAAAAAAAAAAAAGTGTAGAAATGGTTAGGATGGGAAAGGAAAGCAGCCCCTGTTTTGAGATGGATTGTTAAATGGGATTTGTGGTCATCAACTTTGACAGAGACCAACAAGAATTTCAGTGTTTCAAACATTGTCAAAGGGCAAGGAAAGGACTGAAAGAGAAAAAAAAACAAACAAACGAAAATCCAAACCAGAGTGAATTGAGTT
>Ga0307507_10007829_pt1 | contig 15195 bp, 14 predicted proteins | sample 7_EM_MG_FD_207223 | JGI IMG/M metagenome (GOLD analysis project Ga0307507, IMG submission 207223) | Populus trichocarpa ectomycorrhiza microbial communities from riparian zone in the Pacific Northwest, United States - 7_EM | ecosystem: Host-associated > Plants > Roots > Unclassified | place... | reverse complement strand
CACAAAATATCCCAACGCTTCAATGACCCGCCAGAACCCACTCATAAGACTCTATACCCGAGCATGAATACACCCTCTTAAGAACCAGCGGTGAAAGCACAATTCGGCACCAGTTCTATCCACAAACTCCTACTAATCACCCCCGAAACCTTCATCTCCAAAAAGGTCACGAGAGAAGAGAATTTAATGGGGCGACCATAGCTTCGGTCCTTATACTATCATAAATTAACTTCTTGATACATTTTAGCTAATATCAGGCTTAGCTTCTAAGCTAAGGCTCTCTACTACTCAGAAGTACGTTCATAACTGGTAAACGCCCACGTGCCAAAGTTTTAAGCTTTCTACTAAGAGAAGACGGCTTGGATGATTAGTTAGTAATGCCGCATGATAGCTATGAGAGAGGTGGTTGTCAAGTTCATTGGTTGGTCACGCATTATCACTCGAGATAACATTGGAGCCGGCAGATAGTTTTCAGATTGTCAGCAGGAGTTCGGGGAAGCTGGGTGTTCTTTCTCCTCTTTACACGTGGGAGTAGGATACAAAAGAAGCTCTAAGGGGGTCAAAAAGCCTGATGGGCAGCTTGAAGGCCGAGTTCTGGGCATTATGGTGGCCTGCGAAGATGAAGCCGAGCTTCGGGCGCCGTGTAGAGCTTAAGTAGGCCGAGCAGTTCCCTACAAGGTATCTTCATATGCTTGTAGTATCTGTTCAGCGCTTTCAGAGTATCCAGTCTTGATATGTCCCCCAGCTATGCATTGCGTGCAACCGCTTGGGGGAAAAGAGTATACAGGGTTGCTGATATCGTACTCCGGTTGCTGTAGAAATTCTCAGGTTTACGGTTCTTGTGTGATATACAATATTTCACAGTGTATTCTAGGGGCATCATCTCTCATTCGTATCCATAAGGTGTTCGGCCCTGGGCGGTGGAGTCCACTGAAGATTTTGCAGCATTCTCTCAAGCCGGGTCGGCAAACAAGGATAATAAAATTATTGAACTCTCAAGGACAAAACAATCCACAGCCAGGGCTAGAAATAGGGATGTCTGAGCGTTTTTCTACTGCAGTTGTCTAGGTAGCACTAGTGCCTACGCTCCACCTTCATTTCACCGACGGAGGAGGATACCCTATTTCTTCTAGCTACCAAGCAGCTAGATAGACTATAAGCTAGGGGCCTACCGTCGATAATTTAGACGACCAACCACTTTTCGGTCACCCTCGCTAGTTAAATACACCCGTCCCTTGTAAACTCTCCTGGAGCCCAAATTATCAGTTAACCTCACTCAACTAAAACCAAACTAACCAAATATCTCCAGCTCCTCTGCCATCTGAAATACCTTATCATAGCTCACCATTCCCCCACCGCCGCCCAGCGAGAGGAAGAGGTATTTCCTTGCCTCTCTAAAGGAACTTTTGCTGGGCCCCACCCCCAACACGACCCCTCACCACTCAGAGACACCCGACCCATGATGATGGCTCCTCCATGCAGCCAGTTCCCAAGTCTACTAAGACAGTGCCCTTTTCTCTGCCTAAACGCAGGCATCGCCCAATCACCCATCTAAAACGAGGCAACACTAGATGGTGAGCGAAATGACCAGGTTTTTGATATTCATATCAGCCTCCTTGAAATCAGGATCCTCATCATTTACTAGGATTTCCTTCAACCTTGAGTCTTCCTACTTGGTTGTCGTAGACCTTCTCCTTAATCGGTAACACGCTGTGCTCTCCAACAACAGACTTGATTTTTAACACCGCTCAAGTGTAATAGTGCGTAATGGCAGGATGACCGCAGATCCAGCCTCTGTTTTTCAAATCGCCTTACACTATGGCCTCCACTTCTTTTAATTCGTGCTGTCAGGGCCATCGCCTTGTTGAGCCCTACCGACCGATCGTACTCTTGATTTATGCAGTGGGAGAAAATCCGCAAAAAAAAATTTGGTTGTGGTAGTCTTACCGTCCTCACTTGTTGTGAGCCTCAGGCGTTCCTCCGGAACTCCGGGATATGATACAAAGGACGAGTGAAAAGAAAAAAAAAATTTACCCAGACAAGAAATACAGCGTCAGAAGCCACATGGGAGAGGTATGCAGCGCTCTCACTCTGACTTCCTCAGATCGGTTGAAGGCATCCAGCGAGAGAGTTTTGAGGTTCAGAACCACTACAAGTAGTCTAACGACAATCAAAATTGGAATGCAAGTCACTCTAAAGCAGTAGGTGTTACAGAACGCCATTGGGCTTCTCTTGGCCCTCCCCAAGAAAAACGCATCATTCCAAAGGCCAAAATAACCCTCACTGAGTCCAATGAATAGAAGTAATAATTAGAGTAGACAGCGCAATTTACCATGACATCGTTAGAAACACCACTAGTTCACCGATATACCGCTAAGATCCTAAGCTAATATCTCTCGTCTGCCCTGGGCACCACCACCATGATCGCAACAAGCCACTCACGCGGCATCTTCTCACAAGGCAAGAATAGACGTTAAGGCGGCACTTGCTATTCCAGCACCCCTCGAGAAAGTTGGACCATCCCGCAAGTCTACCGCGAGAGGTTCTTTGTGGTTTCTCTCGCAGCCTGCCTACTCGAATCCGAAATAGCGCAGCGTTCCTGCCACACCCACGTAACCTATATGTGTACTGGCCTAGGCTATTATTTCGCCTAAAAATAAGGCTCGTATCAGTATCAGGAGTTCAGAAAAGCCTAGTCAGCCTCCGAGAGTAACCCAAAAGTCTAAGCAAGACACCTCCCTATAGCGAGATATATCAGTGCTAGGCTAAGTTCATATTTAAAGTAACAAGCAGAAGTTAATACAAATCAGAGCCTCTACTGCAGCTGTAGCCCATCGAGTGACCTTCTGTGTACGGCAAATAAGCGCTTGACAATTAATATATTCTCAAAACTCTCCCAAGAAGGGTAAATCTAAGGTCCCGCTCGGATAACGGGGTCGTGGCTATGTCAGATCTAGCATATTTGTCAGATGTGTACCGTTCGCAAAAAGCTTGGTATCCGTCCAAATCCCAATGGTATTTGCAGCGGACTGGATACCGGTATCATGCCCTACTTGCTGGATCTCAACCGGTTCTTGACCGGTGGTACTCGCTGCAGAGGGCAAGACTGAGGGCCACGGGCAGCAGTAATCCTAGCAAGCAAGGCATAACAAAACCATTTATTTAAGCCTTCCTTGCATATCTATTTGGAACATGCAACTTGTGCCACAGCAGAAGAGTCAACCCCCCATTCTTAGGGCCAGGCCGAACCCAGAAGGTTAATTCAACCTTTTAGAATTGCACATAACAATTATTAACAAAATATATAGAAATAGAGGACTTCCTAGCCTTCTAGGCATCCGCCAGAAGGCCTGGCCTGAAAGCCCTCATTGAAGTGCTGTACAAGTACTTGCGCATTGCAAATGTAGACTTTAGCTTAGCGCTAACTTAGGTGTCTCTGCTTAACAAAAGTGCCAAGTCTAGTCTCCACGTTTCCGGAAACTTTTTTAATGCGTAAGTAGATGTTCGTCAGCTTACCGGTATTGGTATGATATGGTACCAGTACTTCAGCAGCCCTCCAAAAAAAAATTATCGCCACTGGCCAGCCAATAAAACTATCATTAGATTTTACCCCCACCTGAGAACTGCAAAATTCCGGACAAATCGCAAACCAAATACAACCAAATGGTCGAGCATGGTTGACCCTACAGTTATAATTCGGTGACTAACTCACATTTGGAGGGATCCCAATTAAAATAGCCGCAGGGAATCGCAAAAGTAAGTCTTACTTGGGTTCCTGAGAAAGTAAAAAATAATTGTCTAGAAATGGGGCACTGAAGCGAACTACAACACATCAAAGCTTATGGCAGTGTTACACAGGGCAAGCTTCGGAATCTCAGCCCTGTGATCAAGACCAGAAGGATGAAATCTTTGGGGCCAGTGATAGGGCGTGTCATAAAGTCAGCAGAAGGCTTGGCTCCAATTCTGGACACCTTCCAGCCGCGCCAGTCCCTTTTTTTTTTTTCCTAAAGTTTTGCCTCACTGCCCTTTTCCTCCTATCCCCACGTCCACCTCTACCAAATAAGACCTACCTCCTCGAACATTTCTCCGTGTGCCCTTAGAAAAGGCTCATCCATTAGAACCAAACGCACAGCCCTCATTTCTATGGAATCCGTGGTCAGCAGACAATCAAAGACCATTTTCTCTCAACTAGTCGAGTTCGCCATCCAAATCCAAGCCGGTACCTACGTTCCTTTCTCTAGTTCTCTAGTGTATTTCTTTTGACTAACCCTAAGGTTTCCTGCAGGTCCGACGGATAGTTTCAGTGCCAGGGATTAACGCAACCACAAGGAAATGGGTTTGCTTAACTTCCCTGATGAGCTATTGCTCCTTGTAGCGGAGAACCTACAGGATGCCCGCGACCTCAGCTCTCTTCTCAAGACGAACACTCGCCTCGCTTTTACGCTGTCTTCGCTCCTCTGTAAGCTCGCAGCAGCCCCCGAGTATGCTACTACAGCTCTATACTACGCTGCTGCAAACGGAGACGCGGATATGGTGCAAAACATTCTTGAGAAAGGGGCTACCGTCGAGCTGGCTGGATACAAAAACGCCAATTTGGATGGCGAAAAGACTGGTGATGAGGAGGAAAAGTGCTCGAAAGATATGGTGGATTTTGTGGTGAAGAAAGGGGCCGACCTTGTCCTCGATACCGGTAGTAACGGCACTGGGGAGTTCCGCGCAATCAACTGGGCAGCGTGGACCGGAAATGTAGCCATGACAAAATTCTTGGTGTCTAAGGGTGCAGATATCACCTTTGTTCCCACGGTTTGCGACGAGAGTCTTCTCAGGGACGCTATTAAGGGTGGCAACCTTGAGATTGTCGAGCTCCTTCTTGATAATGGCCTGAGCATGGAAATCATGGATCCCTTCGGAGGGACCGGCCTACACGTCGCAGCTCAAAGGGGTCAACTCCCGATAGCCCAGCTATTGATGGACCGTGGCATCGACATCTCTTCTCGAAACAACGACGGGGAAGCTGCTCTCCACTGCGCTGTCATCGAAGGCAACGTAGAAATGGTCGAGCTCCTCCTTCGTAACAAGGCAGACCCCAATATTGAAGCCAAGTTCGGAGACGACACCCTACCTCTGCATATCGCGGCGGGGAACCAAGGGCATGATATCGCTCACCTCCTTCTTTCTCACGGCGCGGACATCGACGCCGCCAATTCAGACGGCCGAACAGCTCTCAGTTTTGCAGTTTCAGCTGAAGATGAGTTGATGGTCAAACTCCTCATCGATGAAGCTGCCGACATTAGACTCGGTGATGGCCATGGCGCCACACCGTTGCACATAGCCTGTGAGAAGCCGGAGGTCTCCATGGTCGAGCTACTCCTTGATAACGGCGCCGACATCAATGCTCAAGACGAGACTCTTTGGACCCCACTTCATTGGGCTGGCCAACACATTAACATCATCAACCTTCTCGTGACGAGAGGCGCCGACGTCACGCTTAAAAATGACTTCGACCGCACACCTCTTGACCTCGCAGGTGATCATGAAAAGATTCGCACAATTTTAGAAAACGCTGCCAAAGCAGCCAGCGTTAACGTTTAGACGTTTTCTTTTTCTTTTTCTTTTCCCTTTGTTTCTTTTTTTTTCTTTTGGGTTCGCATAGATTAGAACATCCGGCGGGATGATACGATGATGATGGATAAGTTAGACTATGGGTTAGACTATCAGGGAGCTTATTACTGTATTGTTACTGTTTTAATTTCTATTATTTTGCTTTTATTCTCCGTCATAAATTTCCGTTCGTCTCTTTACTACCCGTCCTATTGTTTATTTGTTCACTATAGACCACCACCACCACATAGGCCCTAGTAGAGGTTAGATCCATGTACCTAGACGTTAGAGCAACAAAAGTTTTTTTAAGATCAACACTATGCTCAGATACTAGAAGTGACTCGATGTTTCTCACGTATAATTTACAGTAAAGGGCATTGTCGAAGTCTCCTTCGTTTGTTTTGCGTCATGTCATATCACGCCGTATGGCGAGATTAGTCTTTATATTCTTCCGGAATGATTTCCATTAACGCTTACCGTCCTTCTCATTCATCATATTTAAGTAGATTCGTAGTTGGAGCCTTCAATGCCGTCCAGACTTCCAAACACGAAACAAGACACATGTTATAATCACCCTTGATCACTCTATGTTTTCCTCACTGACCCGATGATCTTATCTCGTGCCATGCAAGCAGTGATTCGCCAAACCATGTTTTTTTTGCAAGCACCATGCGCTCAGGTTCCTACAGGTTTAGCCTACCTATATACAGTACTATACTAGGACAAAAGGGTTCGTCCGATGCCCTTTTTACAACAAAAGTGCCCATCTTCACCACCCTCTCTCATTGTGCAATGTCTATGAAAATCAGCGAAAATTTGTCCTTGCATTAGCAAACCTGTAGATAACACGAAGGAAGTTACTGAATCCTTAAATATTACCAAGTAATGGAGAAATGGTTATTTAAGAGTCTGGTATCGGTTCCCATGTGCCTTTTTGTATGGAGTCCCATACAAAAGTTTAAGTCACTTTCACACTAGCTGAGGCAATCATGAACAACGAAGATAGCTTTGATTCCTTGCACTTCTACTTGTAGAGGTTTGGATAGATAGTGATTCCCTAGCTGATGGAAAGATTTCTTCAAGTGTTTTTATATAAGCAGTGTTGAGAAATGTTTGCTTAAAAATGTCAATTTTTGGTGTAAAAAGGGCATCGGACGAACCCTTTTGTCCCCGGACTGTAATATATACACCCCCCCCGGAAATTGCAACTCTCAAGATCGCGCCTAGAGTACCGTGCAATACTCGACACTTAAGGCTCATGAAACTAGACTCCTCAGATTCCTCGAGTGATTATGAGTGTAAGACGATTCGGGTTATCATCGCGGCATCCCTAAATGAGGAAGACTTTATTCCTAACCAAGTGAGATATAATAGAATCCCTTTACTCAATTGAATTCGGACCCCGTTGTGAATACTTAAAGCCCATCACAAACTATCACCAAGGACTAAAACTAGTACTACAGACACTACCAAGGGAGACCAAAGATTCTGACTAAACGCTTAGCCTGCCGCAGTGACTTGCGATAATTTCTCTGTCAGTGCTCTAGTGTGAACGTGGCTACTCGGCTATTGGAGATTTCGGAGGCCTGGCCGTTGATTGTACGGCACCTTACTACTCTCATAGGATTAAAATACTCCAGCAGGAAATTCTTCAAATCAAGAGCAGGAAGTTCTAACATTTCCACATATCTAACTTCCCGATCACTCACGTCCTGTATTGTACACATCCGGGTAATCCTACTATTATCTTAGCCAACTGCGTACTGAAATTAACTCCCAGCACGTAAGTTACTGCCCACTAACCCACCCATCTCCACCATCAATCTCATAACTCGCTTCACCAACGACGCTAGAACTTATCTAATTAATTGCCAGCACTCTTCCATACTACATCACACTAAAGCACGCGCCCCATAGCTCAGGCCTCCATCAATTCACCCAGAAGCGCCACCAGCTATTCCTACTCCGCCCTAGCCACCAGAGCACAGCACCCAGAAACTAGCCATCTACCTTACCAGCTAGCCAGCCAGCCACCAACACGGCACATTACGTATCTGGGGTAAACGGTAGACTAGCCCAGCAAAGCCCATTCGTCATCGGAACACAGGGAGCGAAGGGCCAAACACCATCCATCCATCAACCATCCCTATACCGAACTCCACTCACTTCTACCGAAGCGATAGGCAAGGGTACCACTCCGACTAGTCCGAATACCACCTATTATTAAAGGAATGGGCCCACTCACAGAAGGATGACCTAGGCAATCCAAGGACTTGGCCTTCCCCAAGTTAAAAATAAACCACAATTTATACCTTTTAGAGTTAAGAGGTGGAACAATACCAGTTCCCGAAAACAGGTCAAGGGATACCGTAGCTCTTGCAAAAAACGCACTAGCATGGTGAGACGAAGGAGGGAGCGGGGGAGGGGGAGCCTAGCGCAGGGGCAGGGTGCGGTCATGTGGGATCACTCGCGAAGCAGGATGACAGGTACAGTACCCGGTACTGTTTATGGGATGGGTACGGAGATTGCGTGCTAAGGCGGCAGGTGGCTGATCATTGGAGAATTAACTATGGATATCTTTTAATCTTACGGGTTTAGTTCTGTTCGTGGAATGGAACTGACCAGGTTACACCAGCCGCCAGCTCCTCCCCTCCACTAAGAGCTTGTCGCCGGAGGACTGTGGGTGCTGGTTGGGTGCGGTCGGGGAAACCTTGGACCGGAGCACTAACGACATTCATCCTGCTTTGTAATACCTATTAGTTGGCGTCCCAATGCGGCTCACTAAGTTATCAGTTGCGTGGTTTCTTGGCAGAATTAACTTTCCTCTTAACAATCTAGCAGCTTACGGGTAAAACCAGATGGGGCATTTGGGTCCCAGGATACCTAACTTTTAAATCCCTATATCTCACCCAAAAGTGAATACATTCAAAATTCTTTTCTATTTTCTCAACCTCCAGCTTAATGTATATCGAACAATCGAGAGAAAACTGGAATAAAAGCCGCTGTTGATGAGCATCAGCAGTTTGAAGTTGAGAACTTTTCAGGTCAGAAGTGCTTCGGCAAAAGAATTCCCCCACCATGCTAGGTACCGTCGGCACTTGATTGGGGTCAGAACCCGTATCAATTGTCTCGGACAGCTCTCGATACTCAAGCAGATCCACCACCTGCGGATAACAGGCCGTACTCAAACGTCCTTCCCTCTACCGGTGCCGTATCCAAAGATCTTCATTTTCCCGAATGTTTCACGTGGGGGGTGGTTGCTGCTCGTAACAACCCAGCCAGCCACCCTCCCTAGAACCAAGAAATAGTAACAGCCCCGTCGGCGGAGGTTTCTAAAGGTAATGTTTTAGCTAATCCGGAGATCCTCCCTTACGAACGGCTTTCGTTTCCTTCCTCTCTTTTCTCCATTTCCCTTTTTTTTTATCCCAACCAACCATCGTAGCGCAGGCACTTCCCGCATCGGTTAATTAAGAGTGGGTTACTTTTTTTTTTTTTTTTTTTGTTACGTCCTACCAAGATAAGTCTTCGACGCTATCTGAGTTATGCCCCCCCCGATTACTCTTGGCAAAGGCTATTTGTCCGACAATACTTAGAGGTTATGTAAATCAGTGACGTATCTGGGCGGGACCGTCGTCGTAATGGTATGAGAGATTGGAATGTCTTGAAGGGAGGGATTATATTGCGGCGGTCAGAGATGAAACGGAGGGAAGAGAAGGAGGAGCATTAGAACGAGCACGTGTTGATAGGTTTTACGAAGGGAATGTGAGGGTTGGAGATGTGATTGGAAGGGTTAGTGAGATAAGCTCAAGCGCTAGCATGCCTGCACTTAATAGCTGAGCTTAGCGGTTCCTAGTGGTTGTATGGTTCTATTGTAAGCCAATCGACTCTGTTCTGTAGCGTCGTTGATTCCGCCCACACATCACTATCCCTACAACAGGATTGGGGTGTTCGAGTGATATGATATGATTTAAAGCCGACCCTACTCCCTCTAGCTGTGGGGTACGCAGCTAGGTTACTATTGGATACCTGGGTAATTTTTTTTGACGCACCTCAGGGCCTAGCTAAACTCTATTCCTCCCTAGGCCAGAAGTCGAGCACAAAATCATAGTCGGTCGTTATCTAGGAGATTTCTACGCCTTTTCGTCAGGAGCGGACGGGACGGGATTGCGACGTAAAAACCCTAAACCCCTAAATGACACGATCCTTAATGTCTATCTCGACTCCTAAGGGAATTTTCATCCAGATCAGGGCTCATAGATGTAGAAAAGCTTATGGCGAGAAGATAGAGCAGCAATGGGATCCTCCCTGCTAAGGTGAAAGGGATGTGGTGGGCTTTTCGAATGAGATTTCGTGACACTGACTAATCAGAGGCTAGATGGTAACCGAAAGAAGAAGAAAAAATGAATTAGTAAGATACACCCCACACACCCCACCCCACATTGGATTGGCCTCACAACAACACCCCTCCATCTCTTCGCATCTCTCAACATCGACGCCTGTTCCACCCTTCTCTCAGTTAGCTGTTTCACCACCAAACGACACGCCCCGCACTTATGGCAAGCATCAACATCATAACATCCCCGGGGCAGCTCGAAGAGCTCAAGAAGACCTCCACTATCCTCATTATCGATTGTATGTTAACCCCTCCTCTCATCTGTCTATCCTTGCTGTGTCCGCGTGGTATCATGTTGCCGATTTGGAACCTCAGTAATTTCGCTGACTAGCAATTTTCCCTTGCAGTTCATGCGATCTGGTGTGCCCCATGTAAAATCGTCAATCCAATCTTTCTCAAGCTAGCGGAGAAGTTTGCGTCTCCTGGAAAAATAGTCTTTGCAAAATGTGATGTCGATGATAACCAAAAGATATCCAAGGACCTTGACGTTACAGTGTAGGTAGCACACGCCGAGCGAGCCCTGCACTCTATTCGTTCTCATTCACTTTTTTTATCTTTTGGGGGCCCTTTTTCTTTTCTTTTCCTAGGCACAGTACTGCTACTGTAGATGTGGGGGTTTTGCTTTTTGGGACAGAAATGATGGGGGCTAACTCAAGCTCATTTTACCCTGCAGAATGCCGTCCTTCCTCGTGTTCAGGAACGGTGATTTGGTGGAGCGTATCCAGGGCGCCAAGCCCGTGGTTCTCAGGACTGCTCTTACCAAACTGGTGGCTGAGGCTCAGGCCGTTGATTCTGGGTCCTCTTCGGCTGCCGAAGGGTTTCCTGCGCCCGGAACGGAGTCCGCCGCTACTAGCTCCGCCACCGCTGCCACTGCTTCTACTGCTGCTACTGCTTCAACTGCTACTGCCACTCCTGCCCTGGCCGCCGCCACGTCAAGCGATAGCGATGCGGGCTGGCTTGGTGCTGAATTGCCGAAGCCTTACAGCGATGTTACGGACCAGGTGTACCTCAAGCAATTGGATCTTCTCAATGCAAACTCCGAGTTCGGAGCAGCCCAGGCATTGTTTGACATGAAGGCACCCAGTAAGGGCACCGCTAGTAGCAAGGGGAAGGAGAGGGATTCAGACACCGCCGCGAGTAGAGATTGGGTCGAGTCTGACACTGATGAACAGCTCATGCTTTTCATCCCCTTCCAGTCTACCGTCAAGATCCACACGCTCCAGGTGACATCCCTCGCCCCAGCCCCGGAACACCCAGATTACGATAAGGATGAGGACACACCATCTCGCCCCAAGACAATCAAAATCTGGGTCAACCCACCGCATACGTTGTCCTTTGAGGATGGCGAGGGTCCAGCCACCCAGGAAATTACGCTAAACTCATCCGACTGGGACCCCAAGACTGGGACGGTTTCTGTGCCCCTCAAATACGTCAAGTTCCAGAGCGTAAGCACGCTCAACATCTTTTTCGTCGATGTTGAGAATGAGGACGCCGAGAAGATTAGAATCGATAGGTTGAGGATTATTGGGGAGAAGGGCGAGAAGAAGGAGATGGGCAAGCTGGAGAAGATCGGGGATTTGTCTGGGTAACGAATTTTCTGGAGGGCATTTCTTTGTTCCACACACGATTCCAAGGGAGTTTGTGGTGTTAATTGTCTTTTCTTGCTTTACTTTTCACTTTTCTTTTCCCATTCTTCGAAAGAACTTTCCTTTTTTTCTTTTTTCTTTATTCGAATTCCCTTTCACGTCTTCAAAATAAAAGACTGGGTTGGGCTGAGAGAAAGAGAGAGGGAAAAGCAAATCCTAGCAAGGCAGAGCAATGTAAGGGGAGTTTGAGAAGAAGTTACAGTAGAGAGGGAAAAAAAAGGCTTGAACAAATCTCGTGTTGTTTGGTGTGATATTTTTCTTCTGCCTTCTTCCCCACTGCATTGCCCCACGGGAGGAGTAGGGAAGGTTTGATTTGGGGGAAGCAAGCAGGTAGAGAAGGAAAAGAAAGCCAAAAACAAGCAATGGGCAAAAAAGCAACGAAGTATAACCTATTTTTCCTTCTTCCCCCCTTCTCTGGGCTACGGTACTGCGAGTCTGGACCCAATTACCCCCTTGCAATGACTTGCGGTACTTTTCCCACTTTACTTCCTGCCTTCCTTCCTTCCTTCCCTCCTCCCTCCCTCGCCACTATACGATATGACACGAGACGATATCAAACCGGACCTTAATTACTGGCCGCCCGACCAATTCTCCCTTACATATATCATACATAAAATTTTAAATCATACATACATGCATAAGTATATGCATACATCCAGAGCCCAAGCGTGCATTCATTTCATTCATCCACCGAGTCTGATATTTCCTTCTTCCTGTACGAGTACTTGTGCGGGTTGAGTTAGTTACGGTAGTTATACAGGTGGCGGAAACTAACATAACCGACCGACATGAATGGGCTGGTTTTCGTGGGGGGGAGGAGGGAAGGGAGGGGTGTATTCTTTCCCTCCTTCCTCCCTTTCCTATTCGGAAATACTTTTGCTCATCGGGTGGATTACGTTATGGATGGATTGGTGGTTATCTATCATGTGGAGATATGGTACTGAAGAGGTGGTAAGTTAGAGGTGGTTTTGGTATTACCGGTGATGTGGTAGTGTGTGGTGGTGGGTTAAATATTGGGCAGTCTAGTACCGGTAGTCTGGCATAATGTGAGGTGAACTAGCACTATGCTTGATTGGGTATACAAGTATATCCAGTGCCGAACGAATCCACCCAATTGCCGTATGATACTAGTACAGTGCTCAAGTGCTACTGTACGGTAGTACGAGTACAGTCCAGTAAAGAATAACATTTCCACTTCATATGCAATATCTACAAGTGCACTACCATACAAACAATATATCTCCGCTCTCAGTGTCATTCCAACCCCGCCCCTCCCCTCACCACTCGATACAAGCACATACAGTACTAGTGCCGTACCGTAGGCTAAATTATCATACAAGAGGCGAACAGTATTATAGTCACGTTACAAATTGCCCTCTTCCTCCTCCTCCCTATCCAATACCGTAATATAATACCTTACCTCACCTATAATACAACACATATATATCCCAACAACAACAACCACAATACCAAATCCAAATTATAGTCTAATAATAACCCATCCATCCACGATATACTGTACCGGGTAGAAATTTCGAAACAAAAAACCGACCCGATGCAGTCCTCGTACTTCAATGTTGCATTCCCCCCCCCCCCTTCCCTTGAATCCCTTCCCTTGCTCAGCTGGAACCGTCAGCTTTGAAGCGAGGTTTCATCGTTACAAGTATTGTCGTTGGGCCCGTGCGTTTGCGTGGATAGGAAAATTCCGCGGGAAGGAAGGAGGTTCCTCTTTTTGTTTTTTTTTTTCCTTTAAGTTTCTGGTACTCACCGAGATTCGGGCTGAGCCGGGGAGAGGACTTGGCCGGAATGTTTCTTTTTCACTTTCTTTCTTTTTTTCTTTGGTGGACAGGGCAGGATTATGGTGGGGTACACTTGGGTAAGTTACTTTGTTAGATGGATGCGATGGGACTTCCCGAGGGGGGAGGGGAGGGGTTTCACACTGGTATGCGGAGAAGGGTGGAAGGAAGGAAGGAAGGAAGGAAGGCAGGAAGGCAGGAAGGAAGAGAAAACACAAGAGCGATTGGTTGATCGGTTAGGAAGGTTCTTTATTTCTTCCTTTCCTTCTTTCTTTTTTTTCTCTCATCGCCGAATTAGAATTCGATGATGATGCGCATAATTAGGAGGCGGACAGAGGAATGTTTGATTTGTGGGGAGGAGGTAGGGGAAGAGGAATCTCTAATCGGGCGGATTGGAATTATACCAGATGGATCGGGGAACCAAAACTGTGATAAAGTCTGAGGGTTTTTGTTTGTTTCTACTTTTGTTTTTCTTGTTCCTCCCTTTCTTTCCTTCCTTCCTTCCTTCCTTCCTTCCTTCTCGAGTGGTTTACCAATTAACAATCAGTCAATCAATCGCAGCACGTGTGTACCGTACGGTATGTAAGATACGGTACAGCACAGTGCAGTCCATGTGGGGGTGGAGGAAGGAAGGAAACAAAAGAAAGGAAAGGAAGAAAGAACAAACAACTCTGTCACAAAAGAAAAAAAGAAAAACAAGAAAAATCGCCTCCCCGCCGCCCCCGCCCTCAAACGCAGGAACAAGTTTCGGAAGCGTTTCATACTTGATAACTTGCCATTCGTTACATAGCGATTGGCGGGAGGCCAAGAAAGAAAGAAGGAAAGGAAGGACGGAACTAACGACCGCTGCTGCCCGTCCATTCATCTATCCCACCGGTGCGTATCCTAGAGTACGAGAACTTAGCAAGCAGGTAAGCGAAACGAATAAGGAAAGAAGGCATCCCGCACCCGCTATCCAGATGTTCGGAAGTGGGGAGAATATAGGGGAGGAGAGGAGAAGGCCGGTTGGGATTTTGGTAACCGAATCGGAAGTAATTTACTTTTACTTATTCCATTGTTATTTTTAAACCACTCACTACTTTCTTTTTTCTTTTCTTTTCAATAATGATAATGATAATAATATTACGGAAAAATCTATCTATCTATCTATCTATGATAGGAGGTTTATCGTAGATAACCTCCTTCTCTAAATACCAGTATGTATGTCTATAATATGAATGTATGAACAAAACCCACCCCCATTCCCCACGAAAAACAAAAAAAACAAGGGTGATTTTTCTAGAATTTCCGTTCATCTGCAATTAAATTCATTCTGTGATTCACCTGACGCCCAAATAATTTTGACTTCGCAATTGTGATAATAAAGCGGATGGGCAACACGGATGGGTGAATCGCCGCACGAAGAAAGGAAGGAAAGGAAAAGAAAAGAAAGAGAGGAAGTTTCCAGTTTCGTGCTTGTATTGTGTTGTGGTTGGTTGGGCTTGGCATTGGAGGGTTAACCCTAATCTTGTGGCTTCTTTTCTTTCTTTCTTTCTTTTTTCTTCTTGGTTTGCAGCGTGGGTGGGATGGACTTTCAGCGCGAGGAACGGTTGATAGATGGATGGAATGGGTGATATGTTGTGACACAATATGCTGGATGCCGTCCCATACGGGAACTTTTTTTTTTTTCCTTCACTCTTTTCATAACTGTGCGGTGCCGTATTGTTACGTTACATTTTACCGTTTTTTTTTTTTTTTTTTTTGCCTGTGATTCGTTTGG